>Ga0256826_1001780_pt1 | contig 13350 bp, 14 predicted proteins | sample CV79metaG_FD_185975 | JGI IMG/M metagenome (GOLD analysis project Ga0256826, IMG submission 185975) | Hydrothermal vent microbial communities from East Pacific Rise, Pacific Ocean - CV79 | ecosystem: Environmental > Aquatic > Marine > Hydrothermal vents | place: Pacific Ocean: East Pacific Rise...
CAACTAAAGAGGATAAGATAGCATCTTTAATAGTAGGATTTTTTTCTAAAAAACTTTTTTTAATACGAGGGATACGAACTCTATCATCAGCATCTACAAAATCAAAACCATATTTACCTTTAATACAGAGTTTACCTTGTGAGACAACTCCATCAGGATGAGCAAAAATTTTGACAATTTTATTAGTTTTAGTATCTACATTAGCTGCAATATCACAACCAACACCACAATATGTACAAACACTATCGATAGTTTCTATATTTTCCATTAGCAAAAATTCCTAGATTTTTAAATGTTGGAGTTTACTATTTTAACTCTTAAAAGATTTGAAAAAAAGATTATTAATTGTAATGTGAGAGAATGATGATTTATCTATTTTTTTTTAATTTTAATTGATATAAAAATTTTAAGTATAGTCAATAGCAATATTTTTTTAAGGATAGTTTTTCTTATTTGTTCAAAACTTCTATTACCACTATCTATTGATGAAAAAACATCATCTAATTGGATACGTTCATTAGCAGTTAAAACACTCATAATTTATCCCTATTTTTATTTTCTTATCAAAAACTTCAGTAAAATTATAGTGCTTCAATGCTTTATATTATATTACAAAAGTCATATTTTGTTTACATTTCATTTATTATTATTTTATAGAAATTTTTTTAATAACTCAGTATTCAATCCCATCGCTGTACTTTCATTCCCTCTAACCTCTTTTATATAATTTTTACAAAATCCTTCGACCATACATGCTCCAGCTTTTCCTCTCCATTCACCATTTTTGAGGTAGTTCTCCAACTCTTCTATATTAAAATTATCAAAGATATAATCAGTTTGAGATATATCTATGATTTTTTTTTCTTGGGAGTGGTATATCATACAGGTAACTATGGATGTTATATTTCCACTTTGTGTCATTAATATATTTCTTGCATCATCTATACATCGAGCTTTGCGTAATATTTGATTTTGAGAAGTTACAACAGTATCTGCAACTAAAAGAGGATACTCTTTAATACCAAATTTTTTGAAATTAATATTGTATTTACCAACTGTTGCTTGATATACAAAATTCTTAGGCGAGGATGCTATAATAGAATCTTCATCAAAATCAATACTTTCTTGAATAAAAGATATTTTTGCATTTGTAAGTAACATCGCTCGTGTTTGTGAAGAGGAGGCAAGTCTAATAGGCATTTTTTTCAAAATTCATCCATTTTTTAATTTTAAAAAGAATATCTATTTGAACCTTAAATTACTATTTATTCGATATACTTATCTTATAAAGGATAATAATGTTAAAACTTATAATAGCAATACTTTTTAGTAATTTACTTTATGCAGAAAGTTATAAATATACAAATGAACTTATAAAAGAGGATTCGCCCTATCTATTGCAACATTCTCACAATCCTGTTCATTGGTATGCTTGGAATAATAAAACATTTGAACTTGCAAAGAGAGAGAATAAACTTATATTTTTATCTATTGGATATAGTACTTGCCACTGGTGCCATGTAATGGAGGAGGAATCTTTTGGGGATATAAAAGTAGCTCAACTGTTAAATCAAAATTATATTGCAATTAAAGTAGATAGAGAAGAGATGCCATCGGTGGATAAACATTTTCAAGATATTTATCATATTATGCATCAGCGAGGTGGTGGATGGCCATTAAATCTACTCTTAACACCTGATGTAAAACCATTTTTTAGTGCAACATATATACCAAAAGAAACAAAATATGGTCAAATAGGGTTAGAGGAACTTTTTCCCTATTTTAGCGAACTTCAAAAAAAAGATAGTGTGAAACTTCAAGAAGAAGCGATAAAAATAGAAAAAATATTAGAACAAACAGGAAATACTAAGGTACTAAAAACAGATACATTCATCTATCAGAAGAATCTTACAGATAGATTTGTGCAAAATATATCTGTAAATTATGATAATGAAAATAAAGGGATAGGAATGCTTCCAAAATTTCCACAAGCTTCAACTATTGCAACTCTTCTAAATATTTATACACTTACAGACAATAAGTTAGCTTTGAAAATGGCAGATGAGATGTTAGAAGCGATGGCAAAAGGTGGTATTTATGACCAAATTGAGGGTGGTTTTTTTAGATATTCAACAGATGAAGAATGGATGATACCTCATTTTGAAAAGATGCTTTATACAGATGCTGAACTTTTAGCTAATTATGTAATAGCATATACTATCACTCATAAACTTCTCTATAAAAGAATTGTAAAAGAACTAATTTTGTTTACTCAAAAAAGATTTCAGATAGAAGATGTTTATTTGAGTGCTAGTGATGCTGATAGTTTTAATTCTATAACAAAAGAGTTGGAGGAGGGATATTATTTTATTTTTGATTATAAAAAGGTTGAGAATGAATTTATTGCACATCATATTTTAAATTATAAAGAGGTTTTAAATTATTTAGGTATATCTAAAGATGGAAATTTTAATGGAAAGAGTAACTCTTATATAGAAAGTGATTTAAAAATTCCAATAAACCTTTCAGAAGCAAAAAAAATTCTTATAAAATTTAGAGAGAAAAAACAATACCCTTTTAAAGATAATAAAATTCTAACATCATGGAATGCATTATATATAAAATCTCTTTTTAAAGCTTCTCAGATAGAGATAAGTTATAGAAAAGAGGCTATTAAGTCTCTTGATTCTCTTTTAAATAAAGTATATAAAGATTCTGTTTTATATCATCAAGTACTTTTAGGGAAAAATTTAAAAATAGAGGCAAACCTTGAAGATTATAGCTTTTTGAGTAGTACACTTTTAGAAGCATATAAACAAACGTTTAATTCAAAATATCTTCATCTTGCACAACAATTTACAGATAAAGCCATACAAAAGTTTTATATTCAAACTGTATGGTATGAAAACCTTACTCCTTTTCGTGTGAGAGCAACACTGAGAAGAGGGGCATATGTAAATGCACTTTCCATTATGGTAGAAAATCTTTTGAAGTTATCTCTTTTGAAAGAGGATAATAGATATCAAATAATAGCAAAAACAGTTTTAGAGAAAAAAAAGAGTGAGTTATTTAATTATCCAGCAAATTATCCTAAAGCAGTTGTTGATTTTTTGCTTTATAAAAAAGGGTATATTATTTTGAAAAATAGGAAAGAAGAGTTAGGTCATTTAAAACAGAAAATGAAGCTGATACCAAATCAACTATTTTTTTTATATAAAGTAACTAATGATGATATTTTTCTTGCATGTAAACTTAATAGTTGTTTTGCTTATGATAAAAATATAGATAAATTTATAATGAAAATTAAGTAGATGATTTTTCATATTATCTTAACACCACTTTAGATATAATCGCGCAATTTTACAAAAAGAGATGTACTTATGGATATTAGAGAAGAATACTTAAAATTTTTTGAGTCAAAAAAACACAATAGAGTTGCCTCAGCGCCATTAGTGCCAGAAGATGCAACACTTCTTTTTAACAATGCAGGGATGGTTCCTTTCAAGTCAATTTTTACAGGGGAAGTTCCAGCTCCAAAAAATCCTCGTGCAACTTCGTGCCAAACTTGTTTACGTGCTGGTGGAAAACATAATGACCTTGAAAATGTAGGTCATACTGCACGTCATCATACATTTTTTGAGATGATGGGAAACTTTAGTTTTGGAGATTACTTTAAAGAGGATGCTATCGCTTATGCTTGGGAGTTTATAACAGAGGTTTTAAAACTAGATATAGATAAACTTTGGGTAACTGTTCACGATAGTGATGATGAAGCAGAAGAGATTTGGAAAAAGCATATTTCAGCAGATAGAATTATGCGTTTAGGTGATGCAGATAACTTTTGGAGTATGGGTGATACAGGACCTTGTGGACCATGTTCTGAAATTTTTTATGATCAAGGTGCAGAAAAATTCAATGGGCCTGAAGATAAAATGGGTGGAGAGGGTGATAGATTTTTAGAGATTTGGAATCTTGTTTTTATGCAGTATGAGGTGAAAGAGAAGGGTGGAGAGTTACTTCCACTTGCAAAACCATCTATCGATACTGGTATGGGTCTTGAAAGAGTTGTAGCCATAAAAGAGGGAAAAACTTCAAATTATGATTCATCTTTATTTATGCCTATTATCAATGAAGTTGAAAAACTTATCGGTAAAGAGTATAAATATGAAACAGGTGATTCATATAGAGTTATCGCTGACCATATAAGAACATCTCTTTTTCTTTTAGCACAGGGTACAAATTTTTCTAATGAGGGACGTGGATATGTTCTTCGTAGAATTTTACGTCGTGCTGTTCGTCACGGTTACCTTTTAGGTTTTCGTCAACCTTTTATGTTTAAACTTGTAGATACAGTTGTAAATATTATGGGTGGAGAGTATCAATATCTTGTAACTAAAGCTGAGATTGTTAAAGAGCAGATAGAGTTAGAAGAAGCTAGATTTTTTAAAACTATTGAACGTGGTATCGCTCTTTTTGAAGAGGAGTTAAAAGTTACTCAAGATATATTTAGTGGTGAAGTAGCATTTAAACTATATGATACATTTGGTTTTCCTCTTGATTTAACGGAAGATATGTTAAAAAGTCACAATTTAACTCTTGATAGTGAAAAGCTTGATGAGTTGATGAATGCACAACGTAAATCTGCAAAAGCTGCTTGGAAAGGTTCTGGAGATGATGTTGTTCATGGTGATTTTAAAGATCTTATAGAGGAGTTTGGTGAGAATGAGTTTATCGGTTATAACAATCTAAAGTTTAAATCAAAAGTTATCGCTCTTTTAGATGAAAAATTTCATAAAGTAGAGAGTTTAGATATTGGTGAAACTGGTTGGGTTATGTTGGATAAAACACCATTTTATGCTGAAAGTGGTGGACAGATTGGAGATAAAGGTTCTTTAGAGTGTAGAGCTGATATTTTAGATACAAAGAAATTTTTTGGATTAAACTTATCTAAAATAAAAGTTACTTCAAGTATTAAAGTTGGAATAAATGTCGATGCAACAGTAGATAACTCTCGAAATGAGATTATAAAACATCACTCTGCTACACACCTTTTACATGCTGTTTTATTTGATGTTTTAGGAGAGCATATCTCACAAGCTGGTTCATTAAATGAGGCAACTCGTCTTCGTTTTGATTTTTCTCATCCAAAAGCTGTAACTCATGCTGAATTAGCAGAGATAGAAACTCGTGTAAATAATGAGATAATGAGAGCTATCCAAGCAGATACACAAGTTATGAATATAGAAGATGCCAAAAATAGTGGAGCAAAAGCTCAGTTTGGCGAAAAATATGGCGATGAGGTAAGAGTTGTAAGTTTTGGAGATAGTTCAGTAGAGTTCTGTGGTGGTGTTCATGTTGAAAATACGGCAAATATTGGTTCTTTCATCATCACTAAAGAGAGTGGAGTTTCTGCTGGTGTTCGCCGTATAGAAGCAGTGTGTGGAAATTCAGCTTATAGATATTTTACAGAGCAACGTATGCTTTTAAAACAAGTTGAGATGGAAGTTAAAAATCTTGATGTTATTGCAGGTATCTCAAGAATGAAAACAACGATACACGACTTAAAAGAGGAGTTAAAAGAGGCTCAAAACTCTGCTAAAGTTGAAGTGGTTGCAACTCAAATAAATGGTGTTGCAGTTGTTATAGAGGAGTATCCAACAGGCGATATTAAAGCTAAAATAGATGAACTTAAAAATGAAAATGAGAAACTTTGTGCGATGCTTTTTCAAGTAAAGGGTGATAAAGTTCTTATAGCTTGTGGTGTGAAAGATGCTAGTGCTAAAGCTGGTGATTGGATTAAAAAAATTGCTCCTATTTTAGGTGGCGGTGGTGGTGGTCGCCCAGATTTTGCTCAAGCTGGAGGGAAAGATGCATCTAAACTACCTGAAGCGAAAGAGGCATCGTTAGCATTTATTACAGAGGCTCTTTCTTAAAATGCAGGAGTTCTTTGCAGAGTATAAAGTAATCATCGTTTTTTTACATGTGATATCTGCTGTTATTTGGGTGGGTGGTATGGTAGCGATGCGTTATGCTGCTCATCCATCATTTGTAGAGATAGAATCTCCTGCAAAAAGATTGGAAAGAATTGCTGATGCACTTAAACGACTTTTTTGTATAGTAGCTCCTTTTGTTTTAGTTCTACTTGTAACGGCAATTATAATGCTTAAAGGGTACTCTATAAGTGAGAGTGAATTTAAAAATATAGGATATGTTAAAGAGGCTATATGGAGTATAATGTTTTTAAATCTTGGTGTGATGATTAGAAGACGTAATAATGCTCAAAAAGCTTTGGAAAAGGGCGAGTTTGTAGTTGCTAAAAAACAGTTAGAAATTATTGGTAAATATATGGTACCTGTGAATATTACTTTTGGTATAGTTGCTATTTTTCTTGGTAGTTACTTTTCAAGTAGTTTGTAATTGATGAATGATTTTATTGAAAAGTATAAATTTAGTGACTATTTCGTAAATGACTTACTTTATGATGATACAAAAACAATTTTCGTCCTAGAATCTCCACATATTTACGAAGTAAAAAATGGCTATCCTGTTGCTGGCAAAAGTGGTAAGGATATGAGTAAATCTCTTATAGAAGATGAAAATTTGAAAACAGAGTCTTTTGGTAAACTTATTTATGAGCAAAAGATTAAAAATTTTGGGATAGTAAATATCTCAAATATTCCTCTACAAGAGTTGGCTTACTCCACTGAAGATGAAAATTTTCAACAACTTACTACTCAGCTCATTTTTAAAGATTTTGTACTTTTCCGTCAAAATCCCTCTTTGAGAAAGAGAGATTGTCGAGTCAATACTCTTATTAGAATTTTTCAAGAGGATTTTAGAAAAAGGTTATCTCCACATAAAGATAAAAAGATAGTTTTATGTGGTGGTTTTGTGCATAAGATATTTAATGATACTTTTTCACATAGTGATTTTAAAGCAACTATTGAAGTTCCTCATCCCTCTTTTAATAATTGGTCTAAAGTTAAGTATAAAGAGAAGATAGCTGAATTAAAGGATTTTATAGAAGATGAAACTATCACAAATATATAAAGAGTTAGATAAAATATCACCATTTAATTTACAAGAACCATGGGATAACTCTGGATTAATTGTTGGAAATTTAGAGCAAGAGATAACGGATATAGTTTTAAGTATTGATATAGATGAGGAGTTGATAGAGTCATTGGATAAGAATACTCTTCTTATCACTCATCATCCTCTTATCTTTAAGGGTTTAAAGCAGTTGGATTTCAATCAATATCCATCAAATCTTATCTCTAAAATGATACAAAAAAATATCTCCAACATTGCGATGCACACAAATTTTGATATTACTCATCTTAATGATTATGTAGTTACTCAAATTTTAGGATACGAGATAGTACAAAAAGATGGGTTTATCGCTTATATCGATTTAGATGAAAAGTTTGATGATTTTGTACAGAAGGTAAAAGAGAAGTTAGGTTTAGAATATACTAAATATGTAAAAACTACTCAAGATATAAAACGAGTTGCCGTAACAACAGGTTCAGGAGCATCTCTTATCTCTAACATTAAGGCTGATTGTTTTTTAACAGGAGATATAAAATATCACGATGCTATGGAAGCAAAAAGTATCAATTTATCTTTAATAGATATAGGACATTATGAAAGTGAACACTTTTTTGCACAAATTTTAGAAAAACATCTTCAAAATTTAGGTTTAGAAGTTATAATTACATCATCAGAAAATCCATTTAGATACATATAAAAATGGTAAAAGTAAAAACTTAAAGGAATTCAATGAATAATCACTTACAGCAATTAATAGATCTTGCAGAAATCGACCAAAATATTGATGCATTTGAGCCTCAAATAGAGGAAGCAAACTACAATTATGAAGCTGCTCTTGCAAAAACAGAAACTATTAGTACTAATATTGAAAGTTTAACTATTGAGATTAAAAATGAAGAGTCAAAAAAATATAAAAATGAATTACATCTTCAAGAACTTTCTCAAAAATTAGAAGAAAATGCTAAAAAAAGTGCTGACGTTAAAACTGAGCGTGAGATTAAATCACTACAATTAGAAGAAGATATAGCAAAAGAACAAGTAACTTTTGCAAATGAAGAGATTGCTAGATTAGAAAAAATTATTGAAGCAAAAAAAGAGCAAGTAGAGGAGTTTAAAAATTCTTTAGAAACTTTAAATGCGAATTTAGAGAAAGTAAAATCAGATGTTGATGAAAAACTTACAGCTATCAATAATGAAAGACAGACTGTATTTGTTGAAAAAGAGAAACTTCTTGGTACTATTAATAAAAAAGGTTTAGCTTTTTATCAAAAAATCCGTCGTTGGGCTAAAAATACAACTGTTGTTCCTGTTGAAGAACAAGCATGTATGGGTTGTCATATGATTATAAGTGATAGAATCTACTCTGATGTTATTAAAGGTGAAGAGATTACAAATTGTCCACATTGTGGTCGTATTCTTTTTGTGAAAGCTCACGAAGAATAGGCTCTTGCCTTTTACAGTTTTTTACTATATTTTAAGTGCTGTGCTGTATATTTTAGCACTCCCACTTTTAATATTTCTCTCATTTAAGTTAAAATATAAACACTCAATTCCAGCAAGATTTTTTCTTTTTAAAAATGCTAAATTTAAAACTCAAAATGGTGTTTGGTTTCATGTATGCTCATTAGGTGAAGCAAGGGCATTAAAACCTATTTTAAAAGTTTTGAAGAATAGTGATATTAAGATAACAACTATTACTGAAACAGGACAATTAGAAGCTAAAAAATATAGTGCAGATGTTCGGTACCTTCCTTTTGAAATATTTCTTCCATTTTGGGTAAAAAAACAGAAGATATTGATTATTTTAGAAGCTGAATTTTGGTTTATGTTGATAGTATGGGCATATTTTAGAAAAACAAAAGTTATTTTGTTAAATGCAAGAATTTCAGATAAAAGTGTTGAAAAATATTTAAAACTTAAATGGTTTTATAAAAAAATGTTGCAATATGTAGATGTTGTGTATGCTCAAAGTGAAGTAGATAGAAAGAGATTTTTAGCTTTAGGTGCTAAAAACATTGAAGTAATTGGTAATATTAAATTAGCAGGTGAAATAAAAATAACTCGAAAATATTTAAAACCAGAATGTGAAGTAATTGTTGGAGGAAGTACTCATCAAAATGAAGAGAGTATAATTGTGAAGGCTTTTGTAAAATATAGAAAAAAGAATCTTTCAAAATTATTTATAGTACCTCGTCATCCAGAACGTTTTGAAGAGGTATTTCTATTGATGAAACAATTTTCTATTAAAGAAAATTTAACATTAAGTAGATTTTCTCAAATTCAGAAGTTTGAAACAGACATGATTTTAATAGATACTATTGGAGAGTTAAATAATATTTATAATATTAGTGACATAGCTATTTTGGGTGGAGCATTTGAAGAAAATATTGGTGGACATAATCCCCTTGAACCTGCAAAATTTAGTTGTAAAATTATTACAGGAAAGTATTTTTTTCATCAAAAAGAGTTGTTTAAATATCTAAAAAATGTTCAATATGTAGAAAAAGATGAAATATATGAGGCTTTAGAAAAGACAAAATATTTAAAATCTTCTGTTGTAACAGAGAAAATAAATTTAGAACCAATTATAAATAAAATATTAGAAATATAAGGAGTCAATTTTGGCTAAAGAAAAAGCATATAAAATTTTAGCAACTCAAGAGGGTATATCAAACTCTCAAGCTAAATCTATGATAGATCGAGGTCTTGTTTATGTAGGAAATAAAAAAGTGATGATAGCTCGTGGAGAGATAGATGCAAAAACTATTTTTCGAGTACAAAAAATAGAAAAAGCAAAAGTTCTTTTTGAGGATGATGACCTTTTGGTCGTTGATAAACCAGCTTATATTAATTCAGATGAGATGGAAAGAATGTATAAACCAGCTGTTTTACTTCATCGTCTTGATAGAGAAACAAGTGGTGTATTGATGCTTGTAAAAAATGAAGAATTTCGTCAAAAAGCGATACAAGAATTTAAAAAAGATAGAGTTTATAAAGAGTATATTGCATGGGTTGAAGGAATTATGAGTGAACCTATTGAAGTAGATAAGGCAATTTTAACTCAAAAGAAAAATAATAAAGCTTATTCTAATGTATCAGGGAAGGGAAAACCAGCAAGAACAGAATTTTTTCCAGATATTGTAAGTGCAAATAAAACAAAAATTAAGTGTATTATTCATGAGGGACGAACTCATCAAATACGAACACATCTTCGTTATATTGACCATTCTATTATTGGGGATGAGCAGTATGGTGGACGTCGAGCTAAACGTGTAATGCTTCATGCTCATAAAGTAAGATTATTGGGAAGAGAATTTTTATCTCCTGAACCTAAAGTATTTATCGATTTTCAATAAAAGAAAATTAAAAGTAAGCTTTAGATATAATTACAAACTTTTATATCTATAATAGATAATTAACAAGGAGAGTCTATGTTTGGTGGTTTAACAGAATCATTTACAAGTGCTATTAAAAAAATCCGTTTTCATGATGATGATAAGGCATTAACAAAGGCTCTTACAGAGTTAAAGAAAAATCTATTAAAAGCAGATGTAAACCATAAAGTTGTTAAAGAGTTAATCAATAAAATTCAATTGGATACTAAGTCTAAAGGTATAGGTAAGGAACAATTTTTATCTGCATTAAGAAAAGCATTAAATGAACTTTTAGAGATAGGTGGAAATAAAGGATTTACTTTTGCTCCAAATCCTCCCACAATTATTTTAATGACAGGACTTCAAGGTTCTGGTAAAACAACAACAACTGGTAAATTAGCCCTTTATCTTAAAAAGAAAAAGAAGAAAGTTCTTGTAGTCGCTGCCGATTTACAACGTTTAGCAGCAATAGAACAACTTCGTCAAATTACAACACAAATAGATATTGAACTTTATGAAGGTGATGTAAAAAAAGGTTCAGTAGATATTGTAAAATCAGCAATAGAAAAAGCTCATAACGGTATTTATGATGTAGTTTTAATAGATACTGCGGGACGTTTAGCTATTGATAATGAACTTATGGATGAACTTTCTGAAATTAAAAAAGCTGTAAATCCCAATGAAATTTTTTATGTGGCAGATTCTTTAACAGGACAAGATGCAATACGAACAGCAACATCTTTTAAAGAAAAAATTGGTATAGATGGTGTAATTTTAAGTAAATATGATGGTGATTCTAAGGGTGGAGTAGCTCTTGGATTATCTTCTCAAGTTCAAGTTCCTCTTCGTTTTATCGGTAATGGCGAAAAGATGGAAGATTTAGAAGTTTTTATACCTGAAAGAATAGTAAATCGTTTAATGGGTTATGGAGATATTGAAGGTCTTGCAGAAAAAACTGCTGATTTTATAGATGAAAAACAGGCTAAAAAACTTACAAAGAAGATACAAAAAGGTAAGTTTAACTTCAATGATTTTTTAGAACAGATGGAAAGTATGAAGAAAATGGGTAGTATGAGTTCTGTTATAGGGATGATTCCTGGTATGGGAAATATGTCAAAAGCTATTAAAGATTTTGATTTTGAAAACTCTGATGAACTTAAAAATATTAAAGCTATGGTATCATCTATGACAGCTAAAGAGAGAGAGAACCCTGAACTTTTAAATAATTCGAGAAAACAGAGAATTGCTAAAGGTTGTGGTTTGACTCAAGTTGAGATAAATCGTATGATTAAGCAGTTTAAAAATGCTGGTAAAATGGCTAAAAAATTCTCTGGTAAGAATGGAATGAAAGATCTTCAAAATATGATGGGTCAGATGGGTAGTGGTGGAGTTGGTCATAAAGCTCTTATGAGATAAAATAAGCTTTATGAAAGTAAAGCTATAAACTTTTCTTTATAAGTTTATAGCTTTGCATTTCAATGCAAAAAATTAAATATATTCAGCTAGTTGAAATATAACTAGTGCAGAGAAGGACAAAATATGGCAACAGTAATTCGCCTAACAAGAATGGGAAGAAAAAAACAACCTTTTTATCGTATCGCGGTAACAGACTCACGTAAACGTAGAGATGGTGGTTGGATTGAACTAATTGGACACTATAATCCAATGGTAGCTGAAAAAACTTTAGTTGTAGATAATGAAAGATTAGATTATTGGTTAAGTGTTGGTGCTAAAATGAGTACTCGTGTTCAAAAGATAACAGGTCGTTAATTATGATATCTGATTTTGTCGCACAATTTGCAAGACTTGTCGTATCTAAACCTAAGGATATAAGAGTTGAAGTATCAGCTGGCGATGAAATAACAGAAATCATCCTTTATGCAAATCAAGTGGACATAGGTAAACTGATAGGGAAAGAGGGTAAGATGATTGGTGCTATAAAAACCGTTATCTCTGGTTGTAAAGCTAAAGATGGTGTGAGTTACCGTATCAATGTCGAAGCAGTATAAGGAACAGCTTCTTCATATCGCTACTATTGGCAAAACAGTCGGTATAAAAGGTGATATGAAATTTCACGATAAAAGTGATTTTCCTGAACAATTTTACAATGGTGCAACTTTTTTTACGAATTTAAAAAAAAATATTACATTAAATGATGTAAACCTTGAAAGAGGAACTATTAAAATTGATGGGATAAACAGTATCGAAGATGCTAGAAAATTTACAAATGCTAAACTATTTACAACAAGAGAGGAAACGAGAAAAAATTGTCATTTAGATGATGGTGAGTATTTTTGGTTTGATCTTGAAAATTGTAAAGTGTATGAAGATGGTAAACTTTTGGGTGTTGTAGATGATGTTGAAAGAATAACTATAACAAATTATCTAAATATCAAAACTAATAATGGTTTAGTTGAGAGTGGTCAAGCTAAAAAATTTTTACTTCCATTTGAAAAACCATTTTTAATAAGTACAGATATAGATAAAAAAATTATCACTGTAACAGGTGCTAAAGATATTTTAGAAGCTTCGTGATGAAATTTACATTTGTTACACTTTTTGCAAATCTTGTTGAGGGTTATTTTCAAGATTCTATATTAAAACGAGCGATTGATAAAGACTTACTAAGTTTAAATTATATCAATCCAAGAGATTTTAGTAATAATAAACATCTTAAAGTAGATGATACTGCCGTTGGTGGTGGGGCTGGTATGGTTATGAATCCTCAGCCATTATTTGATGCTTTAGATGAACTAAAAAAGCAGGACGAAGATGTTCATATCGTTTTTTTAACACCTGTGGCAAAACCATTTAAACAAAATGATGCTAAAAGGTTAGCTAAAAAATCTCATGTTGCGTTTGTGAGTGGACGTTATGAGGGTATAGATGAAAGAGTAGTAGAAAAGTATGCAGATGAAGTTTT
>Ga0256826_1001781_pt1 | contig 13340 bp, 15 predicted proteins | sample CV79metaG_FD_185975 | JGI IMG/M metagenome (GOLD analysis project Ga0256826, IMG submission 185975) | Hydrothermal vent microbial communities from East Pacific Rise, Pacific Ocean - CV79 | ecosystem: Environmental > Aquatic > Marine > Hydrothermal vents | place: Pacific Ocean: East Pacific Rise...
AAAAGTGCTAAAAAACTATAAAATTAAGGCTGAAATAAAGCCGTACAAAGAGGAATATTAAATGAACAAATATACAGTAGTAGTATGTGATCACATTCATGAAGCTGGTCTTAAAATGCTTGAGAGTGACGAAAATATAAACTTTATTATGGCAGCTGATGAGCCTAAAGATAAACTTATTAAAGAGATTATTCCAAAAGCTGATGTAGCTATTACTAGAAGTTCAACTGATGTAGATGATTTCTTTTTAGAGAATGCTACAAACCTTAAAGCAGTTGTTCGTGCTGGTGTTGGTGTTGATAATGTAGATATTCCAGGATGTTCTAAGCAGGGTATCATTGTTATGAATGTACCAACTGCTAACACTATTGCAGCAGTTGAGCTTACAATGGCTCACATGCTTTCATGTATGAGAATGTTTCCATACTCTCATGACCACCTTAAAAACCAACGTATCTGGAAACGTGAGAAGTGGTACGGTCATGAGATGAAAGGGAAAAAACTTGGTGTTATCGGTTTTGGTAACATTGGTTCTCGTGTTGCAAAACGTGCTCAAGCTTTTGAAATGGACATTATTGCATTTGATCCATACATTAACCCATCTAAAGTTACAGATCTTGATATGACTTATACAAAGAACTTTGAAGATATTTTAGCTTGTGATATTATTACTATTCATACTCCTAAAAACAAAGAGACTATCGGTATGATAGATGATGCAGAGTTTGCTAAAATGAAAGATGGTGTTGTAGTTATTAACTGTGCTCGTGGTGGTTTATATGATGAAGATGCACTTCTTAAGTACCTACAAAATGGTAAAATCCGTTTTGCTGGTATCGATGTATTTAACAAAGAACCTGCAACTGACCATCCTTTACTAGACCTTGATAATGTTACAGTATCTCCTCACCTTGGTGCAAATACATTTGAGTCTCAGTATAACATCGGTACACAAGCTGCAAACAATGCTATTGAAGCAGCTAAGGGCATCGCTTATCCTCATGCAATGAACTTACCAATAGATGAGTCAAAAATACCTTCATTTGTAAAACCATTCTTAGAAATGGGACAAAAAATAGGTTTCTTAGAGTCACAAATGAGCAAGTCTCAAATTATCTCTATTAAAGTAAGTGGCCATGGTGAAATAGCTGAGTATGTTGAATCACTTTCAACTTTCGTAGCTGTTGGTGCTATGAGTCAAAACTCTGGAGATACTATAAACTATGTTAATGCAGAGTTCGTAGCAAAAGAGAAAGGTATAAAAATAGAGACTGAAGCTTGTGGTGATTCAGCAGTTTATAAAAACCTTATAACTATTAAACTTACAACTAGTGAAGGTACTACAACTATCTCTGCTACTATTTTTGATGATAATGTACAGCGTTTAGTAAATATTGATGGTTTTGACATTGATGTTGCTCTTCGTGGTGATCTAATCATGTTTAAAAACTCTGATGTTCCAGGTGTAATTGGAAGTATTGGAAATGTTCTTGCTTCTAACCAAGTCAATATTGCTGACTTCTCATTAGCTAGAAATGATAAGGGTGAAGCACTTGCTGTAATCCTAGTTGATAATGCAGTATGTGAAAAATCACTTGCAGAACTAGCTGCTCTTGAAGCATGTATATCTGTTAACTACGCTCGAGTTTAAATCTCTCTTCTTCCCTTTTCTGGGGAATCAAATTTTTTAATTAGAAAATAATACTCTCAGATTTTGAGAGTATTATAAACCCCTACAGTGGATCATTAACTGATACTGCTTTTTTCTCATGAAAATGAAAGTGTCTTTCTAAATCTGATATATTTAGTAAAACTGGCACAACAATAAGTGAAGCAACAACTGCTGCAACAGTTCCAAATATAAGTGCAACTCCAAGACCACCAAATACTGCATCACCTGCAAGTAGTGTAGAGGCTAGCATAATAGCAATTGCAGTTAAGAAGATAGGTTTTGCACGTGTAGCACTTGAGTATGCTATAGCTTCTGCTTTATGCATCCCTTTATCTCTCATTAAAGATCTAGTAAAGTCTATAAGTAGTAAAGAGTTACGAGAACTAATCCCTATAAGAGCAATAAAGCCTATGAGCGAGGTAGCTGTTAAGAAAAATGTATCTGTTGTAAATATATCCATAATCCAGTGACCTACAATTACACCGATGATTGAAAGAAATGAACCCAAAAGAATAATTCCACTTAAGGTATAGCTTTTATAGTAGATAACCATTAGAAGATATATAAGTATAAGAGCAGCTATAAATGCAGCTCCAAGCTCAACAAAGGTATCTAGTGTAACCTCCATCTCTCCATCCCAGATAAGCTTAAATGTTTCACCACTTGTTTTATCTGTAAGTTCTAAGTTAAAAATACCAATTTTTTCAATTGTATACTCATCAGTGAATGTATCTAAAATCACATTTCTAGCTTCCATAAGAGGATAAACTTGTGATACCATGTCTGTTTCAGCCATTACATTTGTCATATGGTGAAGATTTTTACTAATAATCATAGGATTGGATTTTTTAGGTTGAATATCTACTAGCTCTGTAATTGGAATCATCATTCCCATTTTATTCATAAGTTTAAGTGAAGAGAGTTTTAGTTTAACAGAGTTAAGATCTTTTGTTGTAAATTTTTTAGACTCTTGAGAGAGTGACAAAAATATAGGTACTTGATCATTATATTGATCAGAGTTTTTAACTGCAACTTGCATACCCTCAAAAGCTAGGTAAAGAATGTTGTTAAGCTGTTTGATATCGACACCTGACTTGGTAATTTTAGTACTGTTTACTACTATTTCAAATGTATCATATATTTCATCTTGCATAATAGAAATATCTACAAGTCCCTCAGTATTAGAAAATACATTTTTTACTCTTAAAGCTAGTTTTCTAATATCTTTAGCATTATTACCATAAATTTCAGCAACAACTGCTGCCATTGTTGGTGGTCCTGCTGGTGGCTCAACAAAAGATATTTTTGTATCATCATATAGTTTCTCACATGATGTTTGAATAAGGGGACGCATTCTTTGAACCATCATATATGAAGGCTCATCTCTATGATGTTTCTTTGTCAGGTTTAGAACAATTTCTGCAACATTTTCAGAGTTTTTAAAATGACTTCCTTTAATCAAACCAGCAAAGTCAAGAGGTGAACCCATACCTAAAAACACTTCTGTATCAAGAACTTCTTTCTCTTGAACAACAAAGCTACTTACACAGTCTGTAACTTGTTTTGTTTGCTCAATGGAGCTTCCTGTAGCTAAAGTAACATAGATATTAAAAGTGTCATTATTTTTACCTGGTAGCATTTTTGCTAAAACCATTTTCGAAGGTGCTATCATTAATATAGATAGTATAAAAGCGACAAGCGTTCCAATAAGAATTATTTTTCTTTGAGTGGCACTCTGTATACCTTCGAGTACTAGTTTTTCAAACTTATCAAACATTAATGATCTCCTTTAGTATGGTCAGGGCGTTTTAAAATTCTTACTGCTAAGTAAGGAGTGAAAATATAAGCAACAAAGAGTGAAGCTATAAGAGCTACTGGAACATTAGCCGGAATTGGTTTCATAAATTGACCCATCATCTGACCAACAAACGCCATTGGCACCATTGTCATAATAATTGCAAGTGTTGCAATATTTGTTGGTGGTCCAATCTCGTCTGTTGCTTTTACCATTAATTCATCTGGTGATTCATGTGCAGATTCCACAGAGTGGTAGTGACGGTGAATATTTTCTATAACAATAATTGCAGCATCAACTAAAAGACCAAGTGAGAGTAAAAATGCAAAAAGTGTAATACGATTAATAGTTTGACCAGTAAGATAAGCTATGAAAAGAGTGATAGCCAAAATCGCAGGAACTGTTAGTGTAACAATTAAAGATTCTCTCCATCCTAAAACAAAGATAAGTAAGATAGCAATAATTACAATAGAAAGAAGAAGATGATAAACAAGTTCATTTACAGCTTCATCAGCTCTCTCTCCATCATTTCTAGTGATAACATAGCTAATACCATTTTTATTAAGATACTCTTTATATGTTTCAAGCTCTTCTTTTACTTCATCTGCAATTATAACAGCATTAGTACTTTGAAGTTTTGAAACAGTAAGTGTAACTTGTTCTTGAAATGCTGAAAAAGTTCCATCTTCTTGCTGCTTACTAATAGTAGCAGATTTAAAGTTTTGTATGTCGTAAGAGTTTGTAACATTTGCTACCTGTCTTAAGTATATAGGTGAGCCCATATATTGTGCAACAATGATATTACCAATATCTTTAGAACTATCAACTGCGTTTTTAATTCCAACCATTACGATTGTTTTATCTTTTGTTCTGTTTTTAATTGCAGGAACATTATATGCAAGAGCTTCAACAGACTTCATAATTTGACCAAGTGAGAGGTTATAACCTGAGAGTTTGTTTAAATCAACTTCAATGTTAAACTGGTGTTTAGATCCACCTTTTAGTTCAGTCACGGCAACATTATCAAGACCATTGATATGGTGTTGAATCTCTTTTACTTTATCATAAAGTTCTGTCTTGTCCATCTTTTTATTATTTGAGAAAAACGCAACTGAAACAATAGGAATATCTACATCAATGTCTAGTGGTTTAATGATAGGATTCATTGCACCTTCTGGGAACATATCAGAGTTTTGCATGATTTTATCGTAGATTTTTAGGTTAGAGTTTTCTTTAGTTTCACCTATAAAAAACGCAGCATTCACTATTCCTACATTATCCATAGCCATACCGTAGAGGTGCTCAACACCTTTAACTTCTTTTAGTTTACGTTCAAGTGGTCTAACTATGATTTTTTCAATCTCTTTTGCTGTTGCACCTGGAAGTACAACTATAACAGTTGAACCACTAACAACCATTTGAGGATTTTCCTCTCTTGGCATAACTTCAAGTGAAATATAACCAATAGCAAATAAGAAAATTCCTAAAACAAGTGTTAAAGGGTTACGTATAAATGTCTTAGCTAATCTACCAGCATAATCAGTTGGTTCATAAGGCTTGTTATCTTGCATATATTATTTCCTTAGTTTATATCTATAGTGGCATACATACCAGGATAAATAGACTTATTCATACTTTTAAAAGATATTTTGATCTTAAAAGTGTGAGTCATTGGATTTGAATTTGGAATAATTGCAGTAACTGTTCCAACTGTTTTTACATTAAGAGAAGGAATGTTTATAGTTACTTTTTTACCATGACTTATTAGTCTAAGGTTACTCTCTGCAATCTCGGCAGATATTTTTAAGTTACTTAAGTCTGAAAGAACAATAGCTGGCATACCAGGCATTGCCATCTCTCCAACCTTAATGTTCTTAGCAACAACAACACCTGCATTTGGAGCTTTTATGTTTAGGTATCTGTACTGATTTTGTACTTCTTTGAGTCTTGCTTTTGCAATTGACATCATATCTTGAAGAGTTTTTTCTGCAAGTTCAAGGTTTTCTACTTCATACTTAGAAACCATATCTTTTTTTAGAAGTCTTATATGACGCTCAAGATTTATTTTTATATTTGTATACTGATTTTGGTACATTTGAAGGCTAAGTTCTGCTTGACGTTTTGCTGAGTCTATTTCACGTGAGTCAATAGTATAAAGAATTTGATTTCTTTTTACCTTTTCACCCTCGCTCACATTTACAGTTGTAACAAAACCCATAAAACGGCTTGTAATCATCTTCTGATTATCTGAAATGACACTTCCAGAAAGAGTTAGTGTCTCTGCTATGAGTGAAGCACCTAGTGCTAGTAGTATTAGTAGTTTTTGCATATTATTTTTCTCCATTTGCAAGTTTTTCTAAGGCAAATATTTTTTCATTTCGAGTGTTTTTTGCCATCTGTAGTTGTAAGATTTTCTGAATCTGCTCAGACTGTTTAATGATTACATCACTCATCGAAGATAGTTTTTCTTTATATCTTCCTTCATAGTTCTCATAAATAGCATCTGCTAAATCAAGTTCTTTCTTTAGTGAAGCTATCTCATCATCACTACTCTGTATTTCTGTTCTGATTTTGGCAAGTTGAAGAGCTATACCGTGACGAGCTAAATCGACTTGAGATTGCATTTTAAGATGTTCAATTTTTGATTTTTCAATTTTTGAACTGTCAATTCCACCGTTAAAAAGATTCCAAGTTAGTCTAGCACCTACTGTGTATGATTGATGATCAGCTGCATCACCTAAGAAAGTGTCATCTGCAGTTGCTATCTCAGCAAATGCACCTAAAGTAGGGTAGTATGCAGCTTCTGAAACACTTAACATACTCTTTCTGATTTGAAGTCCTGTAGATGCTTTTTGAATATCAAGATTGTTTTTTAAAATATATTCATCGCTATATGAAGGAAGTTGAATCTGTGATGTTGGAAGGACAATAGAAGTTGTCTCTTTGTTGAGTAAGAAACTGATATAGTGATAAAGAAGTGTCTCATTTGAGTGCATCTGAAGAAGAAGTCTCTCAACATTTCCTTTTTTTGCTTTAACTTCAAGTAGATCTACTTTTTTTGCATATCCTACATCAATCATATTTTGAGTTACATTTTCAAGTGTGTTAATATTTCCTAAAATAGTTTCTAAATTTTTAATAGAGTCATTTAAAAGGGCCATATCGTAGTAAGATTTTCTAATTTGATAAATCTTCTCATTTGTGATCTGCTCTTTTTCAAGAGTTTTCATTTTTGTCATCTCATCCATTATTTCTGAATATGAACTAATTGCAAAACCTGCAAAGAGAGGAACTTGGTATTTTAATTTACTTTGAAAGAAGTTTCTATCTTCTGGATAATTTAAATCATCTGGTGGTGTGTCTATATCGATTTGTCCAAATTGTGCAAATCCAAAATCTCTAAAAACTGCTTCACGAGACGTGAGTTTAAATCCAAAGACATTCCCTGCATCATTACTTCGTGCAATATCTTGTGTGAAGTTTAATGAACCCCAGTTCATGCCACTTACCGAATCGGCATCACTTTTTGCAGCTTGGACATCTAGTTTGGCCGCTTTTATCTCTAAGTTTTGTGTTTGTAGTATCTCAAGTGCTTCATCTAAAGTTAATGATTGAGTTGTATCTGCAGCATTGAGAAGTAGGGTAAATGAAAGTATACTTATGAGTATTTTCATATAAGCTCTCCTGTTTAATTGTTATGATGATTTAAGTATAAATTATAACATATATTTCATTTTCCTATATCACAAAAAAATCAAATTTTTAAATTTATAAGCAGAGAAAATATTAAGTTAATGTCACTAAAATTCTATATATATTTAACACTGAGGTTATAAACTATGTCAAATGCTTGTCCACTAAATTTTAAAAAAGTAGAATCTAATATCTCTAGATTTTCTGCACTTTATGTAGCTTCTTTAGTCATTATATACCTCTTTACTTTCAATGTATATATTCTGTTTTTTCTTGCAATTGACTTCATTGTAAAGTTGTTTTTAAATCGTGGAATTTCGCCAATTAGTATGTTCTCAGAGTTTACAAAGGGTCTTTTTAAGATAAAAGATAAGATGGTTGATGGTGGGGCAAAGAGACTTGCTGGTTTTTTTGGTCTTTTTTTCGTCCTCTTATTAATAGTAAGTCATTTTTTTAATGCTTGGAGTGTATCACTCATCATAGCTACTATATTTTTATCTTGTTCTCTTTTAGATGTATTTTTTAACTTCTGTATAGGTTGTAAAATTTACTTTATTATAAAGAAAATTTATCCAAACTTTATGAATAAGCTTTAAGGTTTTAATTAAATGTGGGGAAATATTACAAAAGAGTTTGTTTACAATATACTTCTTTTAGATGGAAAAATTGCAGATGCTTTAGAGTTTTTTATATATGATACTGTTAAAATATGGTTTTTACTCGTCACTATAATCTTTGTTGTATCTTATCTTAGAACTTGGTTTAACACAGAGTATGTTAGAGCACATCTTCAAGGAAAATCAGCATTTTATGGACATGTAGGAGCCTCTCTTTTTGGAATAATTACTCCTTTTTGTTCATGTTCGGCTATTCCTCTATTTTTAGGCTTTATTCAAGCTCGTATTCCACTTGGGGTTACATTTTCTTATCTGATTTCTGCTCCTATGAACAATGAAATAGCAATAGCAATGCTTTTTGGAATTTTTGGTTGGAAGGTAACTACATTCTATATTGGTTTTGGTCTGATTGTAGCGATATTTGGTGGTTATTTTATAGGTAAATTAAATTTAGAAAATGAGATACTTCTTGAGATAAAACCTATAGATGATAAACTAGAAGCTCAGATGATAAAACTAACACAAAAAGAACGAACAAAAGAAGCATGGAGTTATACTTATGATATCTTCAAAAAAATCTATATTTATGTGATGTTAGGTGTTGGTGTTGGTGCTTTTATTCATGGTTATGTTCCAACTGATTTTATAGCTAAGTATACAGGGGAAGGTAATCCTTTTGCTGTGATCATAGCAGTTCTAATGGGAATACCAATGTACTCAAACGCAGCTGGTGTGATGCCTCTTGTTGAAGTCTTAACATCAAAGGGAATGCTTCTTGGAACTGCACTGAGTTTTATGATGGCAGTAACAGCACTTAGTCTTCCCGAAGCAATGATTTTAAACAAGATTATAAGTCTTAAACTAATAGCAATCTTTTTTGCCATAGTTGGTAGTGGTATAATTGCTATTGGTTATATATTTAATTTTATATTATAAGGAAAAAAATGAAAATAGAAGTACTAGGAACAGGCTGTCGTAAATGTAATGAGCTTGAAAACGCAGTTAAACAAGCTATTGCAAAGAGTGGTAAATTTGTTCAACTTGAAAAAGTAGATGATATGATGAAAATCATGGAGTATCAGGTAGTGAGTACTCCAGGATTAGTAGTAAATGGTAAAGTTGTAAGCACAGGAAAAGTTTTAAGTGTTGATGAGATTTTAAAGATTATAAACAGTTAGTTTTAAAACTAACTATTTGTATAGAGAATTGGTTTGTTAAAGTCTTGATTCTCTTGATAAGAAGCATAGGCTTGAACAGCATTGTTCTGTTTTTGAACATCTCGAAGAGACTCTATGACACTTGGAAGTGAATCCTCATTTTTATATTTTCCATCAGTTGCAACTGCTAGATAAATATCTACTTGAGATTTATTAGATTGATATGCAAGGTAATCAACCGCCGTAGCTCTCTCTGCATCAGTTTGCGCTTTTTCTTGTGTTGCTTCTGCATTAGCTTGATTCTCTTTAGCAGTAGCAATATTTGTTTCACCTTGCGGTGTTAATGTGATTTTCCCATCTTTATCTTTAATGAGATTACCTTGACTAGCATCATAAATATCTTTGTTACTATATGTTGGCTCTTTTGGAGGTTCAATAGGTAAAGTAACTGGTTTTTGATGCGTATTTAACGCTTGGTAATTGTTTGTATTTGCTGAGATTTCCATGACCTTGTCCTCACTTTATAACTTTTTTCTTAGTAACATTATAGCATTTTTTAAGTGTAGATTTAATGTGCATTATTCTTTTTTACACTTTTCTTCTGCTAAAACTTTATAAATATAAAATAGTTTGAGTAGATATATTTCTATAGAATCTTTGTCAATTTCATTACATACTTTAAAATTACTAATAACTCTACCATCATATAGATCTATAAGCTGAACTTCTAAATCATTTAAATTTGTATCTAAATGAGGGAGTATAGGGAGTATAGGAATAGATATTTCTTTAGATATGTCATCACGAAATTTTTGAAATCTTGGTAAAAAGTACTCATTATCTGAGTGAATAAGTGAATAAATTTTTTGACCTACACCCATTCTTAGTTGGTTTATAGGTAGTATGCCACTAAAAAGTATCTTGATTGGGTATTGTGAGAGTTTTTTAACTTTTTTAACTCCAAATGTAGAGTTCTGTTTATCATCTGAGATATTGTAAATATATTTAACAAACTTTTCTATATGTTGATAACTAGCTCCATCATCTTCATAAGAGACTATGATACTAAGAGCTTGTGAAATCTTATATTTAATTTTTTCATTTTTGAGTTCATCTTGAAAATCATTATAATGAAGGTTTAGAACTAAAAATTCACCTTCAAGGCTTAAAGCATTTAATAGTTGTTCTTCTTTTAAAGAAATTATATTTGGATCTATGGCAATCATTTCTAAAACAGAGCTAGTAATCTCTTTCGTATTTACAACACTGTTTTGAGAAATAAAATCAATAAGTTTTTGATGCATGAAGTTCACCTTTTTTTATGATAGTACAAGAATAACATTTTATACTGAAAAAATAGCATAGTTTAAACTGTGCTAAATGCAAATCATACTACACTCTAAGTACAAAAATACAAAATAAGGAAAATATTATGAGTGCACATAAAAATATTGATAAATTAGAGAGTATAAAAGAGGTAATTGTTAACACTTCAAAACTAAGCGAAGATGAAAAAAGTGAGAGTATGAAGAGAGTTGAAGAGTGGGTTTTAGAAGATAGAGCTTTTGGTACACTAGAACAAGAACTTTTAAAAGTAAGTCTATTTTTTGAAGAGATTTTCTCAGAACTTGGTATCAAGTAAAGGTGACGTTATAGATATGCAGATGGTAGTAGACTCTCTTAGACAAAAAGGGAAAATATATAAAAAGATGCAAGAAGTGTCTCCAAAAGAACTCGGCATCAGAAATAAAATAAGAATTTACAAAGCAACTGACACGACAGGTTACTTCTGGGCAATATTTGCCATAAGTCAAAAGAGTAGACTTCTGATGAAAGATGTTCATAAAATGCAAGAAATATATGCAAAACTAACTCTATTTTGTGAGCATAACTTTAAACATAAAATGATTTTTATAGATGCTCCCTTATGTTCTAAGGCAAAGAGTGCATTTAAAGAAAGTGGTTGGAAAATTAACTAATGCTTCTGTGTGACATTGGAAACACTTCTTATCATTTTCTAAATGAAAATAGTAATTATAAAGAAAATGTAGAAACTTTCAATCCTCAAACTATAAAAGGGATAGTTTACTTTATATCTGTAAACGCAGAGGTGAAAAAAAAGCTTGATAGTTTAGAAAACTGGATTGACTTAGCTGCGTTTTTAGATAAAAGTTCTTACTATGAAACAATGGGAATTGATAGAATTTTTGCAGTTGAAGCACTCCAAAACGCAGTGGTCGTTGATGCTGGCAGTGCTATTACTGTAGATGTTGTAAAAGATGGGGTCTTTATGGGTGGTTTTATCTATCCGGGGCTAAAAGCAATGAGCGAGACTTATTCTAATATTTCTCCTGCTCTTGATTATGAGTTTAATTTTGAACTAGATAATAAAGAGCTACCAAAAAACTCTCAAGATGCTATAAGCTATGGTTTCTTAATGACTTTTCATCGTGAAGTACTTTCATATAAAATGCCAATTGTATTGACGGGTGGAGATGCTTCAAAATTTAAAAAAATATTTCATAATGCAAAAATTGATGATGAGTTGATATTTTCAGGAATGAAAAAAATACTTAAAAATATAAAATAGTGAATGAAAGTTTTATAGAACTTTGAGTTATATTTAGATAAAATGCGAAAATTATTAAAGATTATAAAAGGCTAATATATGCTAACTGTTGCACTTCCAAAAGGTCGTATTGCTAAAGAGACACTTGAAATATTTGAAACTATTTTTGGTGATGGTTTTAAGTTTGATGATAGAAAACTGATTTTAGAAACACCTAATTTTCGTTTTTTACTAGTTCGTAACCAAGATGTTGCGACTTATGTTTACCATCAAGCAGCAGATATTGGTGTAGTAGGGCTAGATACTTTAGAAGAACAAGGTCTTGATGTAGTTCGTTTACTTGACCTTCATCGTGGTGTTTGTAAGGTTTCTATAGGGATGAAAGTTGGTGAAAAACTTGACCTAAGTAAGCCAGAACTAAAAGTAGCATCAAAAATGGTAAATATCACTAAACGTTACTTTGAAGAGAGAGCTGTAAGTGTAGAGATCATCAAGCTTAATGGTTCGGTAGAACTTGCACCTCTTATTGGTCTTGCTGATATGATAGTCGATGTTGTTGAAACAGGTGCAACAATGAAACAAAATGGTCTTGAAGTTGTTCAAGATATTATGAGAAGTTCTACATATTTAATCGCTAACAAAAACTCATATATCGCTAAAAAAGATGAAGTTTTAGATATATATGAAAAAATAGATGCAGTTATAAAAGCGGAAAACAACGCATAGATGACAAACCTAGACCTTTATGCAAAAGCTGAACACTTACTAGGAATTGAAGATGCTACAGAAGCTCTTTATGATCTTTATCGTTCAGAACTTGATGAAAAAGATGTTAAAACACTTTTAGATGTTGGTTGTGGTCGTGGCGGTTTTATGACACGTATGATTAGTGATGGTGTGAAGTGTAAGGGTGTTGATTTAAGCTCTCTTATGGTTGAAGAGTGTCGTAGTGCTGGTCTTGATGCTGAGTGTATAGATGTGGCTGATGTTGATGGTAAGTATGATGCTATTGTAAGTATTTTTGATGTTTTAAACTTTATGGATAAAGAGTCATTAGTTGAGTTTTTAAACGCAGTATCTGAAAAACTAGAAGATGATGGTATATTTATAGCTGATATAAACACACTATATGGCTTTAGTGATGTAGCCGAAGGTACTATGTCAAATGACACTGAAAAAGAGTTTTTAAGTGTTGATGCCCAGTTTGAAAACAATGAACTCCATACAAAATTTACACTTTTTGAGATGCAAGATGATAAGAGTTTTAAAAAGTACCAAGATACTATAGTGCAACATTTTCATAAGATTCAAATATTTCAAAAACTAGAGGGTCTAAAACTTATAGAAAAACAGACTTTTTCTCTTTATGACACAGAAGATAAAACACTTTTAATTTTTAAAAAAAGATAAGTAGTGCCCCAGATACTCTCTGTGTTTTTTATTCTAATGTTTCTATCTGCATGCTCCGATAATGCAACTATAACGATTTATGAGAAAAATCTTCCAAAAGAAAAAATTTCATGTATAACTCTTCTTATCTTTCCTCCAAATGAAAAACTTCAAACTACTTTTGAAAAGTTTTATAGCTTTGATGAAAACTGTAGCACACAGTTAGAAGTTTCATCAAAAAGTGGCATAGTTTGTAATTCAAATCATAATGTTCAAAAAAAAGCAGTTGGCTCATTTCCTACGAGTTACTTAAAAATGCAACTAAATAGTGGCTCAAAAATAGTCTATAGTTACTATATAGATTTAAAAAATGATGTCACAGAAGATGATATGAGAAGAGCTTTTAGCGCTCTTAAAGAAGATCTTTCTCTTAGTGACTCTTCTTCAA
>Ga0256826_1001782_pt1 | contig 13333 bp, 23 predicted proteins | sample CV79metaG_FD_185975 | JGI IMG/M metagenome (GOLD analysis project Ga0256826, IMG submission 185975) | Hydrothermal vent microbial communities from East Pacific Rise, Pacific Ocean - CV79 | ecosystem: Environmental > Aquatic > Marine > Hydrothermal vents | place: Pacific Ocean: East Pacific Rise...
TTTAAAAACGGCTTGAAAGTTAATAGTTTAGGGATTTAAGTTATATGTGGCTCCGGATGCTGGATTCGAACCAGCGACCAAGTGATTAACAGTCACCTACTCTACCGCTGAGCTAATCCGGAACATTAGAAAGTTTCTCTTAAAGAAATGGTGTCAAGAGAGGGACTTGAACCCTCGACCCCCGGCTTATGAGACTTAATATCTACCATTCCTTAAGATTCCAATGCCTTCCAAACACTGCTAAAATAGGGACTTGAAGTTCCAGCTAATTCTTTTTAGTATACAATAATGACCTAGAAAGTATGTCCCAAGGTATGTCCCGGAGTATGTCCCACTAAAAAGGTTACACATGGCAGTAGATAGAAAACAGTTTATTCATGTAATTGATACAGGTCTAAAAGCAAATGCTGATTACACAAAATTTTATATTAACTATAAACTTAATGATGCTGTGAAACAAAAAGTGCTTAACTATTCTAATATGGATTGGGATAAGCGTACTAGAATTGCTAAAGCAAAAGCTACATTAATTGAAGAGAAGAATAAACAAGTTGAAACTTCATTGGATTTTACTGAGAATACATCACTAAATAATCTCGCTGAACTTTACTTTGAAAATATGTATAGAGATACACCATGGGCTAATGAGCTAAAAGGTGTTTACAAGCTATATTGTCTAGAAGGTATTGGCAAGAAGAAAATTAAAGACATCAGAAAGATACATATAGATGCCCTGAGAAGATCTATGGAAACAAAGGGTCACTCTAAGCAAACGGAAAATGGATGTAGTCCAAGAACAATTAAAAAGGTTCTTCATCAAATCATAAGACCCATATTGGAGTATGCTATGGATAATAAAGTCTTAAGTTCCATTCCTGATATTAAGGTACCTGCTCAAACACGTCAGAAAAAAACTGTAAGTAATGCTGGGGTAAAACTTGCAGCATTATATAGAGCTATTTCAGAACTTTACAGTGACGATGGATTTTATCGAGCATTATTTTTATTTGCACTGTACGGACGAAGATGGAATGAAATTAGAACACTTAAGTGGAGTGACATAGATTTTTTGAGTGGCACTTATACAATTAGAGCAGAAAATAATAAAATTAATGATGATCAGACATATGAGTTGGCAGCACCAATTAGAGTTGCACTTCAAGAGATTAAAGATACTAAACGAGGATTAGTATTTAAGTCTCCTGTTACTGGTAAGAAATTATACTCACCAAAAAAGCAGTTAGCTCATGTAAGAGAAAAAGCAAAGATTCCTCAGTTAACAATGCACTACTTTAGACATATCTTAGTATCTGCAATGGGTGAAGCTGGAACAGCAACTACTGTGCTTTCTGCATCTTTGGGGCATACTAATTTACATACCGTTAATAACTTCTACTTAAGTGCTAATCATACAAAAGCATCAAGTGTCGCTAATACAGCAATTGAAAAAATTACTCATGAGAGTTAAATGGTATTCAATGTAAAGGTTTGGTTTGAGTCGGTTAAATCAATGGCTCAGGTACTTTTACTTTCTAATGAGAACCAAGAATTATTACAAATTATTCTTGATATTAGAATTGGCGATATATTCACATTACAATATACTCTAGTTGACAACTAGTATCTAATAGGATACAATTATAAATGTACTTAATTAAACAGACGGATACTTTTTCCAAATGGCTACTCAAGCTAAAAGATATACAGGGTAAAGTGTCAGTACTCCGTAGAATAGATCGAGTAAAGAGTGGAAACTTCGGTGACTATAAAGCGGTAGGTGATGGCGTGTTAGAGTTAAGAATAACTACTGGTGCAGGTTATCGAGTTTACTACACACAAGAGGGTGACAAAATTATCATATTACTTATAGGTGGAGATAAGTCCACTCAGAGTAGAGATATAGAAAAAGCAAAACAACTCAAAAAGGAGCTTACTTATGAGTAATTTAACGACATTTGATATAGCACAATATCTTGATAGTAAAGAAATGATAGCAGAGTATTTATCCCAAGTACTAGCAGAAGGTAATACTGATGAGCTCCTAGAAGCTATGGGTAATATTGCCAAAGCAAAAGGTATAACTCAAATAGCTAAAGATACAGGACTAGGTCGAGAAAGTCTCTATAAAACATTTCAAGCAGGTGCTAAACCAAGATTTGAAACTGTTATGAAAGTGCTTAATAGTTTTGGTGTTAAGCTAGAAGCTAGTGCCTAAATAAAGATACATCTCACATAAATTAGGGTAGAATGAGCACATGATAAATATAGAAACTATGAAGCAAGAAATACTTCAAAGACTAAAACCATTGGATCTAGATCAAATCGTACTTTTTGGAAGCTATGCTTATGGTACACCTACAGAAGATAGCGATATAGATTTATATGTTGTAACTAAAGACGAATTTGTACCACAGACTTACCAAGAGAACATGGACATTAAACTTAGAGTCTCAAAAGCTATTAAAGATTTACAAGCCATCATTCCAATAGATACAGTAACCCACACAAAAGCTATGAATGAAAAGTTTGTACAAATGGGTAGTATGTTTAGTAAAGAGATCCTTAGCAAAGGCGTAAAACTATATGGCTAACCCACAAGCAAAAGAGTGGCTCAAAGCAGCTTATAGTGATCTACGAAGTATTGAGCATATCTTAGCTGATACATTTTTAACACATATCGTGGCGTTTCACTCTCAACAAGCTATAGAAAAATCATTTAAAGCGATTATGGAAAATGCATCTATTTCTGTACCTAAGGTGCATAAACTAGAAACTCTGGTAAGTAAAATAGATATTGAGTGTGATGCAAAGATACTAGCTATTCTTGACTTACTCTATATAGAATCACGCTATCCCGGGGATATGGGATTATTACCACAAGGCAAACCTGAACTCAAAGATGCCGAAGAGTTTTACACTGTTGCAAAAAATACTTTTGATCAAGCTTGTGAAATACTAGGTGTTACACTTGAAGAAATTACCGCTTAGTTACCTTTAGCTATACCAATGGCAAAATCACTTACTCCTACTCAAAAAGCTATTAATGTTGATATTAAGCACCTTGATGAAAAGTTTAAACTACCCACTCCTAGTGACTATGAAGAGTTCTCAGACTTTCAACACCTTGTAACACTAAAAGAAGGTTTAGAGGCTGACACTACAAACATAGAGTCTCTACTATTTGAATATGACACACAGTTACAAAAGATACTTGAAACTACTCCTCATATCGATGAGCTACTCTATCAAGAGATGACATCTGAGATATTTGGTCTGCCTCAAACAAGTAGATCTTTGCTCCGTACTATTTCAGATTCACAGTATGCAGATGCCATATTGTTACAAGATGAAGATCTCCATAAACCTAACAATATTATCAATCTCAAAATCCAAAGTTGGCTAAACTATTGCCAGATAATCAATCAATGTGTAAAGTATATTAATACTACACAACCTCGATGGAATAGAATGGGTAAGGTAGATAAGCGAGAGTATATAGAATCCCTCGAACTTTTTAAAACAGCACCATTCATACAACTACCATTGTTGGAAATAACTATCGAATTCTTAAAGAACTATAGTTTAAACCAAACATCACTAGCAAAAGCAAATTTTCTCTGTAGCCTCCAATTACCAAAAATAACTAGCTTGAAAATAGCTAAAGAAATTCTTACTAAAACTACTTTTTCCATCTAATTTTACAAATTTAACTTTTCTTACTGACAACTTTCGGGAGTTTTCACACTCTTTGGACATCCTCCCCTTCAGCACTCAAAAAAATATCACCTGAAATCACTTAAAAGCCCATGTTTACGGTATTTAAGCACACGGATATAATTGTGGCATAAGTCGATAGTAGTTCGAAATACACGACTTTGATACATAATGTATCGAGTAGCTACTCATAATTTTTTCCATAACGGAGTCTATTATGACAACACAACAGACACTACAAAAAAGATGGCTAAGTCCGTCAGAGGTAGAAGCAGAATTTGGCTTCTCTAAATCGTTTCAAGCTAAAGCACGTATGAGCAGTAGCAAGTCTACTTTACCATTTTCGAAGGTAGGGAAGTTCATTAGGTACGACAGGTTTAAGATAGATGCTTGGCTTGAGGATCATGCAATTTAGAGTAGTAACAATATTGTAAGACTCATTAAAAATATATATGAGTTTTAGTCATATAGGATGTAAAACTAGTAACAGTTAGAGCTGAAGTTAGATTTATTCATCCAAGTAGATTTTGAAACAATCTACTTAGAGTATAGTTATCAATATACAGGATAGCTATATATAAAGGTGCAAAGTAGCACAAGGATTTCACATGTCCCAAACGATACAAAAAAAGATTACATGGTCAAAATCACAAGAGTTATTACTTGAAGTACTGATTCATGAAAGAAGGAGTATGGCAGTTCTCCTCAATTTATTTCCAATGAGAACACAAACTCAAATAGAAGCGAAAGCTAAAAGACTAGGATATATAAAGAGAACTATCAATGGTAAAATTCAGTTTATACATAAAAAACAGCTACAGGAAATAGCTATACATAATGAGCAAATGGAATACCATGATTCTAGTGATATATATATAGACTATATTCTGCAAAATATCTACCTACTCAGTCAATCAGAATTTTACTATGTAGATACAGATGAAAGTGAGTTGGCAGTTTTCAAGTATAAATTCAATGCACTTATTCACGATGTCAAACTGCACTTGAGACTTTATATTAATCATTCGACATTGGTTTATGAAGTTAATACACAGATTTACCAGCTAATTGAGAACCTAAATAAATTATTGGGCTCTTTGTTTATGTTCGCTAAAGAGCATCCTTTCGGATGTTTAGAAATGCAGCAACACTGTAGAAAATTAATATCTTCACTTACACAACAAGAGAAAATGACTTTATCAAGACCTATTGTGATGGCAGATATTGATGATATATAAGTACAACAATTTCATGCATATCAATATACCTACAAAAGAGTTGTCTATATGACAACTCCTAAATTATAAGGAAAATTAAATGAATAAACAAATACTAGACAAGCTTATGAAGCTAAACATAACCTATAAAAAAGGGCCTAGAGAATTGATTAAGATTGATAAAGAAGGTGTCTTATTTAATCAAGCATTACATTACATCTACTCACCTAGTGGTAGTGGGAAAAGCTTTATATCAGCATTTATAGCATCACAAACAGAGAAGGAAGTAATTTACTTTGATATGGAACATAATCCAAAAAGTTTTTACTCTTACTGCGAGGCACAGAATGTCTCAGTTGCAAATGTTACAGATGAGACCGCAGTGATAGAAGAATTGTTACATACAGAATTAGATTTTAGTACTGCACTCTTCATATTTGATAGTTTTTCTATGTTTCTGGAAGAGGCTTCTGAAAATAATAATGCAACAGATACTTCTAGAATTGTAAAAGCTATTCATAACCTATGTGTTGAGAAAGGTGCTACAGTTATTATAATTGACCATGCTACAGAGTTACCTTCGTCTTCAGAGAACAATAGACGCTTCAAAATAGAGGGTAACAAAAGTGGAAAAATGAAACCAGTTGAAATTATGTACAGGCTAGAGCCATTAGATTGGGAGAAGCCAAAAGATGGTGCTACATTAATTGTAGAAAAATCTCGAACTGATGATCTTTACATAGGTGAGACATTCATAGTAGATAGCTTTAGAAAAACAATTAGCCCTACTGATTCGGAGGTAAGTAATGAAGCACCAAAGTAAAACTGCACCATTACCGCATAGATTGATGAAGACTACATCTATATATTTAGCGAAACAGGAGTATGTCACAACTCCTGAGTTTACAGGCTATATAGCTATAATCCTTATAGGTGAGAACAAGACCCTAACCATTAAAAGCCAAGAGCAGTTATCACCTAAACATGGTAAGATATTTGAATTTATTTCAGCCCAATGGTATGCAACAAATCGCTCAAAATCGGAAAAGAAGATACCTATAATAATTGATATTAAAGAAATTATATCCATCTTAGGACTAATGCAACGCAGTGAAAATAGACAAGATATCATTAAACATATTCAAGCATTACAATTTATGGAAGTTAGTTATGTGTGGGATAATGGTCAAATCCTATACAATTGCTTTGAATCTTTCAATATTATCGACACTACATTTTTACTAGAAGTCACTCTTTCTCCTAGTTATGATAGAGCTTTAGCAAATGCAAAAGAAAGATACATTAATGTAAGTGATGTCATGCCTATTCGTAGTAGTTATGCCATAGAGTTAGCAAAACTACTTCAAATGTATGGAAGTGGACTTAATACTAGAACAGGAAAACCAAGACTTGTAAAAGAATTAGATCACGAAATAATAGAGAACTTCCTTCATTTGAATGATATAGAAGAGTCCAAGACAGTTATTCGTAGAGCATTTAAGCAACTAGAGAAGCAAATTAGCTATCCAAGATATCAGTATCATAATCGCTTAAATCTATGGATTAAAAATGTCTAAGCCATTAGATGTATTTTACACTACAATTCATGTATCTAATAATACAAAAATTGTTTTAAATACACTCAAAAAGAACCTATTTTAGGTACTTCTGGAAATCTCTTATAGTCTTTTATAGACTATTACATTAATGCACCTTAGTTAGGTGCTTTGGTGCTAATTCAGTGAACTCAAAAATTCAGAGGATTTTGGATGGTAGATTTATTTTTCCCCGTCGGAAGGGATGCTAACGTTACCTTCACTTAAAAACTAAAATTCGAATCCTCTTGGGCTAACGCCCTTCACGGATTAGTAATTTCGAGTTTTACATTCAGACGATCGCTTACCCACCGACTAAGAAAAGGGAGAAGATGATATATACGATCAAGAACAGCTTTCTCAAAAGTAAAAAATTTTCGGTGCCCTCTGCATCTCAAAATCATTCTTTAGTCTGTAGTCTGCAAAGCCGACAAAAAGGAGAATTTTTTGTAGGGTAGAGACGAGGTTCCGTAAATCTTTTATACAACCATTATAACAAAAAGCTATCTTCTACCAGTATATTTTCACTTTCATATACAATTATTTTCAACTAAATAATCTACTAAACCAACTAAAATCAATTACATCAGTCAAAATTGAATTTATATTTTTTAATTTATCATATTTTTTTACACCTATGTAACCACTAAATCCACTAGTATTCAAACATTCAAAATATACTATTGGATTACCATTGTTATCTGGTTCCACAATGATTAATTTAACATTTAAAAAAGAGTACATCACTTGTATAGTTGAGTCAGAAAAATATGCGATTAGCTTCGTATTCTCATATAAATGTCTTCCGGTATCACTACCATTGTTTATGATTATTTTCTCATAATGATTATATATTATCGTATTAGACTTCTTACCTGTTGCTAATGGTGAGCCTAGGTATATATAATATTTTAAATTATCTGGCACTGTTACAATAATATCATAATGACCATCTGGATAAAAAGTAATCTCTTTTGTTACTACTACATGTCTTAGCTTTTGAGTTAAAATTACTTTTTGGGAACCTTCATTAAGAAAAATATTTGTTTTTGATGCCGTATATGCGATAGAAGAGGCTTCTCTATTTAATCTCTCATCTTTAAATCTTAGATATAGAGGTTTTATTCCTTCAGTTAAATTTATTTGACTAGTCTTTGCCTTATTATTTAACAATACTTTTGAGTATATTCTTCCTAATGTATCTATTTTTAAAATATAATTTTTACTTTTTATTATACTTATTGTACTTCGATCTAAACTATATTTTTCCGGGATAAAGTATATGGAATCTTTAGAATTATCATCTTGATTGCTAGGTAAAGTAATATTCTTAGATAAACCAAATGCAATTATTGATATAAAAAGTAATATCAAATTAAATACCAATAATGCCCATCTTAGTCCATTCATCTTGTATATTGAAATTATTGTGTCATATCTTGTATTAGTAGTTGAACTATTTTTAAATATTAAAATTGATGTTACAAATATATTCATTAATGGAATAAATAGAAAAAGCACATACCATCCAGATTTGTTATAATCATGAAAACGTTTAATTGCCACACTAATAATCATATATATTATTATAAAATATAAAAAAAATGATATAAATTTTACTTGTGCAAGCCAAGAGTATTCAACCTGATTATTAAGAATAAAAATATTCAGAACATTCAGTAATATTCCATTCATAACTAACAATAATGTAAGAGGAATAAACCCTCGAATAAAAAATTCTTGTCTTGAAATCCTACCTTTCGTTAAAAAGAAAAATTCATAAAAACTCATATATCTACCTTTGATTTTTTAATTTACTGCCCAACATAACTACCATCTGGAGCTAGTTGAGGGTATCCACCTGTATATGACCCATCCGGAGCTAAGTTTGGGTTTCCACCTGTGTAACTACCATCGGGAGCTAGCTGGGGTTGACCTGCTGTATATTGACCACTTGGAGCTAGATGTTGTTGTCCTGAACCCACATAAGTTCCATCAGGGGTCAATTGTGGAGTGCCATTGACATATGAACCATCTGGTGCTAACTGGATGTCAGCAAATACATTTATTGATATTAAAAATATTAATAAAGTGATTTTTTTCATTCTTATACCTCGTATCTTCTTGAAAGCTATTTAATCTCGTTTTCGAATTGCTATTGCCTTTTTACATGTTTCCTCATCAACTCTTCTAGAAGATACATTCATCTCATTTATATCAAGATCTATGCTCAATGCAGTATTATGATTGTCAAACCAATAGAAGCCATCAACTTCGGGATTAACTGATATACATACATGCATTCCTTTAGTAATTTTTATTATTTGAGACCGCATTGTTGACTGGTCATTATTCATTCCAATTGTTAAGTTTAAATCACCAACGGGAACTAACTCCTGTTTATAATCACCACCTAGCAAACCATCAAACCATTTGTTATTTACAATGATATTTGCATTTGTTCGCCATGTCATACTTGGTGATGCATGATAGACAGTTAACATTCCTGTCTCCTCAGTTTTTACAGGTGGAATGTAAGGAGGCTTAGGTGTACGATAGCATCCTGAGAACAGTAAGCTAGTAACAATTATAAAAGCTATTTTAGTTTTAAATTGACAACTTTTATAATTTTTTATATGCATAATCGATAGCCTTAGTTCCAATCGTTTGATTTGTATCATCTTTAAATACACCAGTCAATCCACCATTAGTAATCTCACTTAGAACTACAGATGTATAACCAGAAACTTGTTGTTCTGAATAATAATGTATACCCGTACTATCATCATAAAAATAAAAACTATCTATATAAGAAGCATTAACATCTACGGTATTTGTCAAATTAACATACCCATACTTTTCTGTAATACTACAACTGTCTTGAATTCCATCGTCATAGCTTGTAGTTTTAACACTTCCATCAGAATATATAATATAATCAAATCCTTTCAATACTGAGTATGTACAACTTGAAGAAATATCGTAAGCAAAAAGGTCTCCAACAATATCAACAGGGTCATACCCCCAGCTTCCATTGATATGTCCTTGCTCTAAAATTGATACATTGTTACCATTAGAAGTGTTATCACCACTATCTCCACAACCACTGAGTAAAAATGATATCATTATAATTTTTAATATTATTTTTTGTTTCATAAAATTCTCCTTTGTATGTAAAAGGATAGCAAAAAAGTCTTAAAAGAGTAGATGTTTTCTTTATAAATATAACTAATATACTTGCATGTAACTAGTAGTTACTAGTTGATGAATAGTTCCTATCATCATAGAATGCACCAATTATATTCATAAGGTGCTACTTACTTGAAAAATGCTGAAGAACTACCTGTTGAGGCTATTGAAAACTTCTACAAACAAGTCGGTCTTAATATCAAAAAGCAGAGAGAGCTAAAAGGTTACACTCAGTTAGAACTTGCTCAAGCGCTTGGTCATAAATCAGTAGGTTTAGTCTCACAAGCAGAACTCTACCTCAAAAAGCAACACTTCAACTTGGAACATCTTTACAAAATAGCTTATATCCTAGAATGTGATATAACAGACTTTCTAGATCTTCAATAACTTCAACTTTAAATAACTTCAAGCGAACTTCAATCATATATATTTTTTAACTCTTCAATCCTATAAAATATATTTTTTCGTGAGTAGCTTCATTATCACACCATTCACACCAAACTAAAAAACCATACCCCCTCCCTGTTTCTATATAACAATCCTTTTTTTCACACAAAGTAATTTCGTATTCACACTATCGGTCCTGCCTAGCTCTTCTGTTGTAGCAGCTTGACCCAAGGCTATCGAGTCAATGATGGTAGAGGAGTCAGCCTCTATACATTTAACCGAAGGAATGAGCATGAAAAAGAGCAGACTAATACTAGTAGACTACGAACTTAACAGAGAAGGTTTCTTTCGTTGGTTTTTGAGTAAGAATCCTAGAAAACCTATGCCAACAGGGCACTACAACTTTAAACTTGGTAAGGATGAAACACTGAAGGACTTCTGGGTCGATGAGAGGGATTTATAGATGTTAGTAGAACTAAGAGATGTGGAAGTCCACATCGAACCAGAATTAATATTGACACAGGCACTTGATGATAGAGACTTAACTGTAGATGCAGTAATCAGAGAGTGCATAAGTGTAGGTGGAGATGAATGTGTCCTCGATGCCATAGATAACGATGACATTCTCAAGTATGTCAAAGAGTATGACTTAGACATAGAAATTGATATGTATGACAGAGTCTTACGAGCTATAGCTGAGTTCTCAGATATGGAAAAAGCCAAATTACTATGGCAACTACTTAAATCCAAGGAGCTATAAAATGGATATTTACATAACAGATTTAGCCGCATACAATGCAGGACATCTTGTCGGAGCATGGCATATACTACCAATGAGTGAAACAGAACTTACTAAAGTTATTGAAGAAGTACTTAGTAAAGGTGCAGAAGCTTGTGGAGATAGTGAACCTAATGAAGAGTATTTCATTACAGATTATGAGTCTGAAATACTTATAGATGAATACGATGACATTTTCAGACTTAATGAACTAGCTGAACTAATGCAGCTCTACACAGATGATGACTTTTTAGAACTCAGAGTACTCTCAAGTGAGGGATATGATGAGAGAGATGTAATAGATGAAGGCATAGAGAAACATAATGTAGAGATCCATGATTATCGGAACAACAGTAGCTTCACTGATACATTTGAACTACTAGCGCAAGACTTTGTAAATGATGGACTCTTTGGAGAGATACCAACTAGCTTAGAAAACTACATAGACTATGAAGCTATTGCAAGAGATCTTAGATTCGATTACACAGAAGTTGAGACTAATGTAATAGCGAGGCTAGCTTAATGTCGGTTAAGTTTATCAACTACACCAAAGCACAACGAAGAGGTATGTCTATAACAGGCTACAGTTTATATGTCAATGGAAGTCACTGTTGCGTACATGAAACACTTACAAGTGTTAACAGCGAGTTAGAGCACTATCCAGCATACAACGACATTGAAATCTATCCAGTACTCAAAAGGAGCTACTAATTATGAGCAAGCTATCAGAGCATTATATGCAAGAAAAAGAAAAAGAAAAAGAGTTTGAATTGGACTTAGGCTATCAAGAGTGGCTGCGAGACAATATTGCTGAACCAAGTGAAAATGAGTTAGATGAGATGGAGCAAGACCTACTAAATAAGTCCTGCTTCCTAAGCAATGAAATTATAACACATCAAGATGTAAATAATACCAACTACAACCCTATGGAGGAACAATTATGAAGACAACTAGATATAGATTTGAACAGGTAGTTCAAGAAGTGAAAGAAGAAAATACTGATTGGCTTAGAGATGAGTTTAGAGCTGTTTTAGAGAGTAATAAGGACTTTACTCGAAAGGCAGATTATATTGGCTTTAGCATAGCTAGTATTGACGTAAAAGTGGCATCAATAGATGAAGAAATTAAAGAGTTACAACAACTCAAAAAGAGTCTCAAGTCTGCTAAAAATATAGCACTAAAAGTAGGTGCAGAAATATTTGCAGAGTATGGAGTAGAGAAGATTGAAGGTGCTGGGATTAGTTCCATTACAGTTACATCGGCAACTACTAAAGATGTACAGAAGCTAGAGATTTACGATGATGAAGAACTTATTAAAGCTGGTTACTACATCAAAGTAGTAGATGAAGATGCCGTTCTTGAAGCACATCAATATAGACACAGAAGAGAATTGATACAAGGACTATACAGTGTTACAACTATCGACACATCTACTCCTGCGAAACTTAGAGTAAACAAGAGAAGAGTATCAGCTCAGGAGGTATTGTCATGTGCCTAATTGTTCATGCAGAAGATTCACTCTTGGATCTCTTCGATGTTATAGATGGATGGAATAAGCAAAAACTAGAGAGTGTCAATATTTCATTAGTAGATCTTACTCTGATGAAAAACCATATCGAAGATTTGGAGTTAGAGCTATTTGGAACAGGGAAGTCATTATGAAAGCTGCAACAATGGAGCTAGAATCAGAAGTACTTGAAGTCAATCCAGATACAGGAGAGATTCTTGTGTCTGCGAACAAAGAGGATTTCTCTCAGTTACAGCAAACGAAAATCAAAGCTCTCAAACTACTAAGTCAGAAAGACTTTGTCATGATAAATGGTACTTGGGAAGCCAAGAGAGATGGTTTACTAAAGATTTTAACATCACTTCCTATCTCATACTCTTGGAAACTCAAAGATAGAGAACTTAACAAAGAGTTTGCTCAAATAGTTGGAACATTAACTGTAGAGAATGGAACTATTACAAGGTCTGCTGATTCTATAGGTATATGTGAGTTCTCAGAGCTCAAAGGTAAAGGAGGTATGCATTTCATGAATGCTAGAGCAGAGACTAGAGCACTTAAGAGAGCTATTGAAACACTGTTTGGAAGTGTCATTAACTTCTATGTACTGAACTACTTACGGTAACTAACACAGAGTCGAGGAATAGGTATTAAGCTTATTACTCCAATAACAGCACTATCAATGTGCTGCACAACAACAAGGAAAGAATATGTATAACAAAATAGTTTTAGTGGGAAACCTCACAAGGGATATAGAGATGAGATTTTCACAGAGTGGTATGGCAATAGCAAAAACTGCAATCGCAACAAGTAGAAAATTCAAATCAAATACAGGTGAACAAAAAGAAGAGGTCTGCTTTATAGATATAACATTCTTTGGCAGAAGTGCTGAAGTTGCTAATCAATACATTAGAAAAGGTTCCAAGATACTAGTGGATGGTAAACTAGT
>Ga0256826_1001783_pt1 | contig 13333 bp, 10 predicted proteins | sample CV79metaG_FD_185975 | JGI IMG/M metagenome (GOLD analysis project Ga0256826, IMG submission 185975) | Hydrothermal vent microbial communities from East Pacific Rise, Pacific Ocean - CV79 | ecosystem: Environmental > Aquatic > Marine > Hydrothermal vents | place: Pacific Ocean: East Pacific Rise...
TATCTCCATCAACTGAACCGAAGTTTCCTTGACCGTCAACTAGTTCCATTCTCATTGAGAAGTCTTGTGCCATACGTACTAGTGCATCATAAACAGCTGTATCACCATGTGGGTGGTACTGACCAATTACATCACCAACTATACGTGCTGATTTCTTATACTTAGCACCATGTGAAAGGTTAAGTTTATCCATCGCATATAGTATACGTCTGTGAACTGGTTTGAGTCCATCTCTAACATCTGGAAGTGCACGTCCTACGATAACACTCATTGAGTAGTCAAGGTAAGAGTTCTGAAGAGTTGTTTCTATATTAATCTGTTGTATATCGTCGTTGTTTAGCAAGTCGCTCATTAAAACACCTATTATTTAAAAATAAAATCTATACATAATAGCTAAAATTGTATTAAGAAAATATTTAATGATGATGAATTTTATAGCAAAGAGTCTAAATTGTGAAGATTTAGCATCTGTAGTAAAAGTGATTAAAAATTAAGCAAGATAATAAAAAATAATATCACATTTTGTGTCATACTCCGCTTTGAAAATATAAACAAAAGGATTCACATGAAGAAATGGTTAGTAGCATTATTACTTGCTTTACCAACTTTAGCATTAGCTGAAGATACATTAGACACTGGGGATACAGCATGGATGATGATATCTACTGCACTAGTATTACTTATGACACCGGCAGGTCTTGCACTATTTTACGGTGGTATGACGCGTTCTAAAAATGTTTTAAATACATATGCAATGGTATTAGGTGCATTTGTTGTTGCATTTATCGCTTGGATAGCTGCTGGATACTCAATGGCATTTGGCGATGGTGGTTCACTACAGAGCTATATCGGTGGTTTTGGAAATGTTTTCTTAAATCAAACAAGCTGGACAGACTTAAGTGGTACTTACCCTGAGTATGTATTTGTAGTATTCCAAGGTACATTTGCTGCTATTACAGTTGCAATTGCTTCTGGTGCAGTAATTGAGCGTATTAAGTATTCTACATGGTTAGTATTTGTTGCTATTTGGACTATTGCTGTATATGCTCCTGTAACACACATGGTATGGGGTGGAGACGGTGCACTTTTATTTGATTTAGGTGCTTTAGACTTTGCTGGTGGTACTGTTGTACATATGAATGGTGGTTTAGCAGGTTTAGTGTTAGCTATTTTAGTTGGTAAACGTGCTGGTTATAACAAGGTTGCTATGAAACCTATGTCTGTAATGCTTACTGCTTTAGGTGCTGCTTTACTATGGTTCGGTTGGTATGGATTTAATGGTGGATCTGCATTTGGTGCAAATGCTATCGCTGGTCTTGCTTACTTAACTACTACTTTAGCTACTGCTGTTGCTGCCCTTACTTGGATTCTTATTGAGTGGTTTATTTTCAAAAAACCAACTCTTCTAGGTGGTGCATCAGGTGTTGTTGCTGGTCTAGTTGCTATTACTCCAGCTGCTGGTTTCGTTGATGTTGGCGGTGCTATGGTTATTGGTGGTGTTGGTTCTGTTGTTGCATTCTTTGGTGTTGCTACACTTAAAAAGAAACTTGGTTATGATGATTCTTTAGATGCTTTTGGTATTCACTTTTTAGCTGGTCTATGGGGTGCACTTGCAACTGCAATCTTCGCTCTTAAAGATAATGATTTACTATGGGACGGACCACTTAAAGAGTCTGGAGACAGAATGGGTCAATTCATGGTTCAAGTTGAATCAGTAGTAGTAGTTGGTTTATTTACTCTTGTAGGTACTGTTGTTGTTTATTATATCGCTTCTGCACTTACTGGTGGCGGACGTGTTGATGAAGAGACTGAGCAAGTTGGACTTGATGAAGCTGTTCACGGTGAGAAAAGTTTAAACCTATAAGTTGATTGTAACCATTTATTTGGTTACAATTTTAATAATATATTATGGAGTAGATAATAATGAAAAGAATAGAAGCAATAATTAAACCCTTCAAATTAGAAGATGTTAAAGATGCATTAGCAGAAATTGGTATTACTGGTATGACTGTTAGTGAAGTAAAAGGTTACGGTAGTCAAAAAGGTCACTCTGAACTTTACCGTGGTGCTGAGTATGTTGTTGATTTTTTACCGAAAATCAAAATGGAAATGGTAGTTTCTGGTGATATGGTTGAAAAAACAACTGCTACTATTGTTGAAGCTGCACGTACTGGTAAAATAGGTGATGGTAAAATATTCGTTAGTGATATTGAAAAAATCATTCGTATTCGTACTGGTGAAGAAGACAACGAAGCAATATAGTTTCAATCCTCTACACGAACACATACTCTTTGTATGTGTTCATACTTAAAAATCCCCAATTTAATTTTCCCCATATATTTATTTAGCTAAACTCTTTTTTATTGACATATTAAGGATAACAAACATGTTAGAATCTGATTTTAAATATATAATTGACACTTTCTTTGCCCTATTTTCTATGGTGCTTATAATTTTTATGGTTCCTGGTTTCGCTATGCTCGAAGCAGGACTCGTTCGTACAAAAAATGTATCTAGTGTTCTCACCATAAATGTAATGATTTATGCTGTTGCCTCAATGGCTTTTTTACTTATAGGATATTCACTAGCCTTTGGTTCATGGGATAATGACAGCATGAGTAAATGGGCTGCATTTATGTTTCAGATGGCGTTTGTTGGAAAAACTATAAATATTATGAGTGGTGGGGTGAGTGAACGTGTTCGTATTATTCCTCTTGCTATTTTTGCTGTTGTTATGGGTGGTCTTATTTATCCAACAGTAGTAAATATAAGTTGGGGTGCAGATATGCTCTCTGGTACAATGTTAGACATAAATATGTATGACTTAGCAGGTTCCACTGTGATTCACTCTACTGGAGGATGGGCACTTTTAGCAGCTATACTCATAATGGGCTCACGTAAAGGTCGTTATGTAAATGGAAAGATTAGAGTTATTCCCGCTTCAAATATTCCTCTTGTAGTTCTAGGAGCTTTTCTTTTATGGATAGGTTGGTTTGGTTTTAATGGTGGAAGTGTTGGAAGTATCTCTAGTGTTGAGAATGCTGACGCAGTTGCTAAAACTATTATGAATACAAATACTGCTGGACTTGCAGGTGCTCTTATAGCTGGTTTTATAATGTATGCTCGTTATAAACTTTTTGATATTACCATGATTTTAAATGGTGCACTTGGTGGGCTTGTAGCTGTTACAGCAGGGCCAGACCTTTATGATGTTTACACACCAATTTTAATAGGTGCTATAGGTGGTGCATTAGTAGTCTTTGCAGTTCCTCTTTTTGATAAACTAAAACTTGATGATCCCGTTGGAGCACTCTCTGTTCACCTAGTAAATGGTATATGGGGAACATTAGCAGTTGGAATTTTCGTAGCTGATGTATCGTTTATGGATCAGTTAAAAGGTGTAGCTGTTGTAGCAGTATTTGCATTTACAAGTTCTTATGTTGTTCTTTTTATTATTAATAAAATTTCAACTTTCCGTGCTGAAGATGATGCACAACAAGAAGGTATGGATGTAAATGAGTGTGGTGTTGAAGCCTATCCTGAGTTTAAAAGAGCTATATAAATAGCTCTTAAATAGAGGGAGTATTTTTTAACACTTTTAAGTACTCTTCTAGTTCATTTATTAGTCTCTTTTTAAAACGAGTAGGACTAATAACTTCAATGTGTGGTAACCATGATTTTATAAGATTATCCACATCTTCATCACTACTTACATCAAATGTTACAATGATACTTCCATCACTATTTTCTTTAAGAATCTCTTGTGAAGAGAGATGACTTTTGAGCTTGAAGTAGTGTGCTATCTCTTTTTTTATTTTAACTTTTACACTAAAACTATTTCCATCTTCAAACCAAGCAGTATGAACATTTTCTAAGATGGCGTTTATATCTACATAGTCAGTACTAAATATTTTTGTCGATGCACGAAACTCTTGTATATGTGAAACTAAGTAAGTTTTTATTTTTTTGTCTGCTATATCTTTTGCTAAAAGATACCAAATTCCATCAAATGCCACTATTTTATAAGGCTGAACAATAGAAGTAATTTCGTTACTAGTAACTTTTGAAAGGTTACGTTTTGTAATAGCATCTTCAATTTTATTTACTGTGTCTGAGTCCATACTCATCTCTTGAAATGACTCAGGTTTTATGTTGTAAGGATTAAAATAGAGAGGATTAGTTAGTTTTGCTCGAATTGAGTGAACTCTTTTGTTTGTGCTCTCATCAATATTGTGAATGGCACTGAGTGCTAGTTCAGTTAGGAGGAGTTCTTTAGTACTTAGGTCAGGTCTTACTAAGTCATAACTCTCCTCTAAATAAACGATGCCTTTTCTAAGCTCTAAAGGAAAAAAACTTAACCTTTTTATATCTCTATAAACTGTCCTCTTATCTACATTAAACATCTCTGTAAATTTATATACACTCACTGATTTGTCACTTATGAGTCTCTCCATCATAAGTATTAGTCTTGCAAAGTATATGTCGTGATTTTCTGCCATTAAATTTCCTCACTATTTGTAATATAATAATAGTATAAGTAAAGTTAAATATTACTATAAATTATGAAGCCCAATACTCTTCTATATCATCATAGATAGTATCTTCTTTATTCGAGTTTTTTTGTATAAATTGAAATAACTCTGTAACTTTATCATGGAGATATTCGATGTTATCTTTGCTAAGGGAGTCTAATATATGCTCCTTTTTAGTTTTAATATCTATGGCAATAATCTTGTTCTCTTTGTAGAGTCTAGAATCGTAGTCTAATATTATTTGTTTTGTGTGATATTTATAGAGATAATTTACTAAGACATTTAAGCTCTTTTGATACTTAAACTCAACAATCATTTTTTGAGTTTGATCTATAAAAATAGGTGATGAATTATAAACTTCCATAAAGTCATCATTTAAACTAAGATACTCAAAAGTATCAAGTAGTTTTAAATCATTTTGGGTTTCTAACTCCTCATTTATAGAACTCTTAAAATAGAATTTTTCTGTGAGATTTCCCATAAGGGCATCAAACTTTTCATCTTTGAGTTTCTCTTTTAGAAGTGCTGAGTTCTGAGTGGCTAAGAACATATCTACCTTTGCTTCACGCATAACATCTATGGGTAAGTCAGTATTTTTACTGACTACACGCTGTACTTCATCTATAAAGATAGAGATAGGGTGTTTATCTAAACTTTTAGTGCGTTTAGATAACTCATAAAGTATAGTATTACTAAGACTCTCCATAACAGCAGAAGATAATGACTCTACATTTATAACAATTATACTTCCATTGTTAAGAGCAGTAGATATATCAAAACTATTAGTATTAAATGCCTCATTTTGGGAGAGACTTATAAGAGGAGATATTAGTGAACCCATAATATTTTGAGTAAGGTTTTCGTTTGAGTCTTCACCAAAACTATCAAGAGCATTTTGATTTGTATCTATGATGATTTTTAGTGTCTCTTGTGTACTTATGAGTTTAGAAAACTGGGCTTTTAATATCTTAGAATCAGTAGATTTTCTTAGAGCTTGCTCAGCAACTTCTTTTATAAGTCTGTCTATTTCGCTTAGAAGTTTACTTAGGTTAGAGATGAAGCTCTTTAGCGTATCAAAAGTTTTGCAGATCTGCACAAGTGACTGAAGTGTCCTTTTTGTAGGATACTCATAGTCCAAAGATGCAGTTAACTCCTCTCGTCTACTTCCTTCTATAAACTCTAAGGCATCTACAAAGTTTTCAATTCCTTTAAGAACATGAAGTAGTGTTTGTCCTAGTGATTTAGCACTATTTTGCCAGTACTTACTATCTTCTCCATGTTTTAAGATATTGTCAAAGAACTTGTCAAGTTCATCTTCATCCATTTTTTGAATAAGGTTAATACTCTCTCCCCATGGCTTGCCAATCTCAACAACATCACTTAATCGTCCAGCTTTTTTTGCAAGATATTTTAAGCTTAAATGCTCTTTGCCTTTGTAGTCATAAAGTAAAATACCATGACCTAGGTTAATTCTATTTTGTAAATTAGGGTAAATAAAACTAGAAGTTTTACCACAGCCAGTTTGACCAAAAGCAATAGCATGTGTAAAAGTTTCAGGAACAATAATAGATGTTTTAGAAGTGCTTATTTCACTCTCTTTTGTTTGAATAAATCCCATAGTAGCCATTTAAAATCCTTTATAACTTTGTTATGTGTAAGTATAAAGGATCTCTGTGACAGCTTATGTCACTCTATTTTATTCTTGAAGTATAGGTTTTATCATCGCTAGAAAATCATCTCTTGCACCTGCATTTGCACTTGCTATGATGTAACCTTTATGGTTAATGGGGTCTATGTCTACACCCTCTAAGTCTGTTACAAAACCACCAGCATTTCTTATTATAAGACAAGCTGCAGACAAGTCCCAAGCACTTGAAGCAGATCCAAAATGTGCTATGTAGTTACTAAATGCACCCTTTGCAACCATACACATAGAGTATGTAGTACTCCCTCCAATAGATGTAAGTTTTTTTACTTTATCTTCTTTAAAAAGTTGGTTTAAAGTTTTTACAATAGGGTGTGAACGTTCAGGTTTAAAGTTTACAACTGCTACGGTTGGATTAGCTCGTAGAGGTAGAGTAAGCATTCCTATGTAGGATTTAGCTCCTTTTTCAGTTTGGAAAAACTCTTGTGTAAAAGGATTGTAGACTATTCCTAAAATAACCTCACCATTTTCTATAAGTGAAAGGTTAATTGCAGAAGTGTTTTCGTGAGTTATGAAAGACCATGTTCCATCTATTGGGTCTATTGCCCAGTATGGTTTGCTCTCATCTATAGCATCGCAATTCTCTTCACCCATCACTTGAATGTCAAAACTATCTTTAAGGCGTTTAGTCATATAGTCTTGGACTTGCTGATCAATGTTACTTATTGGCGTTTCATCCTCTTTAAACTCAAAGCTAAAAGTATTTGTCTCTCTTGCCTCTTTTATGATGCGACCAGCTTCTTCTACTATCTGTTTTGCGATTATTAAATATATATTTCTCATTCTATTCCTTCTCTTGATATAGATAATTGTACAAAAATGGTGTGACAGTTTATGTCACGAACAACAAAAGAGCTGTTTTAACACTATTGTAACAGATTATTTGATAGTATCTGTTTATGATTAGGCACACGAACTCTTTTATTATTTCTATGATTATTCATACTCTACTTATAGCAACTCTGTTTGTCTCATATAAGTATATTTCTCCTAGTTTTAGTGAAAAAAAAGAGGAGATGGTTTGTATTAACTTATCTTGTATGGCAGTGCCTAAAGATAAAGAAAAAACTGTAAAAAAAGAGCCAAAACAAGTAGAAAAAAAAGTTATTCAAAAAAGTAAACCTAAAAAGATAAAGAAGAAATTAGAACCTGTGAAAAAGAAGGTTTATGTTAAAAAAACTCCTCAAAAGATAGAAGAACAAAAAAGTGTTGAAGTGATTTCCAAACCACAAGTTAAGGTAATCCCTAAATCTCATCTCCCTGTAACACCAACTAAAACAGTGAGTGCTGAAAAAAAATATGTTGATGAAAATATCGCAAAAATCGCACAACTACTTCAAGAAAATCTTTACTACCCTCGTCGTGCACGAAAACGAGGAGTTCAAGGAGAAGTCCTTGTAAAGTTTAATCTTTCTCAAAATGCAGAAGTTACAAATGCCAAAGTAGTCTCCTCAAAAAGTGATATTTTGAGTCGTGGAGCTATTAAAACTATAAATGACCTATCTTTCAAATTTCCAAAACCTAAGGAAAGTTTAACACTTAGTGTCCCTATCACATATAAGTTAAATTAATAAGTGTGACATTTCGAATCACTTTTGAAATTTGTCACAAACTTATCACATAATTAATAAAACTTATATTTCTATTTGAATAAACTAGTATTAAAATTTATTATATTTAATACTTAGGGACTCATACAATGAAAAAAATAGCAATACTATTACTAGCGACATTCTTTTTATCAGGTTGTGGTGGCAGTGAAGATTCTACAACTACTACTTCAACAACACTATCGGAGAGAACACTTGAAGATTTTTATAGTGATGATGCAGTTGAATCTATAGATAGTTCAAAATCTTTAGATTCGGCACTAGTTTCATTAGCTACAAAGACAACGTTAACAGAGTTTAAGAGTGTTGGACTAGACCTTGCAGTCTCTTATGTTGTAAGAGATTATTTTTACAGTTTTATGGCAGACTATATCTTAAGTTTTGAAGTACTAAAAGGCGAAAATTTAGTAAAAAATAGCACTATATTATCTAACTATATGGAAGATATTTATAAATCTGCTAACTCTAAAACTCAGAGTGGCTTTCTTTGGCCATGGGAAGATGAAAGTGGTGAGACTACAATAGTAGATAAAATAATTGAAGTAATTATTGAGTATATAAAAAATCTTCTTAATCCTCCAAAAGAGGTAATAGTTCCAGATGACACATATACAATTACTCCTAAAGAGAGTTATGAGTTTATATCTGCAGATACTGATGCTAAAGTTTACTATGTAGCATCTGACCAGTATATGACAGTAACATTTGAAGAGGGTGGTTTAAGTGGTCGTGGTGATATAGGTTTTGGTTTAGGAGCTGATTTTACGAGTTATATCTCTGATAAAAAGTTATATATAGATATGAAAAAAGTTTATGAAATAACAAAAGTCTATGAAGACAAAGGTGTAAATGGAGAGGGTTACTGTATAGCTTCGACTATGTTTGATAGTGAAAATGGAACACTTTATGATGCTTTTTGGTTTACAAATAAAGATGATTATAAAAAAGCTGAAGATATGGCTCTTGCAGAATCTTTATGTTACCTTCATTCGAAGGAGTATACTGCACCAGTTATAGCAGAAGATGGAATCCTTGAACCAATCAAAGATGAGAGAGAAGGGCATTTACCTGTTTCCAATGCTAAAACATCTACTATGGTTGAAGCACTTCTAAATGGAGTTGATAATATAGCAACTTTTAGAGATGCTAAATACTTCGCAAGAAGTATGAGACATGGTATTTTTGCTATATATACTACAAACAACCAAACACATACACTTCAAGAGAAAGAGACAGCTAAAATAATGAGAGAAGTCTTGCCTCTTGGAGCATCAAGTGCTATAAATATGCAAGAGTTAATGGGTAATGCTTATGACTCAAGTGTTGCATTTCAAACAGAAGTTAATCGTGACTTAAACAACTCTATAACAGAGATAAATGCTAGATTAGCTGCTATTATTACTGCTACATCTGAAGCTATGAATAGAACAGTTTCTCCTGAGTATCACGGTATTTCAGATGTAACAGCCTTTGGTGATGTTGTGGACTTTAATACGAAAAACAAAAGAATATCTCTCTTTAGTAATAGTATTAAAGCTGATGTCGTTATAAAAATATACAATAATTACACTAATGAAATTGAAGCTGATGTTAAGTTTGAAACAGCAGTAAAAACGACACTTCTTGGTAGTGGGGAAGTTCAATTTTCAGATATTGATGCGACTTCAACAGAGAGTTATTTAAGTGGGTCAGATTATAAGCTCTATATAAAAGAGTTTAACTACCATAGAGCAAATGGACTTATGACACTTGGGGGAGATGGTTACTTAGGAAATGCATCTAGATTAACACTTAGTAGTTATGAAGTCTTAGCTCTTTTTCAAGAGAGCCCATTTTCACTGTTAAACTTTAAAGTAACTGTTGATGGTGACATAACAACACAAGAGGGCAGAGTATTTAATGGTACCTTAGTTTTCGATGGAGCAAATACATCTAACTCAAAGATGGATGGCGTTCTAACAGGTATAAATGAAGAACCAACTATAGATGGTCTTTTTCAAACATCTCTTGATGTAGATGATATTAACGGTTGGTTAAATGACCATAGTGAACTGAGTACTTCAATAGATAACATTGGAGAGCAGAGTTACTTTATGAAAGTTCTTATCTCTAAAGATAACAAAAAAATATCTGCAGATATGCTTGTTAATCGTGATGAGAGTGCAGATACTTGGACATATATAATGCAAGACTTATATGCAAGTGATGCAAATGGTGAGATGAAAGCTACAAAAGTTTACTTAACTCAAAAAGGTGCAAATACCTTAGCCGAAAGTTTAGAAAAGATTGCTGTGAGTGGAATGAATTTAGATACAGACATAAACTCACTTATAAACCTAGGTTGGGATGTCGCAAGTGATTTTGACAACATAGGGATTGAAGGTTTAAAAGTTACTATGAAACCAGCTTCTGGTGACATTAAAATAGATACTACTCTTCATGTTATAAGTCACAATGACACAATGAATGCCGATTTAAACGCCACATATGACTATGCTACAACACACCTGAGTGCTCTTGGTGATTTTGAGACAGTGGTGAGTGTAGTAGATGGGAAAAATAGCTATGCAAATATATTTACTACTGAGGGTATGATAAAAGTAGATAACCTGTTTAACTACAAATATGCACTAGAGTATAATGACATAAACCAGTACATACTGTTTACTCGTGAAGATAGTAGTTACCAAATGGGTTTTGTTATAAGAACTGGGGAGATTAAAGGCGCAGACTCTTATGGCGTTTTAGCTGACTTTACTATGAATAGCAGTTACGATGTTTTAGAAAATATGAGTCTATTTGATAGTGCTGAAACAAGCTTGGGTCTATATGAGAAGGCAACAGACACATTAGAGATAAAATTTGGTGATAATACTAGTGAGTATATGTATTTATATTAAGAGTATTTAGTAGGTTTGTGGTGACCCCGAGGAGAGTAGAAGCTGAATGCTACATCAATATCAAGTAGAAATTCAGTGAAAATTCAAAGACATATTTATAGTTCAATGTTTCACTACTGCAACAGACCCTTATCTAAAAATGGTAATTTTGAAGAAAAACATACCAACTTATGAAGAGGCTGAGAGGTTTATATTGAAGCTTTGTCTGAACTATAAAAATAGATAAAAATTATTTCATAAATTTAGTTATCATCTTTTTAGTCCAATTATCTGCCCAATTGTAACTTTCTATTTTTTCAACAGGATGATATGCTCTAAGTACACCTGTCCATATTTTGCCTCTTGGTGTTCTAACAACATTCAAGTCACCTTTTTTAGTAGGTTCACCACTAGCAAGGAAAACAATAGTATAGGTACCATTTGGATTAGCTTTCATATCATCAGAGTTAATAGCATAATTTTTTGTAGCTATCCAACCATTTTCATTATACATGGTAAAAGAAAAAAATGCTCCTTCCTTAAACTTTAGATTAGGTCTATCAATAGTAAAAACTTGTCTCTCACCTTTTCCGCTAAATGGAGAATATACAGCTTGGTCTCCAGATAATCCACCCCAACCAATAGCTATCATTGTTTGAGCTGAAGGTTCATCTCGTTCTCCAACTTTACCAAATCCATTTCTAACTAAATATTTTTGAGGGTTTTTTGCAAATCTTTCAAAAATTTTATATTTAACAGTATCTAGGGTAGAATAGTCATAATTTATAGAAGGTATAAAAGGTTTAGATGAATTGTAAGTAATTGAAATGTTGTCTTGAGCTTCATATGCTTTTTTCATCATCTCTTGTTTTGGTAAATGTCTTAGTAATCCTGTACGAATTATTACATAAACATGTTCACCTTCACTTAGCATAGATTCATTAACTTTAATAGTTCCAGTACCTGTCAATGAAGCAATTTGACTATGTTGAATATCTAAGACATTGGCATTTTGAAATCCAGCATATTTTTTAAGTGAAATTGTTGCTCCACCTTTAACATCTAATATGATTCTTGAATACAAGGTATCATCATTCATTCTAATAACATCTTGATTGTCAGTATCTGTTCTTTCTCTTGTAGGTCTGATATAATTCACCTTATTACCATTAAAAGCCAACTCTTTCAAATATGATCTTGTTGAATCAGCCTTGATAAAATTACCTAATGTAACCACTTCTTTTTTTACACTAGTTGCAAAACTAGAATCTACAAATAGAGCCATTAAGAATGCTCCTAGCAAGATTTTTTTTATTAATACCATATTATTTCCTTGGTCTTTAAATATTAAATAATTTTAGCAAAAATCACAGCTAAACAGATAGCAGAAAAGTGCGAATTTATTTATTGTAAAAAGTTTTTGAAGGAAGTTCACCAAACATCATTTTGTATTCATTTGCAAAATGGCTCATATGTCTATAACCATATTTAAATGCGATGTCTGATATTCTTATATTATCTTGATATGCAAGAAGAAGTTCTTTTTGAATTATATTTAATCTTAATGTTTGAATATATTTTTTAGGAGTATATCCATACTTTTCTTTAAATAAATTATATAACTGCCTTTTACTGATATCCAAATCTTTAAGAAGTATAGAAATTTCAAATTCATTTTCAATACTATTATCAAGTATAGTTTTTGCAATTGATATATCAAATTTTTTTCTTTTTCTTATCTCTTCCTGTATATTAATAGAACTAAAGAGTTGCTCTAAAATTAGATTTTCCACTATTGTATAATTTAACCCTAGGCTTTGAAGAAATTCAGTGTCTTGCAATTGAAAAATCCAGTTATAAAGTATCTGTGAAAGTTCTGTAGATTTTTCTTCTTTAATAAAAAATCTTTTATTTTTTATAGATTTATCTAAAGTTCTAAAAAAATATTTTTCAAACATATAATTGAAATATTTTTCTTCAACTGCTAAAGTTAAAATAGTAGATTTCTTATTTATTATAAGGTCTATTTCGTCACCGTCCCGTGAAATGATAAGTTCATTATTTCTAATTTTCTCACCTTGGTATATTGTTGAACTATTTTTTGAGAAGAGAGAAAGAAGAACAGTTCCTTTTGGGTAATCACCTTTAATGGCTATTGCATTTGAATATGTAGAAACCCCTATCTGCATACGAGGTGTATGAATAGCACGAATACTACCAAGTAACTCTCCTTTTTCTAATTGAAAGCGTTCTATATTCCACTGTTTTGAATGTTCGTTCATTAAGTCTAAACAGAGATTTTTCTGTTGAATAATAAAGCCTTGAGGAAAGATTATGGATTTCATTCGTAAATTATATCTAAACTTTTGAGAGTAGGGTTGAGAATATGATAGTTTGCCTAATATATATATTTGTGTAATTATTAAATTAAATATTTGTTTGAAAGTAAGTCAGTGTGGGAAGTATTAATGTTTTAGTATGTGGTGACCCCGAGGAGAATTGAACTCCTGTAACATGGATGAAAACCATGGATCCTAACCGCTAGACGACGGGGCCACAAATATAGTAGAAATGGTGTCCTGTGATGGATTCGAACCATCGGCCACA
>Ga0256826_1001784_pt1 | contig 13331 bp, 12 predicted proteins | sample CV79metaG_FD_185975 | JGI IMG/M metagenome (GOLD analysis project Ga0256826, IMG submission 185975) | Hydrothermal vent microbial communities from East Pacific Rise, Pacific Ocean - CV79 | ecosystem: Environmental > Aquatic > Marine > Hydrothermal vents | place: Pacific Ocean: East Pacific Rise...
AGAAAAACAAATTGAGCGTATAACTAAAGGAACAAAATATTTAAATTTAGCTTATCCTGCTCAGTTAGAAAAGGGAATTATCCGTTTAACAGCAGACGAAATAAATAGTATAGAAACTGAATATCTTAATTTAATTTTGGATAAACGAATTTGTAAATTTGTTCCAGCATCGGGAGCCGCAACGCGAATGTTTAAGGATTTATATATGTATTTGGAGTCCTCCGAGCTTACCGAATTTATAAGTTATTTTATAGAAAATATCGAGAAGTTTGCTTTTTATCAAGATTTAAAAGCGATTTTGTTAGAGAATAATTACGAGATTGAGACTTTATTATTAGAGGGGAAATATAATATTATTATCGATTATCTTTTGACGGAAAAAGGACTTAATTATGGAAATTTACCTAAAGGGTTATTATTATTTCATAAAAATAAGAATGAGATTAATACACCAATTGCCGAGCATATAAAAGAGGCTATTGCTTATGCAGGAAAAGAATCGAAATTAATATTTACAATCTCTGAAACTTTTAAACCCTTGTTTGACACTGAGATTCAACGTTTGCTAAAGAAATATAATATAGAAGATATTGGTTACGAATTGACTTATCAGAAAGCGAATACGGATACCGTAGCTGTCGATTTGGATTTTAATTTAGTGTCAATAAGTGAAGCGGAGATTCTTTTGAGACCAGGAGGACATGGTTCTTTAATAGAGAATCTTAATGAGGTTGATGCTGATATTATTTTTATAAAAAATATAGATAATGTTTGCAGTAATAATTTTTTTGCGGAAACAGTTAAATATAAAAAAGTTTTAACAGGAGTATTATTGGATATTCGAAAAAGAATTTTAGAATATATTGAGAAAATAGAGAATTATGACGGAAAAGATGAAAAATTAAATACCGAATTAGAACATTTTATAAGTGATAAATTAAATATATTTTCTACAAATCTTGTAGATATGAATCCGATAGAAAAAGTAAAATTTTATAGATCGAGATTAGATAGACCTATTCGAGTTTGTGGAATGGTTAAGAATGAAGGAGAACCAGGTGGAGGACCATTTGCTGTTGTCGATGGGGAAGGTGTAATAAGTTTACAAATTGTAGAGAGTTCGCAAATAGACCACCAAGATAAACATCAAGAACAGATTTTCTTAGCCTCGTCTCATTTTAATCCTGTAGATATTGTATGTTCGGTAACTAATGCAGCTGGCGAAAAATATGATTTACAGAAATTTGTTGATGAGGATGCGTATTTTATTGCAAAAAAATCGTTTCGAGGAAAAGATATATTAGCTTTGGAGCATCCAGGATTATGGAATGGAGGAATGGGAAACTGGAATACAATCTTTGTAGAGGTTTCTTCTTTAACTTTTAATCCTGTAAAAACGGTTAACGATTTATTACGCAAAACACATCAAGTTTAAAGATGATTTTAATTGGTCGATTTTGTTAAGAATGAGTCCAATATAAAATTTATTTTAATATCTCAAATGACAATACAAAATTGAAATATCTTAAGGCCCTTTATTTTAAAAGAGCTTATTCTTAACCTTCATTTTAAACAGAGTTACTTAGATATTTGGGGTTATTTACATCTATAAAAAATATAGTATCTTTACAGTATAAATAAAAAGAGGAAAGTTATGCCAGAAATAAGTAGGTTTTATGGAATTTTAATAAAAATGTTTTTTAATGAACATAACCCACCTCATTTTCATGCAGAATATGGTGAATTTAAAGCAATTATAACTATTGATAAAGGTATAGTTGAAGGCAAAATGCCTAAAATAGCATTAAAACTAATCTTTGATTGGTTAGATTTACACAGAGATGAACTAATGGAGAATTGGAAAAATATTGAAAAGAAAAAAGCATTAAATAAAATTGAACCTTTAATATAAAAATTATGGAACTAATAACTGTAATAAAAGCTGAATATATTAAAGATTTTAAATTGTTTTTAGAATTTAATAATGGTGTTTCAGGTGTTGTTAATTTTAAACCATATCTTGATGGAGAAATTTTTGAACCTTTGAATAACGTAGATTATTTTAAAAAGTTTGAATTAGATACTTGGACTGTCGGTTGGGAAAACGGAGCTGATTTTGCACCTGAATTTTTGTATAATTTAATAATAAAACAAGAAAAAAACGTAGGCTAATATTGTACAAAAATCAACATTAATTTTAGTGGTGATTTTAGCAGTAGCATGTTGTTTTGCCCTTTCAAATCTATGCTTTAATTAATTTGCTTAAATATTTTCGATGAGCCCTAATACTTTATTTATTATTATTGTTTCGATACTTGTTTTTAGTCAGGTATTTAATTTTATTATTGGTGCTTTAAACGATTCATATAGGAATCATCCTATTCCTGATATTTTGAACGATGTTTACGATGAGCACCAGTATAAGCAACAACAAAAATATAATTTAGAAAAGTCTCGAATATCTTTTTTGAGTGCTTCGCTTAGTTTTACCATTATTATTTTGGCATTATTTTTTGATGGTTTTGCCTTATTAGATAATTATATTCGAGAATATATTAATAATGAGATACTTATAAGCCTAATCTTTTTTGCAATATTGATGATGCTTTCTACATTACTAAATTTGCCATTTTCAATTTATAATACTTTTGTAATAGAAGAGAAATATGGGTTTAACAAAACTACAGTTCAAATATTTGTGTTAGATATTTTGAAAGGGGCTTTGCTTTCTGCACTTATAGGAGGATTACTTCTTTATCTTATTTTACTCAGTTATCATTCTTTAGCGTCATCTTTTTGGATTTTTGCATGGCTACTAATTACAGTATTTATGGTGTTTATGAATATGTTCTATTCACAGCTGATAGTTCCTTTATTTAATAAACAAACGCCTTTGGAAGAAGGTGAATTAAGAGAAGGTATAGAAGTTTTTAGTCAGAAAGTTAATTTTAAATTAGATAATATATTTGTAATCGATGGATCAAAACGTTCGACAAAGGCCAATGCCTATTTCTCGGGTTTAGGACATAAAAAAAGAATAGTTTTGTACGATACTTTAATAAAAGATTTATCTAAAGAAGAGATTCTTGCAGTTTTGGCTCACGAAATAGGTCATTATAAGCATAAGCATAGTTTAAAAGGAATGATAATTTCGGTTTTGCAAACAGGATTTATACTTTTCTTATTTTCTTTATTAATAGATAATCCTATTTTAAATGAGGCTTTGGGTTCAGAGCATCAAAGTTTTCATTTTGGGATGCTTGTATTTGGCTTTTTATTCGAGCCCATATCGTTATTCATAGGTATAATTACAAATATTATCTCTCGTAAAAACGAATATCAAGCCGATAATTTTGCTCAGCAACAGGGTTTAGGAGAAGCGTTAGTTTCAGGTTTAAAGCAATTATCAAGAACAAGTCTTAGCAATTTGACACCACATCCTTGGTATATATTTGTCCATTATTCTCATCCAAGTTTATTTCAAAGAGCAAAAGCTTTGGGTTTGGTAAGTCGTGAATAACTTTTATTTACAAAATCTTGGTAGACAAATAGAAATTAGTAAATTTAGCCAATTACAATTATTAAATTAATACGGTATACGAATGGGGTACGGAAAATGGATTGCAGGAGGATTAGGATGGGCTTTTGGAGGTCCTATAGGAGCTTTAATAGGTTATGGATTAGGCTCTTTATTTGAAAAATCTACACAATCGGGATCAGCTTCACAATCAACAACTTCTGGCGATTTTGCAGTAACATTTGTTGTTCTGACAGCAGCTGTTATGAAAGCCGATGGAAAGGTTTTAAAATCGGAATTGAATTTTGTTAAAAAGTATTATGTACAGTTTTTTGGAGAAGAACAAGCAAAAGATATGCTTGGGATTTTAAAGAATGTATTACAGAAAGATATAGTTGTCGAAGAGGTTACTGCACAAGTTCAGAAGTATATGAATTACTCTTCGCGTTTGCAGGTGCTGCATTTTTTGTATGGAATTGCCCAGTCCGACGGTCAGATTACAAACGATGAATTGGAATTGATTCAAAGAATAGCAGTTGGTATTGGTATTTCTATTTCGGATAGTACATCTATAAAAAATATGTATATAGAAGAGACCGATTCTGCTTATAAGATTTTAGATGTTTCACCCAATGCCTTAGATGCAGAAATAAAGAAAGCCTATAAAAAAATGGCAATCAAATATCACCCCGATAAAGTTAGTTATCTTGGAGAAGAAGCACGTCAGGCAGCAGAAGCTAAATTTAAGAAATTGACAGAGGCTTACGATAAAATTAAAAAACAAAGAAATATTAAATAAATATTTATTATAAAAACACACATTAAAGAATTAAAATATGTTAAAAGGAATATTAGCTATATCAGGAGAAGCAGGATTGTACAAAATGGTATCGCAAAGTAAAAATGGGATTATTGTAGAATCTATAGAAACTCAAAAAAGAATACCAGCTTATGCAACAAATAAAATAAGTGCATTAGAGGATATTGCCATTTTTACAGAAGACGAGGAAGTTCCGTTAAAGGATATTTTTATAAATATTAAAAATAAATTTGGAGGAAAAGAGGCTATATCTCATAAAGTTCCAAATCAAGAAATTAAAACTTTTTTTAAGGAAATATTGCCTAATTACGACGAAGATAGAGTCTATGTATCGGATATGAAGAAAGTTGTTAGATGGTATAATATTTTGGCTAATCAGAATTTATTAGAAGAGCCAGAAGTTAAAGATGCTAAGGAAAATAAGGCATAAATAAAGACAATATAAAATTTTGATTATGAAAATAAGATTTACAGCTTTCTTTTTGATGCTATTGATATCGAATCTATTGATGGCAGGCGGAGGGATGTGGATTCCTTTATTGTTGAAAAAATACAATATAGAGGATATGCAGAAACAAGGTTTGAAATTATCTGCCGAAGATATTTATAGTATTAATCACTCGAGTTTAAAGGATGCTGTGGTGCAGTTTGGCGGAGGTTGTACGGGAGAGTTAATTTCGGACGATGGCTTGTTAATAACCAATCATCATTGTGGATATAGTTCAATACAGCGTCATAGTTCGCTTGAACACGATTATTTAACAGATGGATTTTGGGCAATGAATAGAAGCGAAGAATTACCCAATGAAGGCCTGACTGTTTCTTTTTTGGTAATGATACAAGATGTTAGCTCAATGGTATTGGCAAATGTTAGCGATAAGTCTACGGAGGCAGAAAGAGCTAAGGCCATAAAAAAAGCCATTAAAACAATTCAAAAGAATATATCGGATAGTTCGCAATACGAATCGGAAATAAAACCATTTTATTATGGTAACGAGTATTATCTTTTTGTTTATGAGGTGTTTAAAGATATAAGAATGGTTGGAGCACCACCGTCTTCTATTGGTAAATTTGGAGGTGATACAGATAATTGGATGTGGCCAAGACATACAGGAGATTTCTCGATGTTTAGGATTTATGCAAATAAAGATAACAAACCTGCAGAATATTCGGTAGATAACGTTCCTTATCATCCCAAGAAAAGCTTTGCTATTAATATAAAAGGGGTTCATAAGAATGATTTTACAATGGTTTATGGATATCCAGGTAGAACACAAGAATATTTAACCTCAGACGCAGTTCGTTTTATTGTTGAAAAAAGAAATCCTGCTCGAATAAAATTACGGGATAAAAAGTTAGCAATAATGAGAGAAGAAATGATGAAAAGTGATAAAGTAAGAATTCAACTTTCATCAAAATATGCTGGTGTGGCAAATGGTTGGAAGAAATGGATAGGGGAGAAAAAAGGATTAGAAAAATTAGATGCTATTCGCTTGAAAGAAGCCAAAGAAAAAGATTTACAAGATTGGATTAATCAAGATGCTGATAGAAAGCAGAAATATGGAACAGTTTTGGGAGATTATAAAAAGATTTATGATGAAACAGAAGAGCTTTCTTTGGCACAGGAATATATATTCGAAGCTATATTTGGTGTCGATATTATAGGTTTTGCCAGTCGATGTAGAAATTTGATATCGGCAGATGGAGACAAATTGCAAAATGAAAAAGATAAAATAAAGAAAGCAGCAAAATCATTCTATAAAGATTATGATTTGACTACAGATAAGAAAGTAATGCAAGCTCTTTTCGAGATTTACCAAAAAGATCAGTCAGAGCAATTTCGTCCCGACTTTTTCACAGCTGTAGAAAAGAAATATAAGAATGATTTTAATAAATATGTTAATAGCACTTTTAAAAAATCGATTTTTAGAGATGAAGAAACACTGCTGTCTTTTTTAGAAAAATATTCGGAAAAGAAACTTTTGAAAGATCCTATATATCAGATTTATAAATCGTCACTAAATTATTATTTTAGTAATATTAGTCCTGTTTTAAGTACAAAAAATCAGGAAAAAGATTTGCTAAATCGCCAATATATGAAAGCTTTATTAGAGTATTCTAAAGATCAGATTTTGTTTCCAGATGCTAATTTTACACTTCGTTTAGCTTATGGAAAGGTCGAAGGATATAATCCAAAAGATGCCGTTGAATATAAGTATTATACAACGCTTAAAGGAATAATGGAGAAAGAACAATTAGGAATGTACGATTATGTGGTAGAGCCTAAATTAAAAGAGTTATATCAGCATAAAGATTATGGAATTTACTCACAAGATTCGACAATGGCGGTTTGTTTTACTGCTTCTAATCATACCACTGGAGGGAATTCGGGAAGCCCTGTTTTAAATGCAGAAGGGCAGTTAATAGGTGTTAATTTTGATAGAAACTGGGAGGGAACAATGAGTGATATAATGTACGATCCCGACCAATGTAGAAATATAGTATTAGATATTAGATATGCTCTTTTTATTATTGATAAATATGCAGGAGCAGGATATTTAATTGACGAAATGAATATTATCAAATAAGTTTATCTTAAATTTTTGTAAATAGAATTAAAACACATTAAAATGAAAAAAAGAATATTATTAGTTGCCATTGTATTGAGTACAATTTTTTCTTTCTCACAATCGATAACAGGAAGATGGAAAACCATTGATGATGAAACGGGAAAAGCAAAATCGGTAGTTGAGTTAACCATAAAGGATAATAAATTGTATGGTAAAATTATAAAACTGTATCGCGAAGAAGGCGAAGATAAAGATCCTAAATGTACGGAGTGTACCGATTATCGAAAAGGAAAAAGAATAATAGGAATGACGATTATTACAGGATTAACCAAAGATGGTAATGAGTGGGAGGCAGACGATGCTATTCTCGATCCTAAGAATGGAAGTATTTACGACTGTAAAATTTGGTTAGATGAGGACAATAAAGATGTTCTTAATGTTAGAGGTTATATCGGTTTCTTTTTCCGAACACAAACTTGGCATAGAGCAAAATAAATATAATTTTAGTCATAAAAAATAGAGTAGTTCAAAAGAACTACTCTATTTTTTTGATGTTAATACAAAAGTATTATTACTTTTTAGGAGCGTTCTTGAGAGTTTCTTTTAAGAATTCCCAGAATTTACCAACGGTTTCAATATTTACTTTCTCGTCAGGAGAATGAGGGAAACGAATAGTCGGCCCAAAGGAAATCATATCCCAATTAGGATAAATACCACCTAATAATCCACATTCTAAACCAGCGTGAATAGCTTTAATTTCAGGTGTTTTTCCAAATTGATTTTCATAACCCTTTATCATTGTTGCAAGAATTGCAGAATCAGGATTTGGTTTCCATCCAGGATATTCACCTTCGAAAACAGCTTTAGCTCCAGCAAGAGCACAAGCCGATTCCATCATTTCGGCTAAATCTGTTTTAGCAGAATCGACAGAGCTTCTTAATAAACAAGCTATTTCGGTACTTCCATTTTCCGATTTAACAATAGCCATATTAGTTGAAGTCTCAGTTAAACCTTCCATTTCGTTACTCATTCGCATTACGCCATTTGGAATAGCATAAATTAAATTAGTTAATTTCATTAGAGAATCTACGGTGAATATTTCCGATTCAGTATCAATATCCTCTGCTACAATCTCAAGTTCAGGATCAACCGATTTAATTTCATTTCCTAAGATTGCTTGTTTTTCTTTTAAGAAATCGGCAAAAGCTTGACGATTCGATTCTGGTATTGCAATTTTAGCAAAAGATTCTCTTGGAATAGCATTTCGTAAGCTACCGCCATCTACAGAAGTCATTCGTAAGTCGAACAATTTTACAGCTTCCTTAATAACTCTAAAAAGGATTTTATTTGAATTACCTCGTCCAAGGATAATATCCATTCCCGAGTGGCCTCCTTTAAGTCCTTTTACAATTAATTTTTGTGAGATATATCCTGAAGGCATAGCCTCTGTATTGTAGTCTAAAGAAATATTTCCATCGATACCACCAGCACATCCAATATATAATTCACCTTCATCTTCCGAATCTAAGTTCATTAAAATATCAGCTTTAAGAATACCTGCTTGTAAACCGAAAGCACCAGCCATTCCTGTTTCTTCGTCTATTGTAAAAAGAGCTTCGATAGGGCCATGTACTAAATCTGTTGCTTGTAAAACAGCCATAGTTGCAGCTACGCCCATACCATTGTCAGCACCAAGGGTAGTTCCTCTTGCAGTAACCCATTCGCCATCAACATAAGCATCGATAGGATCTTTTGCAAAATCGTGGTCAACATCGCTATTGGCTTGAGGTACCATATCGATATGACCTTGAAGAACAATTCCTTTACGATCTTCCATTCCTGGTGTAGCTGGTTTTCGAATAATTACATTTCCAACTTCTTCAACAATAGTTTCCAATCCTAAATCTTCTCCAAATTTTTTCATGTAAGCGATAATCTGCTCTTCTTTTTTCGAAGGACGAGGAATTTGAGTTAATTGATAAAAATTCTCCCAAACGGCTTTAGGCTCTAAATTTCTAATTTCTGTACTCATATCTTTTATATTTTGTTTTAATAATATTTTAGAATTTTTAAAGATAGTAAAATTTAAAAACATATTTGCGGGAGGAAGAGCTTTTTATCTTTAGCGTAAATGTGAAGTTTTACGTATTAAATTAAATTCTTAATTTTTGTTAGAAAACATCTTTAAAAGTGAGGAATATTTGTTGACGAAGTGTAATTTTGTTTTTGTTAAAAGAACATTGTCTCCTCATAAAAATGGAGAGATATAATAGAAAAATAATTTTATTAATTCGGGGAATTAAATATCTCGAAAGAGATTAAAATAAATATAAAAATGAAAAAAATAGCAATACCAACATTAAACGGAAATTTAAGCTCTCATTTTGGAGGTAGTGAATATTTTTCGGTATTCGACATAGACGAAAATAAAATTGTAGGGGAGAGTATTCTTCCAACACCAGAACATACTCCAGGAGCTTATCCTAAATATTTGGCAGATTATGGTGTTACCGATGTTATTTTAGGAGGCGTAGGTCAACAAGCTATTGTTATTTTTAATCAAAATAAGATTAATGTGTACACAGGAGCTCCTGCTATTCTACCTAAGGAATTAGTAGAGCAGTTTATCGCAGGTACACTTGTTGTTGGTGATAATTCTTGCGATAGCGATCATCACGACCACGAACATGGAGATCATCACCATGGACATGGTAGGCATCATGCTTAATCTTTTAAATTAGTCTTTTTGTAAACGTTTTGGTCCTGCTTTTAAGACTTCTTCGGGTATTCCTTCAGCAAATAGTTTGAAATTTTCGATATAACGAGAAACTAAAGCATCATATTTTCTCCAATAATCATCCTTGTCACCCCAAGCATTTGAAGGTTCAAAAACGTCTTCTGGTACTCCTGGACAAGATAACGGAATATCGAAACCAAATAGCTTATCTTTTCTATATTCTACGTCGTTTAATTTACCTTCCATTGCTGCTGAAAGCATATTTCGGGTGTGACGAATAGAAATACGTTTTCCTACTCCAAATTTTCCGCCTACCCAGCCTGTATTAACTAACCAAATATTAGCCTTAGAGTGTTCAGCTTTTTGTCTTAATAGTTTAGCGTAATAATATGGATGATGAACCATAAACGGTGCTCCAAAACAAGCTGAAAAAGTAATTTCTGGTTCAATACCTAAACCCAATTCGGTTCCTGCAATTTTGGAGGTGTATCCACTAATAAAATGATAAATAGCTTGATTCATATCTAAACGAGCAATAGGAGGCATAACACCTTGTGCATCGGCTGTTAAGAAAATGATATTTTTTGGTTGGGTTGGGGATAGTTTATTAGGAACGGCATTTGGTATAAATTCTAAAGGATAAGATAATCTTGTATTTTCGGTAATACTTTCGTCATCTAAATCGATATGTCGAGAAGCAGGATCAAAAGCTACATTCTCGAGAACGGTTCCAAAACGATGAGTACAAGCGTGAATCTCAGGTTCAGCCTCTTCCGATAGACGAATTGCCTTAGCATAGCATCCTGCTTCATAGTTAAACACACCGCTATCGCTCCATCCATGTTCGTCATCACCAATAAGACTTCGTTTTGGATCGGCCGAAAGAGTTGTTTTTCCTGTTCCTGAAAGTCCAAAGAAAAGGGCAACATCTCCGTCATTACCTACGTTTGCAGAGCAATGCATCGACATAACATCTTCTAAAGGCATAAGGTAGTTCATGATTGTAAATACCGACTTCTTAATTTCCCCTGCATACTCTGTTCCTGCGATAATGGCTAATTTCTTACCAAAGTCGATAATAATAGCTGTTTCACTATTTGTACCATCTATTCTTGGATCTAATTTAAATGACGGAGCGACCATCACTGTAAAGTTAGGAACAAATTGTTTTAATTTGGCTAAATCTTTTTCGCTTAGCAACATGTTTTGAATAAATAGCGCTTGCCAAGCTTTTTCTGTAACCACACGAACAGGAAGTTGATATGTTTTGTCGGCTCCAGCGTATAAATCTTGAACAAATAATTCTTCTCCTTGCCAATAAGACTGTAAACGAGCAAAAATTCCATTGAATTTTTCTGCAGTCATAGGTCGATTATATTCTCCCCAATCAATATGTTTATCGGAACTTTCTTCTTTAACGAAGTATTTATCATTAGCTGCACGAGCAGTCCATTTGCCTGTATAAACTTGTAAAGCACCGCCATTTACGATTTTACCTTCGTTTCGGAAAATAGCTTCTTCGTACAAGGCTGCTGCAGGAAGATTCCAATATATTCTTTCTAAATGAACTAAACCATGATTTTCTAATCCAAAATCGGATTGTAAGTCGTTAGCGGTATCTTGTGCAGGAGTTTTAAATTTTAAATATTTCATATTAATTGCGTTTACAAGCGGATTAAAGAAAATATATTTATTTCGGTAATCTTTAAATTAATTGTTTGTTTTATTATTCTTGAATTAATTCCAATCTCTAACTAATTTGCGTTCTCCAATGTACAGTTCGTTTGGAGAATTTGGATCTAAAGCCCATTTTATTCTTTCTATTCCATCAATAATGTCTTTAATGGATCCACAGAAAGAAATTCTTAAATAGCCTTCCATTCCAAATTCGACACCAGGCATTGTTAAAACTCTAACTTTATCAAGTAAGAATTTAGAAAGTCGGGAAGAGTCGTTATCATATTTACTAAAATCTACAAAGGTGTAGAATGTTCCATCTGGAGGTGTTACATAAATACCATCGAAAGCTTTTAACTGAGAGATTAATACATTTCTATTATTTTCTAAGGTAGTTCGTAAACTTTCTACACTTGATTGTACACCATTGATAGCTCCAATAGCTGCTTTTTGCAAAAGGACAGATGGTCCAGAGGTTTGGTGACCTTGAATATTGGCCATTACTTTTGTTAATTTCTTGTTTGCAATTCCCCAACCAATACGGAATCCCGTCATAGCGTAAGCTTTAGAAACACCATTGATGATAATTAATTTTGAATTATCAGAAAAGTCAGTTACATAATCGAAAGGATTCGCTATCTTTTTTCCATCAAAAACTAAACGATGATAAATATCGTCCATTATAAGGTAAATTCCTTTTTTTTCGGTGTACTCAACAATTTCTTTTATAAAACTTTCAGGATAAATCATACCAGAAGGATTATTAGGATTGTTGATTATAATGGCTTTGGTATAGGATGTAACATTTTGCTCAATATCTTTCATACGAGGGATAAAAGAACCATCTTCAGGCGTGACAGCAACAGGGACAGCTCCACAAAGCTTAGCCATATCAGGATAACTTACCCAATAAGGTGTTGTAAATAATAATTCATCTTGAGGGTCAAGAATAGCTTGTAAGGCAACCATTAAAGATTGCTTTGCTCCGCCAGATACGATAATATTTTCTGGTTCAATCTTTCGTTGATAATGATCTTGAGTGTATCGAATAACAGCTTTCTTCATATCAATAGAACCATCGACAGGAGCATATCTGACTTCTCCAGAATTTAAATGTGATGCTATAGCCGTTAACGCATCTATGGGAGCTTTGGATTTTGGTTCTCCTCCTCCTAAATGAATAACGGGTTCGCCCTTTGCTTTCAAAATAGCAAATGTTTCATTTAATTTTAACGTAACAGACTCTCCAACAGATCGTCCTATTAAGCTCATACTCATATTTTATAATTTTAATTAATTATTCTTCTGAAAAAAGAATTAAAGGTAAGAGTTTTATTTTATCAGACATTCAAATATGATATATAACATAAGTTGAAGTAATAAAAAACCATTTTAGACAACCATTCGTACATTAAAACCGTCTATGTAGAAACTGTTAGTGATTAAATATGAAGTTAGTCTTTAACTATTGATATAAATATCGTTTCTTTGTAATTATAAACACTATTAATAACTATGACTTACAGGATGAAAAAAAATATTCATAATCTAAATTTGTTCATTCTAATCGTTTTAATTGGATTCTTAATGCATTGGCAAAAACATTCCAGAACTAAAACTATAGAAGCAAATACAATAGCTTCTAAGACGGTTCATGTTTCGACCAATGGAGCAATGAAAGCTCAAGTTATCTTTAAAAAATAGAGGTAAACTTTTTTATAAAATCCTTTTTTTACGCCTAATATTCTTATTTTTGGCAGTAAATGCGAAAAACAAGACAATCTTATATTGTACGATCTTTAATTTTTTCAGTAATTAGCTATATTTTAATTATTGTTAGCTTAGCTTTTAATGCAATTTATACCCCTGTTGAGGAGGAAGAGCTTGGCGTATTAGTAGAGCTTGAAGATTTTATTCCTCAAGAGTTAGAACAAAATCAAAATGCAGAAGAAAATCTAAATTCGGAAGATAGGCGAAATATTGTAGTTAATAATGCAATGAAGAATGAAC
>Ga0256826_1001785_pt1 | contig 13319 bp, 7 predicted proteins | sample CV79metaG_FD_185975 | JGI IMG/M metagenome (GOLD analysis project Ga0256826, IMG submission 185975) | Hydrothermal vent microbial communities from East Pacific Rise, Pacific Ocean - CV79 | ecosystem: Environmental > Aquatic > Marine > Hydrothermal vents | place: Pacific Ocean: East Pacific Rise...
CTTGATAGATGTGCCAGAAGTACATTAGATTTATTGAAAATTTCAGAGATTCTTGAAAAGAAAAAAGTTGAGATGAAGGCAACACATCAAGAATTTGATTCTACAACAAGTACAGGTCGATTGATGAGGGGGTTACTTTCTATTGTTAGTGAATTTGAAAATGATATACGAAAAGAACGACAAGCAGAAGGGATTAAATCAGCATTAAAACGAGGTGCTAAATTTGGTGCAAAACGAAAGATGACAGATGAACAGGTAATTGAAGCGATGGAGTTTCAAAAAAAAGGTGAGATGACCAATCAGCAGATAGCAGATATGTTTGGGGTGGGGCGAAGTACACTTTTGAGATATGTGTCAGAGTTTAAAAAGACAAATTAAAAATACAGAATATGATCAATTTATTTACTTATTTTGAAATTTGTAGCCACATAAGATTGCTTAAATATCAAAATTACAACTTTTAAAATCTTTTCTTTTTACTCTTTTTAAAAATTGCACTTTGGATTTAAATTCCTGAAGGATATTGAAATTTAATAATTTAAACAAGTAAAAATATATTCTCACTACTTTTTTATAGGAAAAGGATTTTTTATAATAAGTTTGGTAAAGCAATAGCTGTTAAAGTTAATATACTTTTAATTTTTAGTAAAAAATCTTATACTATTTTTAAAATAAATTTAGGAAATAAAATGAATTTAGGTATAGATTTAGGAACAACAAACTCTGTTGTTTCATATTTTGATAGTGGGAATATAGAATATTTAAGATTTAGGAATCAAGAATCAATTAGTTCGGTAATACTTTATAAAGATAGTAAGATGACTGTAGGAGATATGGCAAAGAAGAAGGCTGTTTCCAATCCTCGTAATTTTATAAAATCTTCAAAAACTTTTATGGGAGATAGTAGTAAAAATTGGAAGATAGAAGATACAACTTTTACTCCTACTGATGTTGCAACTGAAATTTTGAAAGAAATTAAAAAGACTTTAGATAAAAAGTTTTCAGATGTTTCAGAATTTGTAGCTGTTATTACTGTTCCTGCGTATTTTACATCTACACAAATTGACGAAACTAAAAAAGCAGGAGAGAAAGCAGGATTTGTTATTAAGCAGATTATTACGGAACCTGTTTCAGCAGCTGTTGCTTATGGATTTGAAGATGAATTAAATCAAAAACTTTTTATTGTTGATATTGGTGGAGGAACTTTTGATACCTCAATCTTAAAGGTCTCTAATAGAAACTTTGAAACTTTAGCAATTGATGGAGATAATAAATTAGGTGGAGATGACTTTGATAATCATATTTTAGAATATTTATTAAAACATATAAGAAAAGAAAAAGGAGTAAACTTGGCTTCATTTGAGAAGTCTGGTATTCCTAAAGATGAATATATTCGTGCAAAACAAGCATTAATTACAAAATCTGAAGATATAAAGAAAGAATTATCTGAGTATGAAGAAGTTGAAATTGAAATTTCTAATCTTTTAAGTGGTTATAATCTATCAACAAAAATTACTAGAGATAAATTTGAAGATATATCTTCTATCTCTATTGAAAAAATTAAAAGAACCATTAAAAAAACTCTGGATGATTCAGGTTATAGTACTTCCGATATTGACAAAGTTGTATTGGTTGGGGGTAGTTCAAAAATACCTGTAGTAAGAGAGTTTGTTACTACACTATTTGGAAAAGCACCCTATTCAGATAAGCCACTTGATAAACTTGTTGCTATGGGGGGAGCTATCGTTGCACAAGATGATAATGCTGTTACTATTCGAGATATTATCTCTCACTCTTTAGGTATTGAGCTTATTTATGACAAGTTTTCTCCTATTTTGAAAAAAAATCAAAATTATCCTATCTCTCATGCTGAAATTTATACTACTTCTATGGATTTTCAACAGAGTGTAGATATTAATGTTTTTGAAGGAGAAGATGAAGATGATGTTAATAATAATGCTTTTTATGGAGGTTTCTCTCTTGATAATATTGAACAAGCCAATGCAGGAGTTCCACAGATAGAGGTTACATTTGAATTTGATAAAAATAGAATTTTAAATGTAACAGCAAAAGATATAAGAAGTGGTTCAAGTAAAAGTGAAAATATTGAGATAGATAAAGGTGTAAAAAAAAAGATAACTCCTGATATTAAACCATTTGATATTGTTTTAACTATTGATGTTTCAGGAAGTATGTGTGGCTATCCTTTAGATAAAGCAAAAGAGGCTTGTAACATGATGGTTTCAAGAATGATAGATTTAAATTTACATCGAGTTGGATTGGTTGAGTTTGATTCTTATGCTAATACTTTATCTTATTTGTCAAATGATAAATCTCTGCTACAAAGTTCAATTGCACGATTGTCATGTAAAGGTGGTACAGATATAGCTGATGGTTTAAGAGAGACTAGACAAGAAGTTTTATCAAGAGCTGAAAATAGTAAATTGGTTATTTTGGTAACTGATGGAGGTTCTTCGGAACGACCAGCAATTACAGAGTCTAATAAATTAAAAGAGAATGGTAGTAGAGTTGTTGCTATTGGTGTTGGACATGGTGTGAATGAAAGTTTATTACGAGATATAGCCTCTAATGGTGACTATTATCAAATAGATAGTATTGATGATTTAGCAACAATTTTTCAAAAAATATCAAGCTCAATTCAAAAAATATAAATTAATTATAAAGGAAAAAAATGGCACAAGAAGCAATTTTTGAAGAGGTAGAGGGTACATTTATAGGTATTGATCTGGGTACTTCTAATTCGGTAGTAACTTATTTTAAAAATAATCAGTTTGAACAAGTAAAATTTAGAAATAAAAAGATTATTCCCTCTGTATTATATTTTGAGAGTAAAAACAAAATTATATTTGGAGATAAAGCCCTTAAGAAAGGGGTAAATAATCCTGAATTTATGTTAAAAGAGTTCAAAAGAGATTTAGGAAGTAAAGTTAAATATACAATTAGTTTCTCAACTGAAAGTAAATTAAAAGATGAGATATGTATTATTGATACTAATATCTTTATTGATGAACCATTAATACTAAAGCAATTTTCTACTAATGACAATATTAAACTCTCAAAAACAGTTATAGGTGAACTCTCAAATTTAGAAGATAATGAAGATGTAAAAGATAGTGCTGAGATGGCTTTAGAGAGTATTGAAGCATTTAAATCAGAGAACAATATTTCATTAGAAGATAGTACGTTAGAGTTGTTATCAGAAGATTTAACCGTTAACAGTAAAAATGATGATAATGATAATAGAATTTTAAGTATTGCTAAAAAATTTACAAATGAAGAGCCTGAAAAGTTTGTTTATCTTTTAACTAATGATAAAGGTCTTATAAGTAAAGCTGAGGGGGAAGATGTTGTTGTTTTTAATTATACTGATTTTAATAGTTACAAATCACAACAAACAGATGACAAAAATAAAGATGAGATAATCATTACTCCTAAAGAGGCAAGTAAAAAGCTCTTAGCTCATATAAAAGAGGAGAGCGAAAAATATTTGGGTGAAGATATTCAAAAAGCTGTTATTACCGTTCCTGCGAATTTTAACCCTGCTCAAATAGGTTTGGTTCAAGAAGCAGGAGAAGAGGCAGGGTTTGATGAAGTTGCTATTCAAAAAGAGCCAGTTGCTGTTGGTTTTGCCTATGCAATGGAAGAGGAGGAAGATAAAACCATTTTAATATATGATTTTGGAGGGGGGACATTTGATGTATCTTTTTTGAGAATAGAAGATGGAAATATCGAAGTAATAGAGACAGATGGAGATAATAAGCTTGGAGGTAAAGATGTTACTCATAAGCTAAAAGAGTTTATTTTTGATAAAATTTTAGATGAACATGAAGATTTAGATATGTTTGATAAGCAAAGTTCAAATCTTTCCCAAGAAGATTACAATAAGAACTTATCTCAAATTATTAATGAAGCAGAGAGAGTAAAAATAGAGCTTTCAGAGTATGAAGAAGTTACTTTCTCTATTGCAAATCTTATAGATGCTGATGGTAGTAATTTTAATATAGAGTTTTTAATCACAAGAAAAGAGTTTGAAATTGAGATAGCTGACATTAGAAAAAAATCTATGGATATAGTAAAGAATCTTATTGAAAATTCAGGGATTGATAGGTCTGAAATTGATGAAATTGTTATGGCAGGTGGAACATCATCTATTCCTAGTATTCGTGATAGTTTAAAAGACCAATTAGGGATAGAGCCTAAGAAGAGTATTGATACCTCTGTGGTTATTTCACAAGGGGCAACAGTAGAAGCAATTAGAAAGTTTTCAGATGCTACAAGTATCCAAGAAAAAATTATTTACAATGATATAGCATTACATGATTTTGGTATTGGTATTCAAAACTTTACCTTTGATTTACTTATTCCTAAAGGTAGTAATTTACCAATAAGTGAGACTAAAGATTATACAACTCAAAAAGAGAATCAAGAGATAATTGAATTGAAAGTCTTTCAACGAAAATCAACCTATCCAAATGCAAAGAAGACCCATGATAAAGGTATTGATTTTGTAGATGAAATTATTATTGAAGGAATTCCTCCTAGTAAGGTTAATGAATTAACCATTCGAGTTACATTTGAGCTGACAAAAGATGATAGCTTGTCTGTATCTGTAAAAATTTTAGATAGTAATGGAATGGAACAGCATTCAGAAAGTATTAATGTCTCAAAGGCTTCAAATGTCTAATTTATTTCTAGGAATAGAAGGATTAAATCCAAAGTTTAAAAAACTTTTGGAAGATGATTTTAAATTGGTTTATATAGAGAATAAAGAATCCAAAAAAGAAGATAATAAAAAAGCTACTCAAAATGATTTATCTTTATTTAAAATAGAAAAAAAGAGAGAACCAATTTTCGAGAAAATTACCTCAGTTGATAGCTTAGATGATGTTAAAAAAGAGATAAAAAATGAATATGATAAGTTTGCTGAGGAGTTCTCAGATTATTTTGATCGAGTCGAAGATAAGTTAGATGATAAACAAATTAAAAGCTTTGAAATTATTGATAAAACTATTAAAAATAGAGCTAAAAAGCTTCATGGAACTATAGATAAATTTAAAATTGAAGATAGTTGGAATATTTCACGAATTCAAGAAGAATTTTATTTCAAATTACAAAAAAATATAAAAGATGTTATTGATAGTTTAATACCTACTATTCTAATAGGAATGAGAGAAAATAGTGCTTATGATGGGGTTTTAGGTTGTTTAAATAAGTTTCTGTCCAAGCTTGGTATTTATACAATGGATATATCGATGGATGAAGAATGTAACTATGAACTTCTTTCTCCACAAGAGTGTGATGATTGTAAAACAAATGATATATCTAAAAAAGACATAATTAAAGAAATAATTTCATATCCTTATATTTTAAATGAAAAACAGATAATTTCAGAAGGAAAAGTTATAGTATGGAAGGTGGTTCATAATGGATAAATTATTATTAGGAATTGATTTTGGAACATCTACAAACTTTGTTACGAAATATGATTTTACTAAAAAAGATGCTGTAGCTGTAGCCAATATGGGTAGTTATGGGGGAACAAATATTTTTGAAAACAATATCTATATTCAAGGGGAAGATAGTTATGTTATTGGGGATAGTAAAAAACAACATACTGACCCTGAGAATTTTTTTGAAGATGTAAAACGATATATTATTGATGATAATAAAAAATATAGAGTTCCAAATCTAAATAATAGAGATGTGACAGCACAAGAGATAGCTGAAATGGTTTTTAAAGCCATTGCACAAAAAGTTGAAGAGAATGAAAATCGAAAAATTGATGGTGTTGTGATTACTGTTCCATACTCTTACAGTAAAAAGTATCGTCAAAGGCTTCAAGAAGCAGCAATGAATGCAGGGCTCAATGTCATTAAGCTTATAGAAGAGCCTGTGGCTGCTGCTATCTCTTATGGAATTTTTGGAGATGAGATAAAAGATAACCAAAAAGAGAAGATAGCAGTTTTTGATTTGGGTGGTGGAACATTTGATATTACGATTTTTAATTTTGAAAAGAGTGATGCTCAAAATGCAAAGATTGAAGTGTTAAATACGGATGGTGTTGAAAAACTTGGAGGAAAAACGGTTGATGAATTATTGTCTCGTAAATTTATGGAGCATTTAAAAGTTGACTATTCTGTTTTTTCTAAAGATAAAGAGAGAAATAAATTTCAAAGTCAATTGAATAAGATTTCAAAAGAAACCAAAGAGCTATTATCGGAGAGTGATGAAGAGGATATTTATGAAAATTTATCTATAAATGGAGAGAATCAAGAGCTTGAAATGGAAATCTCTGTTGATGATTTTAATGCTTGGTTGAAAGATAATAATATTATTGGAGAGATAGAAGATGCTTTAGATAGAGCTATTTATGATATTGATTTAGAACCTAAAGATATAGATAGAGTAGTCTTAGCAGGTGGTACATCTACCATTCCTATTATCAAAAGTGTTGTAGAAGATTTTTTTGGTAAAAAAAGTGAAGCAAAAAAAGATTTAGGAGAGCTTGTTGGTCATGGTGCTGGAATCTTGGCAGGGTTATCAGAAGATAGTTCGCTTCAATATACAGTCATTAGAAAAACCTCTAAAAACATTGGTGTGGCAAGTGGCAATAAGTTTAAAAAGATTCTCCATAAAAATACAAAATATGGAGAAGAATCAGCACAGATTGCATTGAAATTGACCAATAGAGAAGAGTCTTTAAATGTCTCTTTTTATGAAGGTGATTCAGCTCGAATAGAGGACAGTGAAAAGATAGGTAAAGTAGAGATTGATGGTAGTGAGTTCTCTTCTGAACAAATTTATATCTCTCTTATGAGAGAAGATAAGAAAGATTCTAAAATTAAAGCTTTTTTTTATGATAAAGAAAGAACTTTAGTTTGTGAAAAATATTTGGAGGATGTTTAATATGGCTTTTTTTGGTAAGAGTAAAGATAAAGAAATAGAGAATCATAAGAGTAAGGAAGAAAATATGAGTTCACATCAAAGTAATTTAGAGTATACAAAAGTTCAACAAGCTTTTAATAAAATTAAAAATAATAAGAAAGCCAATTATGATTCATTAAAGGCTAATCTAAATAATTTTTCTAGTGCATTTAATGATTTATCAAATGATGATAAACAAGAAGAATTGAAAAGTGAAAAATTTGAAAAATTATTTATAGATATTAATAGTTTAAATAATCGTGAGTTAAGTAAAATTATTGAGTCAATAGAGAGCCAAAGAGAATTGTCAGAATATGAAAACTTATCTCAACAGATAAAATTATTAACTAATAAGTTAGAGCATATTGAAAAAGAAAATTTAAAAGTACAAGGTAGTAATATTGATGATATTGCTTATTCAACTGAGAATATATCTAAAATTATTAATGAGTCTTTTTGGAATAAATTAAAACAATCAATTCCTATTCCAAAGCTTGATTTATCATCAATTACTCAAAAAATAGAAGATATAAAAAAAGAATTAAAATTTAATAAAACTGGTCTTGATAACTCAAATAAAGAACTAGCAAAAAGAATTGATAATATTAAATTTCCATCTTTTCCAACTCCTCCTACAATTCCAACAGATTATCTAAAAAAAGATGATTTTGAATTTATGATAAATGATAAATTGAAAGATTTAAAAACCATAAAAGAGAGTAGTGAAGACCTTGAAGCCGTTCCTGCAAAAGTTAATGATATAGATAAAAAAATAGATGCTTTATCTGATAAAATGGATAATTTACCCTCTTCAAATGGTTCACAATCTCCTAAGCATATTCCCAAAGAGGAAAAATCTGTTATTGAGTTAGCAGAATATATGAATGATGGTATTGCTCAATTTGAAAATATTGCTAAAGCGTATATCTCTAAAATAAGTGAGTTAGAGAAGTTTGATAAAATTAAAGAGAGCCATCAAAATGAGTTGGAACAAGTAAAAAAAGATGAGTTTGAAAATGGAAAGAAAGAAGGTAAGATAGAACTTATCAAAAACCTTGCAGAAAAATTTCCAACAGAATTCATAGAAATAAAATCAACTTTTGAAGAGTTTATTGAAGAGAAGTTTAAAAAAGATGAGAGCTTAGAGATTACAGATAATAATAAAAACGAGATGATGCCATTTATTGAAAATGAAATTGAAAATGCTAAATATAGAGTTATAAAAGAAGCTTTATTGGTTGATGGAGAAATTTTATTAAAGGCTCACGTTGAAATTCTTAACTCTGATAAAGTGAAGGTAGAGGATTAATGGCAAAAAACTATCTTGGAATTGATTTAGGGACGACAGAGAGTACAGTTTCTGTCATAGAGATAGAGACAAGAAGAGATAAGCCAATGGAGAAGCTGAGAACTTTAGATATTTATCAATACAATAGACAGCATCAATTAGATAAGAATCTAAAAGGATTACAGTCAAGTATTTATATTGATAGAAAAAACAGTCTTCTCTATACAGGTGAGTATGCTAAAGAGTTGTATTCTAGTGGGAATATGCCCCTCAATACAATTCGTTCTATAAAAACACGAATTGGAGGGGAATCTATGATAGAAGTTCCCTTAAATGGAAATGGATTTATAGACAAATTTACCTCTATGTTTAAATCATCTGATGCGAAAAGTTATAACATGGTTGAGTTATCGGCAGTTCTCCTTAAAACTATTAAGAAATCTGTTGAAAAACAGTGTAATGGGGGATTGGAACAAGTTACAATAACTATTCCTGCTGGATTTGATAGTGATGAGAGAAATGCTACAATAGAAGCAGGGAAAATGGCAGGGTTTAAAGAGGTTCATCTACTTGATGAGCCTACTGCTGTTTTGCTAAACTTATTAAATTCTGAAGATAGTCTTACTGAAGTATCTGATAGCTTTTTTAATCAAAAGAGAAATATTGTTGTTTATGATATTGGTGGAGGAACACTTGATATATCGGTTGCTAGTGTAGAAGATAATTATGGAGATTTTGATGTTAATATTATAGGGCGTTCTAAACGAATGGAGTTTGGAGGTGATGATATTGATAAGTATATTGCTTCATACTTTTTAGAAGAGTTTGAAAAAATAAATCCATCTATTGATGAGCGAACATTAGAAGAACAAGCAAAAATTGTTTCACGAATTGTTTCTCATGCTCAAAGGCATAAAGTTGAGTTTAGTAAAAAAATTGAAAAAGTTTTAGATAATGAAAGAAGAAGGAATAGAGTAAAAGAGAGTGTTAATTTTGAGATAATTGATAATCTTAAAATTGCAGACTTAACAATAACAGATGAACTTTTAAAAAATATTTTATCTCCCATAATTTCAAAAAATGGAATACTTATTAACCCTTTGGAAAAAGTGCTAAACAGTTGTAAATTAAAACCTTCTAATATAGACTTGGTTATTCTTACAGGTGGTTCTGCTAAATTTTATCTTGTTTCAGAGATTATTAATGAGTATTTTAGTGGAGTTCAAGTTATTGATTTTACAGAGTATAATGCTGTTTCAAAAGGTGCAGCTATTCATAGTATCAATCAAGATAAAGAGGATTTAAAAAAGATTCAAATACAAGATATTATGAGTAACTCAATTTATATTAAAAGAAAAAAAGGGTTTGATAAATTAATCTCTCACAATCAAGAGCCAGATAGTAAAGGAAGTTACTCTTTTGTATTTGAAGATGTCCTAGATAGATTGGAACTCTTTTTGTATTATGGTTCGCAAAGTGAAGAAGAGTGGAAATATAGAGAGATAAATGGTGTGTTTTACCAATTAGATAGAATCTATAAAACAGGAGAAACAATACTTTTAGATTGGGAGTTTGATGAAAATAAAATTTTGAAAATTTTTTATAACGGGAATGAGCTAGTAAGTTCAAATGATAGCAAAGAGAAGCATAGTGAGTTGATTGATGAATTTGAATTGAAAGGGTAGAGAGTGGATATATCTAATACATTAAAAAAAGTTGAAAAAGCACTGGATTTAAGATTTGAAAGAGACAGCTCTCTTTATATCTCAAAAGAAGATACTGAAAAGATAAAAGAGGCTCTATACAATTCAAGGTTTCAAAACATTAATGCTTTTATTAAAAAATTTGGAAATAAAATTGTTGGAAAAATCATTTTAAATAATAGTTGGTTAATTGATTTTAATAGAAATGAAAGAGAGTTAAAAAAGATTTTTGATAGTATTGACTCGGAGTTTTTAGGAGAAATATCAAAAGATATTATAGAAGATAAAGTATTCTCAACAAGTGAATTTAAACTATTTATAAAACAATATACATTGAAGAGTATTCCTTTATCAGATTGTCCTAAAATATATAAAGATACCAATGAGCTGATACCAAGTAGGGCAACAGCATTAAAAAGATATTTGAAAGAGGAGTATGTTTTAGAAAATATTTCTTCAGATATTGTACGCTTTATAAATATGGAGTTTAAAGATTATCCAAAAATATATAACTATATTCAAAGTAATGATACAAATTTTTTAGTCTTAGTTTTTAGTAATTATCAAGATATGGAAAATATATTAAAGTGGGTTGTTTCAAATAAAATAATGGATAGAAAAGACAAGGTTTGGAATAACTTATTTTTATCAAACAAAAATATAGCACTTAAAACATCTGTTGAATATATTTCAAACTATCCAAGTTGGGATAATTCAATTACTAAAAATCTTATTCAAAGAGTCTTAGGAAAGTTATATAAAGTAGAAGAGTTTGAAGATAGTATTGTTGAGTTGTATGATGATAATTGGGGTATTCGTTTGCTCTTTTTACATATGATTGAGCCACCTAGATTTAAAGATAAAAAGTTGGCACAAGGAATATTGGATAGATTTATAGATATTGGACTACCTAATAAAAGTGACAATGCTGTACAAAAAATTATAAATTGGGAGGAGTCAAATAAGTCAAAAAAAGGTTATCAAACTAAAGATGAGATGATTACCTCTATTATGAGTAATAATCAAGATTTTAGTAATTTAAAAACTTTAGATTATTATACTTTTCATTTAAATAAAACAGAGAAAGAAGTTATCCTTGATACTTATTATAATTACTCTTTTGATGAAAACTTAAGATTGCTTTTAAGTTATTACTTAGCAAGATTTTTATCAAAAAGAACAATACCGAAATATTTTTATGAGTTAAATAGTATAGAGTATATTGATGAAATAACAAACTTTATTATAAAGTTAAATATCAATACAGAATTTTCAAAAAGTTTTCTTGAAGAAAATCAAAAATATGAAGAATTAAGAAGATTCAATCAAAGATAAGGATGAATATGGGAGAAGAGGAATTAATAGATTTTATAAATAATATTGATTGTGTTAACTCAACGAAAAAATTGAAAAAAGCAAAAAAAATATTAGTTTCAGAGTTCTCACTATATCATATTGAAGAGCTAACCTTTGAAGATGAATCTCCTAGAAAAAAAGCATTTGAAAATGTATTGAGTTCTTTAAAATTTGATGGGATTATTTTTGTTTATCTCCTTTTAGGAGATAGAGAGGGAGTATCCTTTTATTTTGGGATAGCACAAGATAAAAATTATAATAATCCCCTAGAACTAGATGTTGATAAAATAGGTAAAAGTATTTTAAAGCCTAGTATAGAAGGGAATTTTAGAGGTAGTAAAATTAGACGATTAACGCGTAATAAAAAATCAACTATCCAAGATAATATTAATGGGTTTACTCAATTTGCAAAGATAGAAGGTCTTCCGACTATTTATGAGGATAATGAAGAGTTTCAAGGAATAGACAGGCTTGTTGATATAATGGTTGGAGATGAGTTTGGATTGATGATATTGGCTGACCCATTAGATAATAAGCAGATAAAAGAGTTAGAAAATAATTTATATACGATTTATGATAAATTAACTCCTTTTTCAAAGAAGAGCCAACAAAAGAGCAGTTCTACTTCAGAAACAAAAGGTACAAATAAAGGAGAGAATAGTTCTAAAACCACTGGTAAAAATGATGGTAAAACCACTACTGAAACGAATGGAACAAATAGTGGAACATCAAAAGGAACATCTCATGGTAAAAGTAGTGGAGGAAGTGAAAAAAGTACTCAATCAGGTGGCAACACAGGAAGTAGTGAAGGGAAAAATTATAGTTTATCAGAAGCAAAAACATTAGGAGCATCTACTTCTGACACAGTAGGAGAGTCTAATGGGGAAAGTTTTTCTAGTCAAACTTCTATATCTCATAGTGAAACATTAGAATATAGCAATAAAAATATACAAATTTGGATGGAGTATATTGATGAAACACTTCTACCTATATTAAAATATGGAAAAAATAAGGGTCTATATTATTCGAATATCTATTTGTTGTCTAAATCAAAAGAGATTTTACTCAAATTAGGAAATACTCTTCAATCACTCTGTTCTGGTACAAATGAGAATAAAGCACCATTAACTTATAAATATATTCAAGATGAAAATGAAATGCTTTCTCTTAAAAATTTTCAATTTTCTCAATATTATAAAAATTTAACAGAGAATGAGAAATTAGAAAATTCCTTACTTTCTAAAACCATTGGTTCTCTATCTGGAACTTGGCTTTCTACTAATGAATTAAGTATTATTGCAGGTCTTCCTCAAAAAGAGGTAGTTGGTTTAATGCTAAAAGAAGAAGTAGAGTTTGGACTTAATGTTAAAAGTAATATATCTATAGACAATACGCTTCTTCTTGGAAAGTTGGTTAAAAGTGGGCATGTTTTAGATATAGATGTAAATTTAGATAAAAGTAATTTGGATAAACATACATTTATTACAGGTGTAACAGGAAGTGGAAAGACAACAACTTGTCATAAAATATTGAATGCCTCAGATACTCCATTTTTAGTGATTGAACCTGCTAAGACAGAGTATAGAATATTGACAAAATTAAAAAAAGATATACTTATTTTTACTTTAGGAAATGATAATGTTGCTCCATTTAGATTGAACCCTTTTGAGTTTTTCCCTCATGAAAATATCACAGCAAGAGTAGATATGATAAAAGCAAGTATTGAATCAGCTTTTGATATGGAAGCAGCAATACCACAAATTATTGAATCAGCGATATATGAGTGCTATAAGAGTTATGGATGGAATATATCTACGAATAAAAATAGTAAATATAAAGACCCTTTTGCTGATGGTGTGTATGCTTTTCCTACTTTAAAAGATTTAATAGAGATGAGTGAAAAAGTAGTAGAGAAGCAAGGGTTTGATGACAGATTAAAAAAGGATTATGTTGGTTCAATAAAAGCTCGACTTGAAGGGCTTATGGTTGGAGCAAAAGGTTCAATGTTAAATACACCTAGATCTATT
>Ga0256826_1001786_pt1 | contig 13318 bp, 9 predicted proteins | sample CV79metaG_FD_185975 | JGI IMG/M metagenome (GOLD analysis project Ga0256826, IMG submission 185975) | Hydrothermal vent microbial communities from East Pacific Rise, Pacific Ocean - CV79 | ecosystem: Environmental > Aquatic > Marine > Hydrothermal vents | place: Pacific Ocean: East Pacific Rise...
TTATTTTTTAGGGGATTTCTAGTAATAGGAATGATCAGGATAATGGGTAAAGATGCCATTCTTCCTATGGTGGCTATATATGCATTTTTACACTTTGGGAAACCAATGGGAGAGGCCATTAGTTCAGTATTTGGAGCCTACTTATTAGGCATATTTGCATATTATTCTCGTACTATTTGGGGAGGAGTTATTGTACATGGAGGTATTGCTCTTTTAATGGAACTTGCCGCCTTTTGGGCCAAATTATAGTTTCTCTTAAGCTGAGTATTTAAAAAGTTCGGTTTGGTATATTGATAATAAATTATTATATCTTTGAGTCTTTCTAAAAAAAATTAAAAAGATTAAGTAGTTAATAAATTTATTTTTAATCTATTCTGCATAAAGCAGACTATTTGGTGTCCATAATACCCAAATATAAAAATTGTATACTATGACAAGAACAAAAAACTTTCTCATCATTATTTTATTAAACATAATGAGTTTTTCTTTAATGGCAGGTCCCGGTGATACTATTATGATTCAAACATTTGAATTCAATGGTTATCCGGTAGGTGAAGGTTGGCTATCACCACGGGAAGGATTTTTTGACTTTTCTGAGATAGATGGACTTCAATTTGCTAAAGTGTTTATGCATTATACTCTCAAATGTGATCCCAGTCAAAGCCCAGCATGTGGCGAATGGGATTATATATCTTATATAAAAGTGATGGAGCATTTAGGATATGGATATGCTCCAAGCTATATTATTGGAGGTGAAAATGGAATCAGCCCTTCAGAGTTTTCGTATATGAATGATGTATCTTGGTCGTTTCGTCCTCGATTTGTTGAAAATATTATCTACGATAATCCTAATGATTATACCGAATATGGTATTGGCAATGGAGACCTTAATATGGAAACAGTTTTTGATGCATCACTAAGCGATTCTAGAAATTATTATTTGTATTTATCCAATGAACTATCGGCTTCTGGTTTGTCTGCCGGAATTATTTCAGGAATGCAATTCAATGTAAATTCCTTAGGAGATTTAATGAAACGTTTAAGGATCAGATTGAAACAGACTAATATCAATGAATTGGGTCAAAGAATAGATACTTCCGGTTTCATTACTGTTTATTATAACGATACTCAATTTGGATCAACCTCTTGGCAACAAATTGATTTCACACATTATTTCACTTGGGACGGTTCATCAAATATCATCATAGATATATCTTTTGATGGGGAAGCAGGTACTACAGGTACCGTTGTAAAAGGGGATAGTTATTCATATAATTGTTCATCTTCTTCTTTGTTTCCTGATAATTATTTAGATTTTCACGGCCCCGATTTCATTAGTTTACCGGTTGATAATATAATTGGGTTTAATGAAGAAGCTACCGTTTCTTTTTGGCTTAATGGCAATTTTAATCAGCCGCAAAAAGATGCTGTTTTTGAAGCTAGAGATGATGAAAATAACAGAATTTTAAACGTCCATTTGCCTTGGGATAATGGAAGAATATATTGGGATGCTGGTAATGATAGTTATTATGATAGAATAGAAAAAGACGCTGATAATGCCCAGCAATACAAGGGGAAATGGAATCATTGGGCATTCGTTAAAAAGTTAGGAATTGCCAAAATGTATATTTATTTGAACGGGGAAGAGTGGCTTATGGGTTCTGGAAAATTTGCCACCATTGGAGCTATTGATACTTTAATTTTAGGAAAAGGAGTTGGTGGATCAAATTATTATGATGGTAAAATAGATGAATTCAGAATTTGGTCAACTGCTCTCAATCAAGAAACAATTGCCGAATGGATGGATAAAGATATTGACGATACACATCCTAATTATGAAAATTTATTGGCATACTATAAATTTAACCAAAACGATGAGCTATATATTATGGACGAAATAACTGGAGAGTCATCCTTTATGCAAGGAATTCCTCAAAGATTGAATTATAGAGGAAATAGATTTAAAAGCTTTTCAACTGGAGCCCAAAAACCCGCTATAAAGTTTATTCGCCATGAATCTGATTATACAATAAATACAAATATAGTAGTAGATTCTTTTCCTTTGGGGCAAACTCATTTAATTACATATATACAGGAAAATGAAGGGGAAGAACCTGTGATTGACCAAGATATATATGTTTATCCTACTTATTATAATAATTATATTTACGATGAAAATGGGATAGCTATTGACTCTACTTTCGTAATTCCAGATGAAAATTTGGCTCTTGAAATGATAGAATATAATACCAGCGAACCGGGTGTTGAAGTATTGAAACCCTGGGAAGTAGGGAGATTTATTACTCCTTATGGAAATAATTTATCCTTGGGTGATGATGGCTGGACTTGGGTTTATGATGTTACCGATTTCCAGCATCTTTTTCATGGTGACCACGTACATATTAGAGCTGGCAACTTTCAAGAATTGCTTGATATGAAACTGTATTTTATTGAAGGGACTCCCCCAAGAGACCTGTTGGAGATAAAGAATTTATATTCTGCTAATCCTCAACTGAGCAATTTTGACGAAGTAATTGTTGATACTACCGTAGATTTATTACCTGAGGCAAAAATGTTTAATTTAAAAACTACTTTGTCCGGTCATTGGTTTGGTCAAGGGAATAACTGTGCAGAGTTTTGTCCCAATACGCATAGTGTTGATGTGAATGGAAATCAGGAATTTAGTTGGGAGATTATTCAGGAATGTGGCGAAAATGCCCTTTACCCTCAAGGGGGAACTTGGTTTTACGATCGCGCAGGTTGGTGTCCCGGAATGCCTGTTACCGAAAAAAATTTAGACTTAACACCCTTTATCAATGTGGGTACAGATACCCAAGTAGATGTTGATTATGATGTAGAATATGATCCTTATGGAAACTATGTAACTGAAATATATTTTGTGAGTTACGATGAGCCAAATTTTGGAAATGATGCTGCAATTGAAGAAATTATTGCTCCAAGCAATTTTAAACTTAATGGAAGATATAATCCTATTTGTGGGAATCCAATTATCAAAATAAAAAATAATGGTGCTATAAATCTAAATTCATTATTTATAGAATATGGCGTTATTGGTCAACCAATGTATACCTACGAATGGCAAGGAAATTTAGCTTTTTTAGAAGAAGAAGTGGTTAGTCTACCAACTATTAACGCTGATGATTTTTATGGAGGTGACAGCCAACAGTTTATTGTTACAATTAGTCAACCCAATAATGTAGAAGATGAGTATGATTTTGATAATGTAAATACTACATCTTTTGAATTGGCTCCAGAGCATGATTTTCAAGTGGTTATTTGGTTTAAAACAAATTTTCGCCCTTGGGAAAATCATTATACCGTATTGGATTCAGATGGAAATATTGTATTCGAAAAAGATAATTTTGAATCTAATACTGAGTATGTTGATACATTAAATCTATTTCCAGGATGCTATGAATTTATTGCTTACGACTCGGAAGGGGACGGTATGTATAATTGGCCTTCTAATGCTGGTAATGGTTCTATCAAAATAAAAACACCTGATGGAACAACTGTGGAAAATTTGGAGAAATGGTTTGGCTCTTACCTTAGATATAATTTCTTAAACACTGCTTTCCCTGTTTCTATTGACGATGTAAAAAAATCTACTTTCAATATTTATCCTAATCCATCAGATGGTCAATTCTCTCTGGAATTATTAAGCAATCCCGGAGTTTATCAAATAAAAGTTTTTACACCTACAGGGTCACAAGTTTTTTATACGTCCATTAATAATGTTTCCCCCGGAATTTACCCTATCGATCTTTCATCTCTTGCTGCGGGCTTTTATTTGATTCATGTAGAATCAGAAAATTTCAATAGATTTAAAAAAATAATGATTGAAAATTAGCTTTTTCTTGGATTAAGATACCCAAACTTTCTAAAATCTAAAAAATACTGTTAATAAAATAACAATATGTTTTTTCCTTAATAGAAAAGTGTATTTTTGAAAAACAATTTGTACACATGCGAGAAGAACAAGATTTTTTAGGAAAAAAAGAAGTTCCAGACGAGGCTTTATACGGAATTCATTCGCTTCGAGCACAGGAGAACTTCCCCAATCATACTGCTTTTCATAAAGAGTGGTTTTCTGCTATTGGAAAGGTAAAGTTAGCCTGTTATATAAGCTACCAATCCTTTAAAAACTTGGCCCTTAAAGAATATTCAAAACATGAACTACCTTTTGTTTTTATGGAAGATTCTGTCATATTTGCTCTTATAGAAGCAGCTAAAGAGATAGCAGAAGGTAAGCATTTTAAGCATTTTATTATTCCCGCTATTCAGGGTGGGGCCGGTACAAGTATTAATTTAAATATTAACGAAATTATTGCCAATTTGGCTCTTTCCAAAATTGGAGAGAAGCCTGGAACCTATTCCAAGATTGATCCCATTGAACAAGCTAATATTTACCAATCAACTAACGATGTAATACCTACGGCGCTTAAACTTGCTCTTATGTACTTACTCAAAGATTTAGAGAACGCTATTAATAAAAGCCGGAAAGCAACTGAAGTATTGGAAATTAAATATTCAAGCACTCCTCGATTGGCATACACTCAATTACAAGAAGCTGTCCCTACTACTTATGGCCGTTTGTTTTCTACCTATTCTGACGCATTAAGTCGCGATTGGTGGAGGGTGAGTAAGAGTTGGGAAAGGATTAAAGTTGTGAATTTGGGCGGTGGTGCTATAGGGTCCGGTTTTTCGATACCTCGTTTTTTTATTATGAATGTAGTACAAAAGCTAAAAGAAATATCTGGTTTACCTATTAGTAGGGGGGAGAACCCTAACGATATAACATCTAATTTGGATTCCTTTGTAGAAGTATCTGCAATTATGAAAGCTCATGCTGTTAATTTGGAAAAAATGGTGAACGACCTAAGGCTTTTAGCTGCTGATATCTCAAAAACTCATTTATCAATTCCGCAAAAGCAAGTGGGGAGCTCAATAATGCCATCAAAAGTAAATCCGGTAATTCCCGAGTTTATTATCTCTATATGTCATCATGTTTATGCACAGGATCAGTTAGTTACTTCATTAGCTTCTAGAAGCGATTTGGAACTGAATGCCTATCTGCCTTCCATAGGTCACGCTCTTATTGAAAGCTTAAAATTACTTATTGAAGCCAATAATAGTTTGGAGAAAAATCTTTTATCGGATATTAAGATAGACCAAGAAAGCTCCTTAGAAGATTTTTATAAAAGCCCTGCAATTAGTACTATATTAAGCCCCCTGATAGGTTATCATAAAGCAGCAGATTTGGCAAAAATGATGAAGGAAAAGAAAATTTCTGTTTTAAAGGCCAATCGAAAATTGAAATATATTGAAGAAGAAAAGTTGCTCAATTTATTGAAACCCGAGAAACTTTCTCAACAAGGATTCTCCATTAAAGAGTTATTATAAAGGATAAAAATAATGTCTAAAGGAAAAGATCAGAAACCACATATTGGAATTTTTGGGAGGAGAAATAATGGTAAAAGCTCTCTGATTAATTGTCTATCCGGACAGCAAACTGCTATTGTTTCAGAAGTGGCGGGTACAACAACCGACCCGGTTAAAAAGTCAATGGAAATACCCGGTATTGGTGCTGTAGTTCTTGTAGATACTGCCGGAATTGATGACTCTGGCGATTTGGGGAAGCAAAGAATAATGAAAAGTCTCCAAACTATTCCTCATATCGATTTAGCTCTTTTAGTAATTATCAACAATCATTTAGGAAGCTTTGAAGAAGATTTAATACAACGTTTTCATAAATATCAAGTCCCCTTTATTGTAATCTATAATAAGTCGGATCAGTATGCTATAAAAAGCCCTTTTAGAAAAAAAATAGAAGCAGAATTGGAAAGGAAAATTATTGAATTTTCATGCATTAAGCCTGATAACTTGGACTTAGTGATTTCTGAAATGCAAAAAAACATCCCCGAGTCGGCTTATAAAAGTAATAGCTTAATAGGTGATTTAATTAAAGCTGGTGATTCTGTACTCTTGGTTACACCGATAGACGATGAAGCGCCTGAAGGAAGGCTGATTTTGCCACAAGTACAAGTAATACGTGATGTTTTAGATAATGATGCTATTGCTATTGCGGTGAAAGAGAGAGAGTTGGATGACTATTTGTGTAAAATGAGTCCGCAACCTGCATTGGTTATTACAGATAGTCAAGTGTTTTTAAAAGTGGATGGCTCGGTGCCAAGTCATATTCCTATGACTAGCTTTAGTATTATCCTTGCCAGACAAAAGGGAAACTTTGAGCAATACCTAAAAGGTACTCCCAAGCTTGGAGAGCTCAAAAACGGGGATAAAATTCTTTTACTGGAATCTTGTACGCATCATGTTTCTTGCGATGATATTGGTAGAGTAAAAATTCCCAGATGGCTAAATCAATATAGTGGCAAAGAATTAGATTATACAGTTGTCTCCGGTTTGGATGAACTACCTGGTGAAATAAATGATTATGCTATTATTATTCAATGTGGAGGTTGTGTGATAACTAAAAAACAGGTGCAAAACAGATTGAAACCTGCTATTGATGCGGGTATTCCTGTCACAAATTATGGTATGGCCATTGCTTTTATTCAAGGAATCTTCAATAGAGCAATTTTGCCTTTTACCAATAACAGTATCGATCATTCAGTTTATTTGTAAATTTGCTACCATTAAAATAAATACAGATGAAAAACATCATAATAACCGGAGCAAGTAGAGGAATTGGAATGCATGCTGCTAAGGCTTTAGTATCTAAAGGTGCTCAAAAGATATTATTAATTGCCCGCTCATCACAAAAATTACAAGCATTAAAAAAGGAATTGGAATTAAATTATACTGATACAGAAGTAGCCATATTTGTTTTTGATTTATTAAGTGGCAATTATGAAAAACTGAAAACATTTATAAATCAATCCTTTAAAGAAGTTGATATATTAATCAATAATGCTGGCCATTTGGTGGTGAAGCCATTTCTGGAAATGGGAGATGATGATTTTAAATCACAGTTTCAAATTAACGTAAACAGTGTTTTTAAACTAAGCCAAATTACTATACCATTAATGCCAAAAGGCGGACATATTGTTAATATTAGTAGCATGGGAGGAGTGCAAGGAAGCATTAAATTCCCTGGTTTAAGTTTATACTCTGCATCAAAAGGTGCTGTTAGCCTATTAACCGAAAGTATGGCAGCTGAATTGGTAGAACAAGAGATTTCAGTAAATGCTCTCGCCTTTGGTGCCGTTAATACTGATATGCTAAAATCTGCCTTCCCCAATTATAAAGCCAGAATAACAGCACAGGAAATGGGCGAGTTTTTAGCTGATTTTGCATGGAATCAGGCAAAATTTTATAACGGAAAAGTTTTACCTGTAAGTAACTCAACTCCTTAATATATAACTAGTTAATTGCTCTTTCTTGTTTTTCTTTTTCATTAGTAAATGACAAGAGCTAAATTTTGTACTTTTGCCGTTCTTTTGTTTTGGTGAACAAAAAGTAAAGAACAATAATTTGATGACCTGCAGTAGTAAATATTATCATAATAGTATGATATAGACTATAAAAAATTATAATTATTTTGAAGAAGAATCATTTATATGAGTATTAAAACATATTTTCAGAAAAGGATATTGCAAAATGAGAATAAAAAAAACTCTCGGGAAAAGCAATTGAAAAATTTTGCTGAAATTAAGTCTGTTTTGGTATTGGCATCTTTAAAATTTGAGAAGGATTGGGATGTTTGGGAAAGGTATTTTAACAATTTATCATCTCATATAAAAAAAGTTGATATTATTGCTTTTGTAAATGAAAAGAAAAATAAACAAGATCAAGAGAATTTGCCCGAAAACCTGATTTTTCCTCATCAAATCAATTGGTTTGGTAATGCAAACGACAGGTTAAAACTGAAAGCTTATGAGGAATTTCAATACGATGTATTGATCGATTTAAACTTTGATGATTTATTCGTTTTGAATCAAGTATTCGTGAAATCAAAATCTACTTTAAAAGTTTGTTCTGATGAAAGGAAAACGCATCTGCAGTTTTGTGATTTATTACTAAAAACAGATTCCCCCAATACCAAACAGAAATTATATATTGACCAAGTGTTTTATTATTTACGACAAATAAATTCGAATGGAAGCAGCTAATTTTAATGGAACAGGAGTGGCACTTATAACGCCATTTCATAAATATGGAACTATTGATTTTACATCTCTAGGTAAGCTAATTGATTATGTAATTAAAGGTGGAGTAGATTATCTGGTAGCCTTGGGTACTACATCAGAAGCAGCAACTATGTCCGATGATGAAAAGGTTGCAATAGTTGATTTTGTTGTAGATAAAGTCGATGGGAAAGTTCCTATTGTTGTTGGATTAGGCGGTAATAATACTTTAGGCGTAGAATCTTTAATAAAAAAAATGCCCTATCATAATATTGATGCGCTATTGTCGGTTACTCCCTATTATAATAAACCTAATCAAAAAGGCTTATATTATCATTATAAAACTTTAGCAGGAGCTTCTGAATTACCTATAATCATGTATAATGTTCCTAGCAGAACCAATACTAATATGTCTGCCGAAACCACAGTTAAATTGGCTCACGAATTTTCTAATATTATAGGTATCAAAGAGGCAAGTGGTGATTTAATGCAAGTGCAAAAAATTCTTCGCGATAAACCTAAAGATTTCCTTGTGATTTCTGGTGATGATTCCTTAACATATAGTATGATAGGAACAGGAGCAGCCGGAGTTATTTCAGTTACAGCAAATGCTTATCCCGCTGAATACAGCGCAATGGTTAAGGCTGCTTGTAATAAGAAATATAAAAAAGCAATAGAATTAAACTTCTCTTTATTGGAGTTTATGGATGCTATTTTTGAAGATGGTAATCCTGCTGGAATTAAATCAGCACTCAATACTATGGGACTTATTAAACATAATTTGCGTTTGCCTTTAGTTAAAGTAAATGTTCAAACTGCAAACAGGATTAAAACTTTTATTGATACCTTTAAAAGTCCACTATTAAATAAATAATGAGACTGTGTTTTTTAATAATGATGCAACTTCAACATGTAAAAACTGTCAATAGAAACATAAACATATTAAAATGAAAAAAATATATCTTTTTATCTTGGTTGCCATTTTCATGACACCGGTTTTTAGTCAAACCACTCTTCCTGACCAGATGCAAAAATTCTATTCCACAAAAAGCGAAGCCTATTTCAAGGTTCAGGTTAATTCGCAAGAGGATATTAACAAACTAGCGCGTATTATTCCAGTTGATAAGGTGAGCGCATATGAAGTGTATGCCTATGCTAATAAAAAGGAATTTGAAACGTTTTTAGGACTTAATCTGGATTATACTTTATTGACTAATCCAAGCGAATTATATCGTCCTAAAATGTATGATGGGAGCAAAGACACATACGAGTGGGATGCATACCCAACCTATGAAGCATACGTAGCAATGATGTATCAGTTTGCAACAGATTATCCTGACATCTGCCAAGTGTTTAGTATTGGACAAACAGTAGAAGGAAGAGAATTGCTTTTTGCAAAAATATCCGATAATGTTGACGTGGACGAAGCTGAACCACAAGTAATGTACACTGGAACTATTCATGGTGATGAAGTTACAGGATATGTGTTGCTTTTACGTTTGATTGATTATTTTACTTCTAATTATGGAACCGATGCAGAAGTAACAGATATGGTTAATGGTATGGAAATATGGATTAATCCTGCTGCAAATCCGGATGGAACTTATCATGGAGGTAATAATACAGTCTGGGGTGCTACTCGGGCTAATGCTAATGGTGTAGATATGAACAGAAATTATATTGATCCTCAATATGGTGATCATCCCGATGGACAAGCATGGCAACCTGAAACAATATTATTTATGCAGTTAGCAGAGGATAATAATTTTATATTATCTTCTAATTTTCATGGAGGTACAGAAGTAGTAAATTATCCTTGGGACCTATGGTCTCGACTTACTGCCGACGATGATTGGTGGCAGTTAGTTTCCCACGAATATGCAGATACAGCGCAATCTTTCTCACCATCAAATTACATGAATAACTACGATGATGGAATAACAAATGGCTATCAATGGTACCAAGTTCATGGCGGTCGTCAGGATTTTATGAATTATTTTCATGGCTGTAGAGAAGTAACCATTGAACTATCTGATGTAAAGACTATTCCTGAATCACAATTGGAAGACCATTGGATTTATAATAAAAGATCATTAATAAATTTATTAAAACAAGGGTATTATGGTATTAGAGGAATAGTGACCGATATCAATACTGGCGAACCTGTTGACGCTAAAATTGAAGTTTTAAATCACGATGAAGACCAATCATACATATATAGTAGACCAGGAGTGGGTAATTATCATAGGCTGTTAAAAGCTGGAACTTACGATTTAGTTTTTTCCGCTGGTGGATATGAATCTGTTACCGTTTATGATGTAGTTGTGAATGATTACGATAGTACTGTGCTAAATGTGCAATTAGGTGATTTAGGATTGGTTGCTGGTTTTTCAGCCGACAATACCATGATAACACCTGGTAGTTCTGTGCAGTTTACACAGGAGAGCTTTGGTAATCCAGAAACATACACCTGGACTTTTGAAGGAGGAGACCCTGCAACATCAACTGATGAAAATCCTATAGTTACTTATAATGAAATAGGTAGTTTTGATGTGAGTTTAGTAGTAACCAGAGAAGGTGAGAGTGAAGAACTGATTAGGGAAAATTATATATCAGTAAACGAAGAATACATGATGGCAAACCAGGAGATTACAACTTGCTCTGGTGTTTTTTATGATGACGGAGGTAAGAATGGTAATTATAGCGATGCTAAGGATTTTACAACCACAATTTATGGTGATGAAACTGCTGATAATTACCACTTAGAAGTGGAATTCCTTGACTTTGCTTTGGAACCTCAAGCAAATTGTAATTACGACTATTTGAAAATATATAATGGTGTAAATAACTCTGCTCCATTAATTGGGACTTATTGTGGAAACAACGGCCCCGGCACAGTTACCAGTGATAATGCTGACCATGCGCTTACTTTTGTGTTTCATTCTGATAATTCAGTGAATGATGCCGGTTGGACAGCAATGATTAACTGTACTATTGTAGAAGCAACCCATGAATTGGCCAATGAGTTTTTCCATATTTATCCCAATCCTATTAATGAAGGATTATTAATAATTAAATCTGAAATATCAATTGAAGAAGTTCAGTTAACAAATTTAAATGGACAAATAATTTTTAGTAAAGTAGGAAAAGGTAAAAAAGAAACAATTGATACTACTGGTTTAAATGCAGGTATATATGTATTAATGATTCAGACAAAATCTGGCATTAATTACCAAAAGATACAAGTTTTATAAATATGGAAACTAAAAAAAAAACAACAGCCCGAATCAAATATTGTTTCGGGCTGTTGTTTATATACTCCACTTGTAATACGAGCCATTTTTTACTCTGGCATTACTTACTTCTAAAATGAAAATATTTTTGGGAGATTAGTAAAGCCTTTTTCTCTTTGTAAGGAAAGGAAAGAGTATCTGATCAAATCCTTTGCTGATGTCAGCACTTACTAAATCAATTTTATATTGAGTACTCTTTAGCTTAATTCGATCTTCAAAAGCCTTCATCTGCTTTTTGTAGGCATCTTTTATTTCATGAGGCTGAAGCTTTATTTCATCCCCACTTTCTAAATCAATGAATCTTTTTGGGGTCTGGTCAAAGTTAAAGTCAATTTCTGTGTTTTTATCCTGAACATGAAATAAAATAACCTCATGTTTATTATGCTTTAAGTGCCTAAGTGCATCAAAAAAAGGATCCATATCAGATTGGTTTTCCAGCATGTCGCTGAATACAATGATCAAACTTCTTTTGTGTAGGATATTTGCCAAATGGTGCAATGTTTCTGCCACATTAGTTTGATGACCATCATTTTCCCTCAAGTTTATTTGGTCCGAAAGAATTTGATAAAGATGGTTAATATGATCACCATTGGATTTTACTTCTGTATGAATATCAATTTTATCGGAGAAACAGCTTAAACCAACGGCATCTCTCTGCTTTTTGAAAATGTTTATTAATGCTGCAGCAGCAATGATAGAAAAAGATATCTTGTTCTGTTTATCCAAGCCAAATTTTTCAATTTTAGGATAAAACATAGAAGATGAGATATCAATAACAATACGGCTTCTCAGGTTTGTCTCTTCTTCGTATCTTTTAACAAAAAGTTTATCCGTTCTACCATAGAGCTTCCAATCAATATGTCGGATTGATTCTCCGGAATTATAAAGACGATGCTCTGCAAATTCAACAGAAAAGCCATGAAAAGGACTTTTATGCAGGCCTGTAATAAAGCCCTCCACAACTTGTTTAGCTAAAAGCTCAAGCGTGCTATACTTTTCTATTTGTTGTCTGTCTATTTGAAAGTTCATATTATAAAATAAAATAGCTGCCTCGTCCGTTTTTCAAATCGGAAAAGCGCAGCTAATTATAATTTTTCCTTTTTTTATTTTGATGAAATCTGAAGGAAATAGAATCTGTATTCAGACGTTTTAGCTTTAGGCTAAGTGATTACATTTAAATACAACTTCTGACTGGCGATTTGTGGCAGTACTAAATACTATAATAGAGGCTCAACTTTACCCACTAAAACTTGTTTAGGCACAGCTCCAACTTGCTTATCTACTACTTCACCATTATTAAAGAATAGAATTGTAGGAATGTTTCTAATACCATATTTTGCTGCAACTCCGGGATTGTTATCAACATCTACTTTGCCTACTACTATTGTGTCTTTATAGTCTTCGCCTATTTCGTTTACTATAGGTCCTACCATTCTGCATGGACCACACCATACTGCCCAAAAATCAACAATTACAGGTTTATCTGATTTTAAAACCAATTCATCAAAATTCGCGTCTGTTATTTCTAATGCCATCTTAATATTATTTTTAAAAATTCCCGCCAAAGATATACTTTTTACACATTGGCAATATACCTGTGTTGAAAAAGTTTAATAAAAACATTAAAATATTTCTTTTTTACTTTTTTACCCACTCAATATTCCGAACCAATCCCGAATATCCTGCACGTTTTACAGGAGCCCTCTAAAAATCTCTTCAAAATCCATAGGTTTTAAAGCATGCCAATTCGCTTTTCGTAAACCAAAAATCCAATGATGATTCGCCAGATTTTAAGCAACACGATATTATTATTATTATTATTATTATTATTATTATTGCAAACTTTGATATTACTAT
>Ga0256826_1001787_pt1 | contig 13317 bp, 17 predicted proteins | sample CV79metaG_FD_185975 | JGI IMG/M metagenome (GOLD analysis project Ga0256826, IMG submission 185975) | Hydrothermal vent microbial communities from East Pacific Rise, Pacific Ocean - CV79 | ecosystem: Environmental > Aquatic > Marine > Hydrothermal vents | place: Pacific Ocean: East Pacific Rise...
TAGCAATTGCTCAAAGCTATGAGAGAGGAGGGGCTAGTGCTATATCTGTTTTAACTGAACCTCACTTCTTTCAAGGCTCACTTGATTATCTTGCAGGAATTCGTAGATATGTAGGCATCCCACTTTTAAGAAAAGACTTTATTGTTTCAAAATACCAAATTTTGGAAGCTTTGGTTTTTGGAGCAGATTTTATTCTTTTGATTGCGGCAGCTCTTAGTAAAAGTGAACTCAAAGAGTTGTTAAATTATACTAGACACTTAGGAATGGAAGCTTTAGTTGAGGTGCATGATAAAAAAGATTTGGTTAAAGCAATCTATGCTGGTTCTGACATCATAGGCATAAATCATAGAAATCTTCAAACATTTGAGATGAATATGAATTTATCTTATGAACTCATCCCATTAATTCCAAATGGAAAAATTATAGTTGCAGAGAGTGGAATTTATGAACACGGTCAGCTTGAAGATTTAAGTAAAGCAGGTGTAGATGCATTTTTAGTCGGTGAATCTTTAATGCGTCAAGAAGATGAAGAAGCTGCCCTTAAAAAATTAAAATATGGAGAGATATAATGAAGAAGTTAATACTATTAGCTATTGTTGCGTTTAGTCTATTTTTTACCGCTTGTACACAAGAAACACAAAATAAAATAGGTCGCTCAATCCAAAACTGGACAGGTTCTAATGGTGTCCTTGATATTTATATGGGTGGAAAGCTCGTTAAAAGATTTATAAATATTGATAAGCTTACTACTGCAACAAGTACAGATGGCAGTAGCTCTAGAAATTATAGATATGGATATGGATATCTTGATCTGAATCAAAACTTTATTGCTGATGCAGGGGAAAAGAAATTGTATTTTGAAGTAAGTAACTTTTCTACTCCTTATATTTTTTATGAAAACCCAAAGAAATAAATATTGCAAGTAATAGAACTTTTTAAATACCTTATTAACTCAAAAAGTGAAACTCCAGATGATGGTGGGATTTTAAATTTTATAGATGATTACTTGGAAGGGTTTACGGCTATACGAATTGATGTAGATGATGTCAAAAATCTTTTTATTTATAAAAAATTTGGAGAGGGTGAACATTTATGTTTTGCTGGACATGTAGATGTTGTTCCTGCTGGGGATGGATGGGACACCAATCCTTATGAAGCAACTGAAAAAAATGGCTATATTTATGGACGTGGCACACAAGATATGAAAAGTGGTGTCGCTGCGTTTACACAGGCTCTTCAAGATACACAAGAGTTTCAAGGAACCTTATCCTTACTTTTAACTTCAGATGAAGAGGGTGAAGCGATAAATGGAACTATAAAAGTTCTGGACTATTTAAAAGAAAAAGATATGCTTCCATCAGTTTGTATTGTGGCAGAACCAACTTGTGAAGATAATTTTGGTGATGCCATTAAAGTTGGAAGACGTGGCTCTATAAATGGCTATCTTACTTTAAAAGGTAAACAAGGACATGCCGCTTATCCCCAAAAAGCGATTAATCCAATTCATCAAATTTCGCAGGTTTTAGGAAATATGGCTGGTGTAGATTTAGATAATGGAGATGAATTTTTTGCTCCTTCAAAATTTGTAATAACAGATATTCGAGCAGGTATGCAAGTAACAAATGTAACGCCAAATGAACTCAAGATGATGTTTAATGTACGAAATAATACAAAAACAACACAAAAAGAGGTTCGTGAGTTTGTGCAAATGCATATGGCTGATTTTGATTATGAGCTGCGTTTAACACAGGGCTCATATCCCTTTAAAACAGATACAAATACGAAACTTGTAAAAAAAATAGATAAAGCGATAGAAAATATAACAAATATAAAGCCTAAACATTCAACAGCTGGTGGAACAAGTGATGCAAGGTTTATCGCTGCGTTTGGAATTGATGTGATAGAATTTGGTGTGAAAAATGACACAATTCATTCTATAAATGAAAGAACTACAAAAAAAGAAGTGCAAGATTTGCACAAAGTTTTTAAAAACTTAATAGATACTTGGGGGTAACTATGAAAATCGCTTTATTATTAATATCTTTATTATTTACACTAAACGCAATGGACTTAGGCTGGTCACATAATTATAAAAAGGCTCTAAAAGATGCAAAAATAGAGAATAAACTAGTATATGTTCTTATAACATCAGATAGTTGTGGATGGTGTAGAAAATTTGAAGCGACTACACTTCAAAATAAACAAATAAAAGAGAGATTAAAGAAAGATTTTATTACTATTCATCTTTCTCGTGATAGGGATGTTATTCCATCATATTTCAAAACAGCACCTATTCCGCGGCATTATTTTGTAGATGATACTGGAAATATTTTATATTCATCTTTAGGTCATCGTGATGAAGAGACGTTTAACGCATTTATGGATTATGCACAAGACAATTATAAAAGGAAGTAAAAAATGAAATTAATACAAACAAATAAAGCACCCTCTGCCATAGGACCATACTCACAAGCAGTATCGGTAAATGGAATGGTATACACATCAGGTCAAATTGCTTTAACTCCTGAAGGTACAGATGAACTTTTAAGTGAAAATGTAGGTGTTCAAACTGTTAGAGTTTTAGAAAATTTAAAAGCAGTTTTAGAAGAAGCTGGAAGTTCAATGGATAGTGTGATTAAAACTACAATATTTTTAGCTGATATGGACTCTTTTGCCATAGTGAATAAAATATATGAAGAAGCTTTTGGGGAACATAAACCAGCTCGCTCAACTGTTGCTGTAAAAACATTACCAAAAAATGCTCTTGTGGAAGTAGACGCTGTTGCATTAGTGAATAATTACACATTTTAGGAGTCAAACTATTTTAATATTTTACATATTTATTTTATTTAAACATAACTTAAAGCTTAAATGTGTATAATTCCGAACTTTTGTAGAAATACAACCTAAAAATATTTAAGGACCGTAAATGTACGCAATTATTAAAAATGGTGGTAAACAGTATAAAGTTCAAGAAGGTGATATATTATCTTTAGATAAAATGTCTCTTGAGCCTGAAGCTACTATCGAAATCAAAGAAGTTCTAGCTGTAAATGCTGGTGAACTTAAAATGGGAGCTCCATATGTTGATGGTGCTGTTGTAACTGCTGAAGTTATTAGCGAAGGACGTGATAAAAAAGTAATCACTTTCAAAAAACGTCGTCGTAAAGATAGTAAAGTAAAACGTGGTTTCAGAAGAGATCATACTCGTGTTCGTATCACGAAAATAGCTGCATAAGCTAAACAAAGAATTAACGTAATAAAAAGGACTCTGTTCCTTTTATATAATAAATAATAAACAAAGTTCCTTCAATTTAGGAACTAAATTTAAGGAGTAAAAGATGGCACATAAGAAAGGTCAGGGTAGTACACAGAATAATCGTGATTCAGCTGGTAGAAGACTTGGTGTTAAGAAATATGGTGGAGAAGCTGTAATCGCTGGTAACATTATTATTCGTCAACGTGGAACTAAAGTTCATCCAGGTAAAAATGTTGGTATGGGAAAAGATCATACTATATTTGCTTTAGTTGATGGTGTTGTTGCGTTTGAAAGAAAAGATAAAAAACGTCAACAAGTTTCAATTATAACTGCTGCATAATTTTCTACAGATACACTTGAATTTTCTTCAAGTGTGTTTTTTTCTTACTCTTCAGAAGTAATTTCCAATAAAAAATTTTAAAAATATTTAATAATTTACTTACAATAGTTTTTTCTTAAGTATTTAGCGTAAAAAAGGATTACACAATGTTTACAGATAGTGTCGAGTTAACAGTTTCATCAGGAAAAGGTGGACAAGGATGTGTGGCATTTCGTCGTGAAAAATTTGTTCTCAATGGTGGTCCAAATGGCGGAGACGGTGGAAAAGGTGGAGATATTTGGTTTAAATGTGATAATAATACACATACCCTATCACATTTTCAAAGAAAAATGCATATAAAAGCTGATAAAGGTAAACCAGGGGAAGGCTCAAATATGACTGGAAAGTCAGGGGCTAAAAAAGTTGTTATAGTACCACCTGGAACACAAATTATAGACCAAGAAAGTGGTGAAATACTTTTTGATATGATTCATAATGGTCAAGAAGAAAAGTTTCTTCAAGGTGGTAAAGGTGGGCTTGGAAATACTCACTTTAAATCTCCAACAAATCAAAGACCAACGTATGCACAACCTGGTGAAAAAGGGGAAACTAGAAAGATTAAACTTGACTTGAAACTTATTGCAGATGTTGGGTTGGTTGGGTTTCCAAATGTAGGAAAATCTACACTTATATCTACTGTTTCAAATGCGAGACCAGAGATTGCAAATTATGAATTTACTACTCTGACACCAAAGTTAGGGCAAGTAAATATTGGAGATTTTGAATCATTTGTAATGGCTGATATTCCAGGTATAATCGGTGGAGCACATGAAGGTAAGGGTCTTGGTATTCAGTTTTTACGTCATATTGAGAGAACAAAAACACTTTTGTTTATGATAGATTTAGCCTCATATAGAGATTTGAAAGAACAAATTGAAACTTTAAAAAATGAAGTTGCTTCTTTTTCTGATAAATTAGGTTCATCAAGATACGCGATTGCCTTAACACGTGTTGATATTGTACCACCACAAGAGATAAATGAAAAAATTAATACTTTTATTGAGATGCTAGATCTTAAACCAAGTAATGGTAGTGAATTTGATTTTGATAATGAACTTCCATATTTTATTCAAAATAATGCAGATGAAACACTAGGTTACGATGTGACAAAACCATATTTTATAGTACCTATATCCTCAGCAATTAATAAAAATATTGAACAATTGAAATATTCATTATTTAATTTGGTACACGAAACAAGAAAGTAAATAAATGAAGCGAATTGTAGTTAAAGTTGGAAGTGCTGTTTTAACACAAGATGGTAATATCGCACTTAAAAGAATGCAAGCTTTAGTTGATTTTTTAGCACAACTAAGAAAAAAGTATGAAGTAATATTAGTATCTTCTGGTGCGGTAGCTGGTGGATATACAAAATTAAAATTAGATAGAACAGTAATAGCAAACAAGCAAGCATTAGCCGCCATAGGACAACCTGCGCTTATGCATAAATATAGTAAAAAATTTGCTCAATATAATTATATCACCGCACAAGTTCTTGTGACTGCAGCGAACTTAAATAAAGAAGAGGATATAGCAAAAGTAAAAGCGACAATTGATACTCTTATACAAAATAATATTATTCCTATAGTAAATGAAAATGATGCAACATCGACAGATGAACTTGAAGTAGGTGATAATGATCAGCTCTCAGCATATATTACTAAGCACACAAATTCGGATATGCTCATTATACTTTCAGATATAGATGCTTATTATGATGATGACCCAAGAAAAAATGATAATGCTAAAGTACTTAAAATTATTAGCCATATAAGTGATGCAGAATTAAATAAAGAAGTTACTCCCCATAATATTTTTGCGACTGGTGGAATAGTGACAAAATTAAAAGCAGCAAATTATTTGTTAAATGCAAATATAGAGATGTTTTTAGCAAGTGGTTTTGATTTAAGTGATGTAGAAAGTTTTATGATTGATGGTATTCATAAGGGTGGAACAAGATTTACAACTAAAGGTAATTAAATGAAAGTTATATTTATGGGTACACCTGATTATGCACAAAAAATATTAGAAAAATTAATTAAGAGTGATGGTATAGATGTTGTAGCTGTATATACACAACCTGATAAGCCAGTTGGCCGTAAAAAAATCATGACTCCACCTTCTGTAAAATTGCTTGCAAGTGAAAAGAATATAGCTGTGTTTCAACCAAATAGATTACGTGATGTAGAAGTAGTAAATGAACTGTTGAAAATTGATTGTGATTATATAGTTGTCGCTGCTTATGGGCAAATCTTACCTAAAGAGATATTAGATCATGCTCCATGTATTAATTTACATGCTTCAATATTACCTCAATATAGAGGAGCAAGTCCAATCCAGCAAACCTTACTTAATGGTGATAAAAAAACAGGTGTAACAGCAATGCTTATGGAAGAAGGGCTTGATAGTGGAGATATTTTAAAAATAAATAGTATTGATGTAAATAGTACAGAAATGGTTGAAACACTTTTTGATAGATTAACTGAAGTAGCGTCTGATTTAACGATTGATATACTTAAAAATTTTAATTCTTATAAAGCTATTAAGCAAGATAAAAATCTTGTAACACATTGTAAAAAAATCACGAAAGCAGATGGAAAAATTACATTTATGGATGCTCAAAATCTTTATAATAAATACCGTGCATTTACACCATGGCCTGGAATATATCTAGAATCAGGACTAAAATTAAAAAATATAGCTTTAGAAGAGACTAAAAGAGTTAATGAAGAGGCTGGAAAAATAATTAAAATAGATAAAGATAGTATAGTTGTAGCATGCAGCAAAGGTTCAATCAGAATATATAAAGTACAACCTCAATCTAAAAAAGAGATGGATGTTCTTTCTTATATAAATGGTAAAAGATTGAGTCTTGAAAACACTTTATCTTAAAATAGTTCCTTCAACGCAATTATATTTAAAAGCATTAATACAAAATAACAAAGAAAAAGCTCCTATCGCGATAGTTGCAAATAAGCAAACGCAGGGAATTGGAAGTAGAAATAACTCTTGGAATTCAAAAGAGGGAAATTTGTTTTTATCTTTTGCTTTGTCTTTAGAATCATTACCTAAAGATTTGAAATTGGAATCCGCCTCTATTTACTTTGCATATATTTTAAAAGAGACATTATCTGCCTATGGTTCATCAGTTTTTTTAAAATGGCCAAATGATTTTTACATTGATAATAGTAAAGTAGGTGGGATGATAACTACAATAGTTGGACAAACTTTAATTTGTGGAGTAGGATTAAATTTAAACTCCGAAGTTGATGACTTTGCGAAATTTGATGTAGCTATCGATAAAAATGATTTAATAAAAAGGTATTTTGCAAATCTTGAAAAAAGATTTTTATGGAAGCAAGTTTTTAGTAAATATAAGTTAGAATTTCACACAAACAAGAATTTATTTACACATAATGATACTACTGAAATTTCACTTGATTCTGCTAAGTTAGAAGATGATGGAAGTTTGAGTATAAATGGCGAGAGGATATATAGCAGACGATGAGTGAAATAATAGTAATTGCAAATCAAAAGGGTGGAGTAGGTAAGACTACTACGGCTGTAAATTTAGCTGCATCATTGGCTGTTGCCGAAAAAAAAGTACTTTTGATAGATTCAGATCCACAAGCTAATGCAACTACATCTCTAGGATTTCATAGAAATGATTATGAGTTTAATATTTACCATGTACTCATAGGTACAAAAAAGCTTAAAGATATAATCTTAAAATCTGATTTGCCAACATTGCATTTGGCTCCATCAAATATAGGTTTAGTAGGAATAGAAAAAGAGTATTATGATGCAGATAAAGCTAAAGGGCGAGAACTAGTCCTAAAAAAAGCTATTGCAAATATACAAAAGGATTATGATTATATAATTATTGATTCTCCTCCTGCACTTGGTCCAATGACTATTAATGCACTCTCAGCAGCTAACTCTGTTATCATACCAATACAGTGTGAGTTTTTTGCACTAGAGGGATTAGCTCAGCTTTTAAATACAGTAAAACTGGTGAGAAAGTCAATTAATCCGAAATTAGCGGTAAAAGGATTTTTACCAACCATGTTTTCTTCTCAAAATAATTTATCTAAACAAGTATTTGCAGATTTACGACAACACTTTAAAGGCAAACTATTTAAGGATAGTACAGATAAATATATAGTTGTACCAAGAAATGTAAAACTTGCTGAATCTCCATCTTTTGGAAAACCAGCGATTCTTTATGATGTAAAATCAACGGGTTCTATTGCCTATCAAAATTTAGCACAAGCTATAATTAAATAAATTCTTTTCAAATGTTGTTAGAATAAGAGGATTACTAAGTGAAAAATCAAAAATTAGGTAGAGGTTTAGATGCCTTATTAGGTGAAATGGATGAAGCATATGATAATGAAAGTTCTCAACGTGATTCGATATTAGAAATTCCACTCAAAGATATTCGTCCTAATCCTTTTCAGCCTAGAAAATCATTCAGCGAAGAGTCTTTATATGAACTCGCTGAATCAATTAAAAACGATGGTTTGTTACAACCAATTGTTGTTACAGAAGATATAGATGGATATATTCTTATTGCGGGAGAAAGAAGATTTCGTGCTTCTAAATTAGCTAAACTCAAAGTAATTCGTTCTATTGTTTTAAATAGTGATGAACATAAAATGCGTCAGTTTGCTTTGATAGAAAATATACAAAGAGAAGAACTAAACTCTGTAGAACTTGCAGAAGCATATAATGAACTAATAAAGTTACACGAGATTACACATGAAGAACTCTCTTCTATGATTCATAAAAGTAGAACACATATTACTAATACTTTACGTTTATTAAATTTATCACAAAAAACGAGAAAAGCGATAGTAGATAAAAAGATTACAGCAGGACATGCTAAAGTGTTAGTTGGATTAGATGAAAAAAACCAACAATTAGTTGTAGACTCTATAATAGGGCAAAAATTAAGTGTTAGAGATGTAGAAAATATGCTTAAAATTATTAAAGAAAAAGATACATCTAATATAGACGAGAAAACTTCAATTACAAATAGATATGATTTTTCAGAATTAAAAAATAAGTTTGATAATATTGGTATTAGTTATAAAGTAAATAACAATAAAATTAGTTTATCTTTCTCTTCAAAATCTGAAATAGAAAAATTTATCTCACATATACAGTAAAAACAGTTAAATTTATAAATTTATAATCCCATTTAACTAACATTTCAATTTAATAATAGTATAATCACGCAACTTTTAGGAGGTGCTATGTTAGATATAAACCCAATACTACTTTTGGCTACATTTGTTGTATTTGTTTCGCTTATAGCCGTTCTAAATAGTTGGCTTTATAATCCATTAATTAGCTTTATGAAAAAGCGTGATGACGACATCAAAAAAGACCTTGAAAAAGTAGGTAATAATGATGACGAAGTTAACGAATTAAATCAAAAAGCTGAGACAATAATTATGAATGCTAAACTAGAAGCTGCGGCCCTAAGAGAAAAAGTTATTGCGGATGCTAAGGAATTAGTTGATAGTAAGTTAGAAGCTAAACGTGCTGAACTTGCACAAGAATATTTAGAATTTGAAAAATCTCTTTCAAATAATAAAGAAGAGTTGACTACTGACTTGCTAAAACAAGTTCCAGTGTTTAAAGAAGCTGTTAAAGCTAAATTTAGTCAGATATAAGGGTGTAATGTGAGTAGAATTCTAGTATTGTTACTAATGATATCAACTTATGCATTAGCATCAGAAGCTGAACATGCAGGTACAGATATAGTTCAAAGAACTGTAAACTTTGTCTTGTTTGCAGGGCTCGTTTGGTATCTAATAGGGGAACCTGTAAAAAATTATTTTACATCAAGAAGTCAGTCAATAGCTGATGAATTGAAAAAGGTTCAGGAAAAACTTGATGAATCGATTGCTCTAAAAAAAGAGGCATTAGCTAAAATATCTGAAGCAGAGAAATTTGCTGAAGAATTAGCTACTGCATCTAAAAAAGAGAATAAAATCATTAATGATGGTATTATGACTCAATGTGAAGTTGAGTTAGAAAATATTGTTAAACAAAATCTTTCTAAGCAAGAATTTGAAGAAAGAAAAATGATTCGTGAAGTTGTAGAAGATGTTGTTAATGAAACATTAAATCAAAGTGGCGATAGTTTTGATAGAGATACTATGGCAAATGTTATTTTGAAAAAGGTGGCATAAATGGAAGAATTAATAGCAAAAAGATATATTAAAGCTTTATTGTCTGATTCTGATCTTGAATTTATCAAAAGTGTCACGCTATTATTTGGAACTTTGTCTGAATCATTTGAGAATGAAAAATTCTTAACTATTATGACTAGTTCAGAAATAAGTTCACAAGATAAAACATCTATATTATTAGATGCTGTGAAACCAGTAAACTCTAGTAAAATAGATAACTTAATTAAATTATTAGTTGAAAATAAAAGAATTAATATTATTCCAGCAATTGCATGTGAATTAAAAAAAGATTTGGCTAGTTTAACTAAAACTTACAATGGTGTAATCTCTAGTGATACAGATATTAACCCCTCTGTAATAGAAGATTTAAGTAAGGGATTGGGTCAAAAATATAGTTCTGCTATCTCATTGTCGTTTGTTAAAAATGATTTTAATGGAATAAAAGTAGAAGTAAATGACTTAGGAATAGAAATTAATTTTTCTAAAGATAGAATTAATAGTCAAATTATAGAACATATAATTAAAGCAATTTAACATTCAACGAAGGAGAACGATAGTGGTAGCAAAAATTCAAGCTGATGAAATCAGCTCAATAATTAAAGAGCGTATCGATAACTTTGAATTAAGTGTCGATATTAATGAAACTGGTAAAATAGTTTCTTATGCTGATGGTGTTGCTCAAGTTTACGGACTAAGCAATGTTATGGCAGGTGAAATGGTAGAATTTGAAGATGGTACACGAGGTTTAGTACTAAACCTTGAGGAAAGTACTGTTGGTGTAGTTATCCTTGGTTCGGGAGTATCTCTTAAAGAGGGTATGAGCGTTAAACGTCTTGGTAAACTTCTTCGTGTACCTGTTGGTGATGCACTTTTGGGTCGTGTTGTAAATGCACTTGGTGAACCAATTGATGGAAAAGGCCCAATTGAAGCTACAGAAACTCGTTTTGTAGAAGAAAAAGCACCTGGTATTATGGAAAGAAAATCTGTTCATGAACCTCTTGCAACTGGTATTAAAGCTATTGATGCACTTGTACCAATTGGACGTGGTCAACGTGAACTTATAATTGGTGATAGACAAACTGGTAAAACTACTGTTGCGCTTGATGCTATCATTAATCAAAAAGGTAATGGTGTTGTTTGTGTATATGTTGCAATCGGTCAAAAAGAATCAACTGTTGCACAAATCGTTCGTCGTTTAGAAGAGCATGGAGCATTAGAGTATACTATTATTGTTTCTGCAACTGCGGCTGAAGCTGCTGCACTTCAATTTTTAGCTCCATATACTGGTGTAACAATGGGAGAATATTTCCGTGATAATGCAAGACATGGTCTTATTGTATATGATGATTTAACTAAACATGCAGTTGCATATCGTGAAATGTCACTTATCCTTCGTCGTCCTCCAGGTCGTGAAGCATATCCAGGTGATGTTTTTTATGTACACTCTCGTTTACTAGAACGTGCTGCAAAACTTTCTGATGAAGAAGGAGCTGGATCACTTACTGCTCTTCCTATCATTGAAACTCAGGCTGGTGATGTTGCGGCATATATCCCAACAAATGTTATCTCGATAACAGATGGTCAAATTTTCTTAGAAACAGATCTTTTTAACTCGGGTGTTCGTCCAGCTATTAATGTTGGTCTTTCAGTTTCTCGTGTTGGTGGTGCTGCTCAAATTAAAGCTACTAAGCAAGTTGCTGGTACATTACGTCTTGATCTTGCACAGTATCGTGAACTTCAAGCATTTGCTCAGTTCGCATCTGATTTGGATGAAGTTTCTCGTAACCAACTAGAGCGTGGACAAAGAATGGTAGAAGTTCTTAAGCAAGGTCCTTTCTCTCCACTATCTGCTGAGAAACAAGTTACTATCATTTTTGCTGGTAATGAAGGTTTCTTAGATGATATGGATCCATCGAATGTAGTTCGTTTTGAAGCTGAGTTATATCCATTTATTGAAGCATCTTATCCTCAAATTTTTGAAAATATCAGAAGTGCTTCTAAGGTAGATGATGATACGAAAGCATTAATGATGAAAGCACTTGAAGAATTCAAAGCTAGCTTTGTAGCGGCATAAGGAATATTCAATGGCAAACTTGAAAGATATTAAAAGACAGATAGCGAGTGTTTCTAACACTCAAAAGACTACTCGTGCTATGAAACTTGTAAGTACAGCGAAACTTCGCCGTGCTGAAGAGTTAGCTAAGCGCTCTCGTCTTTATGCTGACAAAATGAATCAGGTAATTGCCGAAATAGCTGGACGCATCAAATGTAATAAAGTTGGCGGAATTGATAATCGTTGTTTTTTAAAGATTGAAAATCCAAAAATGGTTGATATTGTTTTTGTAACTGCAGATAAAGGTTTATGTGGTGGTTTTAATATTCAAACTATTAAAGCTGTTAATAAACTGATTGCAGAGTACAAAGAACAAAATGTGAAAGTGCGTTTACGTGGTATCGGTAAAAAAGGTATAGAGTTTTTTAAATATAACGAGGTTGAACTTTTTGACTCAGTTAAAGATTTAAGTTCAAAACCTGATAAAACTAAATCAGATGAATTTATAATGACTTCTATCGAAGATTATAAAGACGGAAAGATTGATGGTCTTCATATAGTATATAACGGATACAAAAATATTATAACTCAAGAGTTACATGTTAATAAAGTACTTCCTGTTGATACAGATAAGTTTGAGTGCAGTGATGTGCAAAACTCTATTCTTGAGATTGAAGCTCAAGATGAAGAAAATATGTTAGATTCTCTAGTGAATAGATATGTTGAATATAATATGTACTACTCTTTAATTGATTCAGTTGCAGCTGAACATAGTTCTCGTATGCAGGCTATGGATACAGCAACTAATAATGCAAAAGAGATGGTTAAAACATTGAATGTACAATATAATAAAGCTAGACAAGCAGCAATTACTACAGAGCTAATAGAAATTATTAGTGGTGTGGAGTCGATGAAATAATGGAGAAAAATATGATTGGTAAAATAAGCCAGGTAATGGGACCAGTTGTTGATGTTGATTTTGAAGGTTATCTTCCAGTAATTAATGAAGCAATTGAAGTAAAAGTAAATTTAGAAGGAAACGAACACCGTTTAGTTCTTGAAGTTGCAGCTCACTTAGGTGACGGTCGTGTAAGAACGATAGCAATGGATATGAGTGAAGGTTTAGTTCGTGGTATGGATGCAACTGCTACTGGTGCTCCTATTAAGGTTCCAGTTGGGGATAAAGTTCTTGGGCGTATCTTTAATGTAATTGGTGAAACTATTGATGGTGGTGAACAAGTTACAGATTCTGAGACATGGTCAATTCACCGTGCTCCTCCACCATTAGTTGATCAGTCAACTACTACTGAAATGTTTGAAACAGGTATCAAAGTTGTTGATTTACTTGCTCCTTACTCTAAGGGTGGTAAAGTTGGACTATTTGGTGGTGCTGGTGTTGGTAAAACAGTTATTATCATGGAGC
>Ga0256826_1001788_pt1 | contig 13311 bp, 14 predicted proteins | sample CV79metaG_FD_185975 | JGI IMG/M metagenome (GOLD analysis project Ga0256826, IMG submission 185975) | Hydrothermal vent microbial communities from East Pacific Rise, Pacific Ocean - CV79 | ecosystem: Environmental > Aquatic > Marine > Hydrothermal vents | place: Pacific Ocean: East Pacific Rise...
AAATACTGGAGGAATGGGTATGATTTTTTCTGTAACTTTTCTTATTTTAAAAGCTTCAAGTCTAGCTAGTTTAGATGCTCTATACCTACTCCCTATCATCTTAATGCTCTCAAGGCTCAATGCAGTTTTAGCAATTTACTACTATCCATATATCAGCGCAAGTGGTATGGCAACTTTAGCAAAAGAGGAACTAACAAAAACTCAAGTTGTTATAGCTATGTTTTACTCAATCATTTTAACTTTTATGTTCTCAGACATCTCTTTAATCATAGCTTCACTTGTAGTTTTATGGCTCATAAAAAGTTTCTTCATGAAGCGTTATGGTGGTTTTAGTGGTGATATTTATGGGTTTAGCATAGAAGTTACAGAACTAATTTTACTAAATGTAGCTCTTTTAGGATTTACTTCATGAAGCTAACATTGGCCAGACATGCTAATGTTGATGAAAATTATAAAAACTGTTATAACGGACACAATGATATTTCTTTATCTAAAACAGGAAAAAAAGAAGCAAAAGAGATGTGTGAACTACTAGACATTTTAAAATTTGATGCTATTTTTTGTTCAGATACTCATAGAGCAAAAGAGACTTTAAAGTACTCAACTCACGCAAAAAAAGCAATCTATTCAGATAAACTAAGAGAAAAATCATGGGGTAAACACGAGGGCATGAATTTTGATGAGATTATAGAGCAAGGTGAGATAAAATATGAAAACTTTTTACAATGGATAGATGCACTTGATGGTGAGGATTATAAAGAGTTTATGCAAAGAGTAAAAAAATTCTTTTTTCAATATCTACCATCATTAGATAAGGAAAATATTTTAGTTATTACGCACTCTGGAGTTATTCGTGTATTTTTAAGTATACTTCATGATATATCTTTAGAAGATACTTTTAGCATAAAAATTCAATATGCAAAACCAATACACTACGATATAAAAAATGGAGATTTAAAAAATGCAATCTTATAATATTTTTACTGATGAATTAGACTCACTTCCTGATGGAAAAGCTGATTTTTTACTGGCGGCTTGTGTTAGTAAAACCTGCGAGATAGAGGGAATTACTCAAGCTGGAATACCAACGAAAATACCACTAACCCCTACACTTGATGCTGAGTTTATCACAAACGAAAAAGTTTTTTCACTTGGCGAATTGGCTGAAACTCCAACGGGTGTACCAACTCCAGCAATCATAACAAGAGCAGTTCACAATCTAAATCCTTTTAGCTCTATTGAGATTCTCGATTTGGGATTAAGCATAAAACCTCAAAGTACACTCACTCACAATTTTGATATTTTGGCATCTGAGTCCATCACAACTGGTGCAAACATAGATGCCAAAACAATTTTTGCAAAAGGAATGAGTGCTGGGGAGAGTTACGACTTAAAAGGAAATTATCTCATTTTAGCTGAGAGTACTCCAAGTGGAACAACAACTGCAACAGCTACTGCTTTAGCTTTAGGCTATGATTGTCGTGATGATTTTTCATCTAGTTTTTTAAACTCACCAGATGATATAAAAACTAAAACTATCAACCAAGCTTTGAGTCTTATAGATGATGAGATGAGTAATTTTGAGAAATTAGGTATAGTAAGTGATAATATGCTTATTTTTTGTGCTGGTTTTATCATGAGTGCTTCAAGAAGATTTCACATAGTTTTAGCTGGTGGCACACAAATGGCTGCGTGTTTACTTGTAGCTGATGCACTCAGAGAAGATGTCTTAATGCGTGTTAAACATGACAATATCACCTTAGCTACAACTTCATGGGTTGCAAAAGATAAAAATTCAGATTTAAAACACATCTTATCACTACTTAGTTATACTCCCCATTCTATATATACAACATTTTCATTTAAAAATACCGATATAGAAATATTGAAAAAATATGATGAGGGTGAAGCTAAAGAAGGTGTTGGAGCAGGAGCTGCTTTAGCCTATGCAAATTCAAATAACATCTCAAATGAAAAACTACTAGAATCTATAGAACTTATTATCTATATGATGTGATTTAAAAAAATAGTTATTAAATGTTAGTGAAATTTATCTAACTTATGTATAATGGTGCTAAAAATTAAATTTAAGGGGAACAAATGCTAAAAACTGTTAAATCAAAAGTAATAATTTCAATTATACTATTAAGTATTGTTGGTGTTAGTAGTACAATTTTTTATATATCAACAACTTTACAAAATCTATCAAATAAAACAAGTCAAAAATCTCTTCAAATGTTAAGCGAATCTATCTTCCAAACTATGACAGGGAGCATGATGATGGGTGATTCTACTATTGTGGAAGACACCCTAAAAGGCGCTCAAAAGATACATGGTATTGAATCTTTGTATATACATAAATCAAAAGCTGTTCAAGAGATTTATGCTCCAAATGAAGCATTTACAAATAATCCTCTTATACTCGATGTTCTAAACTCTAAAGAAGCAAAAATTATAGAAACAGATAAAGATGGTCATCATACGGTTAGAATGATTAAACCAATGATTGCAGAAAAAAAATGTTTATCATGTCATTATAATTCTCATGAGGGTGCTGTTTTAGGTGCAATGGACTTAGTAATATCTTTAGATGAAAATGATGAAGACATTACTGAAACTGAGTTAGAACTTCTTATAGGAATTATCCTCGTTTCTATTCTCTTTACAATTGGTACAAGCCTATTTTCATCACGTGAAATTTTCAATCCATTAGATACACTTAAAAACCGTATCTCATCACTTGTTAGTGGAGATAAAGACTTAACTAAAAGATTAGATGTGGTTGAAGGAAACGAGTTTGGAGATACAGCAAAAGAGGTAAATAAGTTTATAGAGATGATTCAACTAACTGTAAATGACATAAAATCTCTTGGACAACAAAATTCATCTATTGCTTTAGACATATCACAATCAAGTCATGCTATTAGAAGTTCTACAGAAGAAGAAAGACTAATAGTTGTTAAAACTAATGAAAAAAGTTTAGATATTAAAACTTTATTAGAAGAGAGCCTAGAAGCTTCAAAAGAAACTACGCAAAATGCTACAGAAGCTCAAACTGAACTAAATACTGCTAAAACATCCCTAAATCAACTAAGCTCTGAAGTTGATTCTTTTGTAGAGATTGAAAATGAACTCTCAAGTGAACTACTAGAACTTAAAAATGATGCAGACCAAGTTAAAAATGTTTTAGAAGTAATAAAAGATATTGCTGAACAAACAAATCTATTGGCATTAAATGCAGCCATTGAAGCAGCTCGTGCGGGTGAACATGGTCGTGGATTTGCAGTAGTTGCTGATGAAGTTAGAAAACTAGCAGAGCGTACTCAAAAAAGCTTAACAGAGATAGATATAAGTGTTGGGACAATTGTTCAATCTATTAATGATGTATCTGATAAGATGGATATAAATGCAACAAGTATAAAAAGTCTTATAGATGTATCTGACAAAGTTGGTTCAAACATAGATGTAACTTCAAATGCTATTGATAAAACTACACAAGTTGCAAATAAAGCAACAGATGACAGCATCAAAATTGCATCAAATATTGGTGAAATTATTAAAGATATTAATGATATAGAAGACATATCATCAGCAAATAATGCAAGTATATTAAATATTGAAGATGAAGTGAAAAAACTAGTAAATATTGCTTCCTCACTTCAAGAAAGTTTAGAAGAATTTAAAAGTTAAGTTCTTCTTCTATTATTTCTTGTAGTATAGTTCTTTTTAAAACAACTCTGACAAATATTGTACTTTGAGTTTAGTGGCAATGGTGCGTGACAAATTCTACACCTTGCTGCTAGCTGACTTTGTTGCAAGGATTCTTCAATATATTTATTTATAACACCCCTTGAAATTCTTGCTTTTTTCTCATCTAAAAAATAATCTTTAAATCTATAAGAAAGCCAAAGATAAAGACTTATCTCCTTTACCATATCTTCAGCACGCAACAACTCATCCATAGTGTATGCTGATTTTCCTAAAAGATTAGGTGTATTATAAGAAACTGGTAAGTTCTGCTCTAAAGCACTCAAGTAGCTTTCATAAGCACTAATAATATACGGAGATTTTAAAGTTAATGGCGCACACGAAAGATGGTATTTTGTAGCTATATCCAAGTCATAATTATCAACTATGTAAGCTGCTTCAACCATATCTTCTAGGTTTGATGCTACAAATGGACCATTAAATTCCATATTTTTAACAAAAAACTTTAGAATCTCTGCAAGTGAATTTTCCTCTAAAATATTACCAACAAGTTTTATATGTTCTAAATTTGCCATAACTTTAAAAGGTATGCGAATAGTATGGGCTTCTTTAAAAAAGTTCTTTTTTACAATTTTTAAAACATCATTTTCCAATCCACCAACAAAACCCTCTTCATGAAGCCCATAACGTCCTGCACGACCAGAAATTTGATGAATTTCAGATGGAAGAAGATTACGCTGGCTAATACCATCAAACTTTTCAGCTTTTGAAAAAAGAATAGTTTTTATAGGTAAGTTCATTCCCATAGCAATAGCATCTGTAGCTACGAGAATTTGTGTCTCACCAGAGCGAAATCTTCTAGCTTCTTCACGCCTAACTTCTGGTGATAAATTTCCATAAACTACACTAACACTAAAAAATTGTGAAAATTTTTGCTTTAACCTCAACACATCTTTTCTACTAAAAGCAATTATGGCACTACCAGCTTGAACATCTTGCACCCTTGTTGGTGTATCTAATAGTGTTAGTGGATTTATTCTCTCAAACTCAACTATCTCTAAGTCCTCACCTAAGTACTCAGCTAAAGCAATTATGGCATCTTTAGAGTTTGGTGAACCAGTCATAATTATTTCTGAAGCAGCCACCCCAATAATAGCATTTGCCCAAGCCCAGCCACGATCTCTATCGTCTATCATTTGGACTTCATCAATAACACAAACATCTACATCAACATCAAAATTAAGCATCTCAATAGTTGAGCTAATATGTGTAGCATCTTCATTTAAAATCTGCTCCTCACCAGTTATGAGTGATGAGTCCATACCCTGCTCTTTTAAGCTCTCATAGCCCTCTAATGCTAAAAGCCTAAGTGGCGCAAGATAGTAACCAGTATCTGCATTTTGAAGTTTTTGCATAGCCTGATAAGTTTTTCCACTGTTTGTTGGACCAATATGAAGTATAAGTTTTCGCTTCATAGCTCTAGCTTGTGGAAACAAGTTTTTAAAATCACGAATTGTACGAGCTAAAAGTGCATGACGCTGTTGTTTCATGACCTCATCATGAGTTAATTTTATAAATTTTCTTACAGTTTTTCGTGCTATCTTTGGGGTAATATTTAAAGATGATGGCATCAAATCCACTAAAACATCATAAACTTTTTTATGTAAATCCTCATCACTTAAGTGTAATAATGTTGCGTAAGTAGCACACTCTTTTACTATTAAATCTAGCTCTTGTAAAAACTGCTCCTCATACTCTGCTTTAGCTTCTTGCACAACTTGAGAAAAGTCTAAAGTTTTAGATTTCCAAATATCTTCTAAAAGTGAGTTTAGTTCTACATGAAGTTCTAAAGAATACTCTTGTATTTGCTGAGAAAAAGGTAGTTTTATATCTTGTTGCATTACGACAAGTAATTCTTCTTCATGAAGATCCACTTCAATATTTCCTAAAATAGTCTCAATAATATCTTTTAAAATCGCAACTTTTAAAATAGGGTAAGAAACTTTAGTTTTAGGTGGAGAGGCTCTAAGAGAAGTTATTATATCTTTTTGATTTAGATATATATGTGGCTCTTTTAAATTTTTTATAAATGTGTTTACATCTTCTTGTTTTTTATTTGTAACTTTTTGCTTCTCTTTATCTATCTCTTGGATAATTATCTCTTCATCTGTATCAAAAATATACTCGTAACTATATAGCTTAGTATTTAGTGTTAAAATTTTGTAAAAACTTTGTGAGTATAAAAAGTAATGAATAGAAGCATTGAACTCTAAAGAATCATCAATATCAAAAACACCATCAAGATTTTTTTCTATTCTTTGCTTTTTTAAATCAAAACGGATATTTTTTAGTTTATTTTCAACTTTTGTAATAGTAATTTTTTTACTTCTTACATCTGCAAAAAATTGGTGCAATAAGATAGCTTCATCATTATTAGCATCAAGTTCATTTAAAAGCAAATCTAGTTTTTCTTCTTTATCTAAATTTGGTACTTTTGGAGTATTTGATAGATAAATCTCATCATTTGCAATAAAAAAGTTTAAAATATCTTGACGAAAACCACTATCTGCTTCACTCCATAACATACGAACAGTTTTTAAAAGTACTGCTTTTTTATGTTCAATATCATAGATTCCAATTGTATGAAAAAGTTCACTTAAAGTTTCAGAACTAACACGCTCAATTCCAACATCAAAGGGATCATCATCAAAATATTTTCTTATTTTTTGATTTATTTTAGTATTTTTTTTATTCTTTTTAGACATATATAATTGTAGCTAAATTTTTTAAAGCAAGGCTAATTTTTTTCATATATAATCTATCTTATGAATTATCCAGATGAATGGACTCAAAAAGAGTTTTTACAAAATAAAAAGAAACTAGCACAACTTGGAACTAAAGTTATATTGATAGATACTATCTTAGCACCTATTTCTAAAGCAAATACGGTAGTTTATAATCCTCATGAGCTAAGAAATGAGCCAGAGGGAAGTGTGTTTGTTTTTTACTGCGATACAGGAAAAGCCTCGCTCAATAGGCTCGATGAGTATAAAAAAAAATTTCCAAAACATAACTGCATATCACTTAAAGGTGGTCGTGCTTATTGGCGTGTAAATATGATGGTTTTAGATGATTAATGATTATTAAAAAAATATACAAAACTTTAAAATATAAACAAATACAAAGAAATAGTATCACATATAGAAAAAACAAAGTATAATATAAAAAAATTTTAAAGGTTAAACATGGAAGTATCTAAATTCTCTGACATTATTGTCGCATATCTGAGTGAATACGGTTTAAAAGTTATTGCCGCAATTTTAATATTTATTATAGGAAAAATGGTAATTAAAAAAATCACTGCTTTTTCTAAAATTATGATGGAAAAAGCAAATGTTGATCAAACATTAGTAGAATTTTTAGAAAGTATTATATATTTTATGCTTCTAATTGTTGTAATTTTAGCTTCATTAAATGCACTTGGAGTAAATACTACATCATTTTTAGCTATCTTTGGTGCAGCTGGTTTAGCTATTGGTTTAGCACTACAAGGCTCTTTAGCAAATATAGGTGCGGCAGTTCTTATAATCATATTCCGTCCATTTAAAGTTGGTGATTTCATAGAAGCTGGTGGTGCTGTTGGTACAGTTGAGGATATAAACTTATTTTCAACTATAATTTCACCTATTGATAATCGTACTATTATTGTTCCAAATGCTTCTATTATTAGTGGAAATATAACAAACTTCTCTAACAAATCAACTCGTCGTGTTAGTCATGTTTTTGGCATAGGTTATGATGATGATTTAAAACTTGCAAAAGAAACTTTAATGCAAATTATGCAAGAAGATGATAGAGTTCTTAGCGAACCTGCACCATTTGTAGCTGTTGGAGAATTAGCAGATAGTAGTGTAAACTTTGTATTTCGTGCATGGGTTAATAGTGAAGATTATTGGGATGTTCACTTTGATATGCTTGAAAAAGTTAAACTAACATTTGATGAAAAAGGCATCTCTATCCCTTATCCTCAGATGGATGTTCACTCTAAGAGTTCTGAGTCTTAGACCAAAGAGATAAAAAGTAAAACGAACCAAGTGTTATAAAAGAAGCACTTAAAAACAGATAGCTAGGGTATAGCTCATAAACATACCCAGCTATCAAAGCCCCTAAAAATGCCCCAAATCCGTAAGTAATTCCTGAAAAAAACTGTTGTGCTAATGTTTTGTGTTTGTAAAGATAAAACAGATATGTAATAGATGCTGAATGAAATAGTGCAAAACTAAGAGCATGAATAGTTTGTGAGAAAAATAAAACAACAATATTTTGCGGAAAGAAAAATAACAATAACCATCTAATAGCTGTAACAAGTGTAGTAAGTTTTAAAATAAATAGTAAATTATTTCTTAAAAATTTGCCCTGAAAAAACAACATAAATATCTCAACAACAACTCCAAAACTCCACAAGTATATGGTCATATCCAAACTTATACCAAAATCAGTTTCATAGATAGTAAAAAAATTATAAAATGAACCAAAACCAACCTGCATGAGAGTCAATCCAATCCATAATTTCCAATCTTTTAATAAGTCTATATCGTTTGTAATTACTTCTGTTTTATTTGAAACTGCATGAGCATTGTTAGCTATTAAAAAAGCAAAAATTGCTGTTATTAATGTTACAAAAAGAAGAAAAGTTAAAGCAATCTCACCTGAGTCAAGCACTCTAACTAAAAGAAGTGAAACAAGTATGAAGCCCACAGAACCCCACAAACGAACTTTTCCATACCTCTCTTTACCAATATGCTCTAAGGCAATAAGTTCAATATATGGTAAAACTAAAGATAAACCAACACCTAAACCAATGTTTGAGAAAAGAAGCTTATAAAAACTATCAAGAGAAAAGTAAAAAGAAAGACTACTCAAAAACATAACAACAAGTGCTACTCTAAATATACCAATAGTGAGTTTTAAACCTTTTATAAAAGCAAAAGGAACAATAAATCTAACAAGAGGACCCGCCGCAAAAATAATACCAATATCACTAGCCATATAGCCATTCATAGCTAAAACTTTTGGTAAAAATATAATATATACACCTATAATAGAAAAGTAAAAAAAGTAAAAAATTGATAGGAGTATTGGCATTGTGAATTATAACATACTTATAGTTCCCAAGGAGATATTTAAAGAGGCTAGAAACCTCTATATTTACTTAACACTATTTATGTTTCTTACTTATTATGCAACAGTATGTGACATATATTTACCCTTATGGGTTTGAGCTATAACATTTTGTTTTATTTTTGTAGAAGAAGTTTTAGGGTTGTAACTTACTTGTACAATTTTTGCACCTTTTGATTTTAGGTATTTCTCTACTTCAATATTATGAGGTTTATCTCCCCAATCTTCTCCAATAACAAAAATATCAGCATCTACTGCTTTACATTGAGTCACATACTCAAGTTTATCATACGATACAACTTCATCAACGCAGTCTAAAGCTTTCAGCATTCTCATTCTTTCTGCTAGTGGAATAACAGGCACATTTCTTTTGTACGAAGCAACTACTTCATCAGAAGCGACACCTACTACAAACTTATCACCCAATGTTTTACAGTATTCTAAGAGGTCTAGATGACCAATATGTAACAAGTCAAAAGTACCAACGGTATATACGGTCATATTTTACTTCCTTAAGTAATATTTATTTTATTCATAATACTCTTTTATACTGAATTTTATGCTATACTGAAAAAAGAATTACAAAATACTTAAAAAACAGGAATTTAAATGTCAAAAGAGAGTACAGTTTACGAAAAGTTACAACAACCCACTATTTTATCTTATACCAAAGATATCCCAAATCTTTTATCACTCTCAGGATTAGTATGTACCATTCTTGCTATCTATTATTCGATTGAGGGGATTTATGCTCTTGCAATGATTGGAATGGTTTGGGCAGTTGCTTTTGATTGGGCGGATGGGCTTGTCGCACGAAGATTAAAGGGACGAACAGCTACAGATGCTAAATTTGGTGGGCAACTTGATGTACTTATAGATATAGTGAGTTATGGTGTAACCCCTGCAATTTTACTTTTAAGTTATGGCAAATTTGAGCCAATATTTTTAGTTGGAGCATTTATCATGGTTGCTGCAGCTGCCATAAGACTAAGCTATTTTAGTACATACGGTTTAGCTGGTGGAACAAAATATACAGGATTAGCATTAGATAATAATAGTTTGATTTTAGTTTCTATATTTTTATTAGAGGGTTTCGTGAGCAGTGGGACTTTCACAATTATTTTATACATAAGTGGTGTTGGTCTTGCAATACTCAATGTATCAGAGATTAAAACACCAAAACTCTCTGGTAATTCTAGAAATGTTTGGCTTCTAGCAACTTATACTTTAGGAATAACTGCTATTTATAGTTGGAAGCTTTTGAGTTGATATTTCAAGTTCAAGTATAATAGTTCCTATATTTAGAACTATTGAAGTAAATGGTGGTCGAGGAGAGATTACCACCCATACTTATTTAAGGTATTTAAAAGATACCCTTTAAAATTAAGCCCCTAAAAAGTAAAGTGCCTATAACTCATTTTGATACACATCATCTTGAATATTTAATGATATTTGCATAATAAACCTCTTTTTTAATCTAAAGAAGTATAACATAGTTTGAATTATACAAACTTACTTTAATTTTATAAATATGTAATTTATTTAATATTATTTGAGCAGTATTTTTATATTTTTTTGAATAATTTGGTTTTGTATATATTCTGTATTTTATTGCTTCTTCTCTTTGTGTAGTAGGTTCTTTATAGTCTTTAGGAATAATAGTGTATTCAAATGTATGTAATAAAATATCATTCATATATACATGGATTTTATCATATGAAATATTTTGCCTATATAATCTACATTGTTCTTGATTTATTTCTTTACCAGCTAAATCTAAAAACCATGTATTACCTGTGCCAAATGCTAATTTATGATGTTGCTTATTATACTTATTAACTTTCCTTTTTCTTTTTTCTGTATAGGTATGGTAATTATTAAAAAAAGTACCTTTAAGGTTGTTTTTTTTAGTAGGTTTATTCCAACAAGCATACCTTTTTTTACCATATTGAGACTAAATAATTTAGGAATATAAGGTGGGTTTACACAGTTAGATTTACACTCTCTATTTCAAGTTCAAGTATAATAGTTCATATACATAGCCAATAAATTATCTCTTATTGAATACTCTATTTTGTTATGAGTTCAACCTTGCAATCAATTCTTTTAACTCTAATTCTAAAATATTTTCTTTTTCTGATTTTGAATAAATGGTCACTAAAGATACTTCTTTTATATCATTTATACAATATGTGACAATCCTATATCCTGCACTTTTACCTTTATTATTATCACTATTTTTTATCCTAATTTTAAAAGTATTATTTCCTAAGTCTTTTCCTATAGTTGGGTTTTTTTCAAGCTCATTAGCTAATTCTAAAACATCATTCTTAATATTTTTATACTTCTTTTTTAAAGTTTTGAGATTTTTAATAAATTCAGGAGTTGGAATAACTTTATAGTTCATCTAAGATATGCTTCAGTTCTCTTTTTTCCAATTGACCACTATTTTGAAGTTTAACTTCTTCTAGTCCTCGTTTTACACTTTGTTTAATATTGTAAGTTTCGATGTAGTGCATAATACTATTGATAAATTTACTTTCATCATTATTACACTCTTTCTTATAAAAATTTTCTACTGTTGGATTATTTATATTTAAAGATAACATTATAAAATCCTCATTTTTATTTATTCTAGCATAAATTTTATAAAATTTTTCTTGCTAAACTTAAGACACACGTTTGCAACTAACCTTATTCATAGTGATATAGAAAGTATTACAGTTGTTAGTGGTTTACTTAGTCATAACGATACTAGCTAGTTAAGTTTGGTGGAAATTACACCTAATTTTAGAATTGGCGAGTTAAAGGGAGAGGTATTTATGGTGGTCGAGGAGAGATTCGAACTCTCGGTAGATTTACACCTACACAACCTTTCCAAGGTTGCACCATCGGCCACTCGGACACTCGACCAAATAAAGAAGTTGATTATACAACTAAAACATAAAAAAAACTTTAAAAATTACTACACATTAAATATACTCTATTTTTATAACATTAACTTCTATATAATTATATTAAGGAAATGTAATTTCCACTTAAAAAGGAGATGGTATGAAGTATTTACTACTTATCATGCTAACAATATTAAATATGAATGCAATGGACTTAAAACCTTGGACAGGACAAATTCAAAAACTTAGTGATGAAGAGAAGTATGTAATCATAAACAAAGGAACACAAAGAGCTTTTACTGGAAAATATACAAATGAAAAATCAAATGGAACTTACACTTGTAAACTTTGTGATGCACCCCTTTACAAATCAAGTGATAAATTTGATAGCCATTGTGGTTGGCCTAGTTTTGATGATGCTATAGATGGCGCTGTAAAACGTGTACCTGATGCTGATGGAAGACGAATTGAAATAGTATGTGCAAACTGTGGTGGACATCTAGGTCATGTATTTGAGGGTGAGGGTTATACCGATAAAAATACTAGACATTGTGTAAATTCAATCTCTTTAACATTAAAACCTCAAAAAAATAAAAAAGATACAAATCTTTCTTATGCTTACTTTGCGGGTGGTTGTTTTTGGGGTGTTGAGTACTATTTAGAAAAACTTGATGGTGTTAAAAATGTATATTCTGGCTTTATGGGTGGTCATGTAAAAAATCCAAGCTACTATGAAGTTGTAGGTGGGAAAACTGGTCATTTAGAAGCTGTTGAAGTTATATATGATAGTTCAAAAATATCATATAAAAAGATAGCAAAGACTTTTTTTGAGATTCATGATCCAACACAAGCAAATGGTCAAGGACCTGATATTGGCAAACAATATCTTTCTGCAATTTTTGTAAAAAATGATACAGAAAGAAGTACTATAAAAGCTCTTATAGAGGAGTTAGATGAAAATGGTTTTGACATAGCTACTCAAATACTACCTGTATCTGAATTTTATAAAGCTGATGAGGGTCACCAAAATTATTACAATAAAAAAGGCTCGAAACCATATTGTCATGGTTATACAAAAAGGTTTTAATTTATATTTAGGTCTTTGTTGTATAATCTTATAAATATACTCAATTGAGGGACATTTAATGCCATTTGAATTATCTAAATTAAAAGAAAACAATTCAAATTTACTATCTCTTTTAACTCAACATTTACCTGATATGCTCTGGGTAAAAGATTTAAATGGGAACTACCTATATGTTAACCAGACTATTTGTGATGGTTTACTAATGGCAAAAGATATAAATGAACCAATAGGAAAGGGTGATGTTTTTTTTGCTCTTAGAGAAAGAGAGAAACATAAAGATAAACCTGATTGGCATACGTTTGGTGAATTATGTTTTAATAGTGATCAAACGGTTATAGATGAAAATAAAGCTATGAAGTTTGAAGAATATGGAAATATAAAAGGAAAACTTCTATATCTTGAAGTATTTAAAGCACCTTTTCATGATGAAAATGGAAAAAT
>Ga0256826_1001789_pt1 | contig 13311 bp, 10 predicted proteins | sample CV79metaG_FD_185975 | JGI IMG/M metagenome (GOLD analysis project Ga0256826, IMG submission 185975) | Hydrothermal vent microbial communities from East Pacific Rise, Pacific Ocean - CV79 | ecosystem: Environmental > Aquatic > Marine > Hydrothermal vents | place: Pacific Ocean: East Pacific Rise...
TGCGCGTTCTAATGACATATCACGTGGTGGAATAAGTTTAATAGCCTCATCAGCTCCACTTGAACGTACATTTGATTGTGCTTTACCTTTAATAGGGTTAACAACTAAATCATTTTGACGTGAATGTTCACCAACAATCATACCTTCATATACTTCTGTTTGAACACCGATGAAAAGTGCTCCACGGTCTTGAATACCAAAAAGTGAGAAACCAAGAGTAGAACCAGCAGTCATAGAAACAAGAGCACCATAACTTCTTGAATCAACAGAACCACCAAATGGACGAAATTCTAAGAAAGAGTGATTCATAATACCCTCACCTTTTGTATCAGTTAAGAATTGTCCACGAAAACCAATAAGTGCACGAGCAGGAATTTCAAACTCAATACGTTGAAAACCTTGACCCATTGGCATCATTGATTTCATTTCAGCTTTTCTTTTACCAAGACGCTCAATAACAGTTCCACCTAAATCTTCAGGAACATCAATAACTAAATGCTCAAATGGTTCACATTTAACACCTTCAATCTCTTTAATGATAACTTCTGGACGAGAGATAGAAAATTCATAATCTTCACGACGCATATTTTCAGCAAGAACTGTAATTTGAAGTTCACCACGACCAGAAACTTTAAATTTACCCTCACCAACAACTTCAAGCTTCATAGCAACATTTGTTGTCATTTCAGATTCAAGTCTATCTTTTAGTTTATTTGAAGTTACATGTTTTCCTTCTTTACCAGCTAAAGGAGAATCATTTACAGCAAATACAACTGTAAGAGTTGGTTCTTCAACATGCATAGGATCAAGTGCAACAGGATTAACAGGATCACAAACAGTATCTCCAACATCAACAGTTTCCATACCAGCAAATGCAACGATATCACCTGCTTCAGCTTCATTTATTTCCATACGATTTAATCCAAGGAAACCAATAAGTTTTGAAATTTTTCCTTTAACCATAGAACCATCAGCTTTTGCAAGCATAACGTTATCGCCTTTTTTAACTTTACCGTTAAAAATACGGCTAATACCAATTTTACCAACATAATTATCATAATCTAGTGTAAACACTTGTGATTGAAAATCATTTTCTGGTGAACCTTCTGGCTCTGGAACATCATTTAAAATAGTTTCAAAAATACATTCGAAATCTCCATCAGGATCATCCATATCTAATTTTGCTACACCATCACGTGCAGCAGCATAAATAATTGGAAAATCTTGTTGTTCATCTGTTGCACCCATATCTGCAAAAAGGTCAAACATTTCATCCACAACTCTATCACAATCAGCAGAAGGTTTATCGATTTTATTGATTACAACGATTGGTTTTTTACCAAGTGCAAGCATTTTTTTAACAACAAACTTAGTTTGTGGCATAACACCTTCATAAGCATCAACGAGAACTAAAACACCATCAACCATTTTAAGAACACGTTCAACTTCACCACCAAAGTCAGCGTGACCCGGAGTGTCAATAATATTAATTTTGTAATCTTTATAACGAATAGCTGTATTTTTAGAAAGAATCGTGATACCACGTTCTTTTTCTAAAGCATTACTATCCATAGCTCTTTCATCATGTTGCTCATGAGCAGCGAATGTACCAGATTGTTCTAATAAACCATCAACCAGTGTAGTTTTACCGTGGTCAACGTGTGCAATAACTGCAATGTTTCTTATTTTTTGCATTGTAGGGGTTTCCTTTATTTGGAAAATTTTCGCGATTATACCAAAATAAACATTACATACTTGTAAAATTAGTGATATACTTACCAATATGCAATTTTATAATAGGTAAATGTTTAAAAAATGATAATCACATACCCTAAAATCTTAAATCCAATTTTCAATGAACTCTATAAACACGATATAAACCCTATTATTATTGGTGGTTATGTAAGAGATTTTATGCTCAATATAAAATCAAATGACATTGATATTGAGCTTTATAATGTAGCTTCACTTAAAAATGTTGAAAAAATATTAAAAAAATTTGGAAATGTAAATAGTGTTGGCAAAAGTTTTGGAGTTTGTAAGTTAGCGTATAAAAATTTAGACTTAGATTTTTCACTTCCTAGAATTGATTCTAAAATATCTCAAGGACATTTAGGATTTAATGTAGAAGTTGATTCTTCACTAGACTTCAAAACGGCAACAAGCAGACGTGATTTTACAATAAATGCAATAGGATATGATATAAAAAATCAAGAGTTGCTTGACCCATTTCATGGACTAAAAGATTTAAAAAATAAAATATTAAAAGCCGTTGATATCACTAAATTTGATGAAGACCCCTTACGTGTAATGCGTGCTCTTATGTTTGCCTCAAGATTTGAATTTAATTTAGATGATGCACTACTTTTTAAATGTAAAAAAATGATGAATGAAAATATTTTACAAGAACTTCCCCCTCAAAGAATATTTCAAGAGATTAAAAAACTACTTTTAAAATCTAAAAAACCTTCGTATGGCTTTTTAATATTAAAAGAGATAGATGGCTTCAACTTTTTTGATGAATTCAACTCATTAAAAGATAAAGAGTATCTAGATGTTATTTCTAGTCTTGATTATTTTAAATCTTACAATTTTAATGATGATAATAAAAGTATAATAATTATGCTATCAATTTTATTGTCAAAATTTTCAAATAATAAAATAGAGAGTTTTTTAAATAAATTAACTAACAGTAAAAAAATAATTACAGATATAAGTACCTTTGTGCATACACAGTTTAATCTAACACAATTTGATAATTATAATGTTTATAAACTTGCTACAAAAGTAAATATTGAACTATATTGTTATTATCTAAACGCAGTAAATCATAATAAAACTAATAAAGATATTATGATATTATTAAAAAAGGCACAAGCACTAAATGTTTTAAATACAAAGAAAAAGCCTATCTTAGAGGGTAAAGATTTAATAAATCTTAATTTAAAACCATCAAAATTATTTTCTAAGATTCTTGAGGATGCATACAATGCACAACTTAAAGAAGAATTCAAAAATAAAAAAGAAGCTTTAATCTGGCTAAAGCAATATCTTTCAGGTTTCTAAATCAGATAGATACTTTCCTTGCACATAATCGATGCCAATTTTATTGACAATCTCTAAAGAGTTCTGTGTTTGAATATTTTTTATCCAAGTTTTTATCCCTTTATCATGAGCCATATTATGAAAACCCTCTACTATCGCTCTATTATTTATTAATTTTTCTTCTTTTGAGTAATAACTGTCAAATCTGATGATATCTATATCTAATTCTCTCAAATATAAGAAACTTGTATGAATTGAACCAACTCTATCAATTGCTATTTTTATTCCAAGATTTTTAATAGAATTAATAATAGTTTTATATTTTTTTATATGACTGTAATATTCAAATTCTGACAAAACAAACATAATATTTAAACCATCATACTCTTTGGATAACTCTTTAATTCTTAATAAAAATTTATTATTTCTTAGTGAAGTAGGTAGAATATTTATCGCGTACATTATATTATCATTGTGATACTTTAATATTATTTCTTCTACAATCATTAAATCAAAATCAATACCCAAAGACAATTTATTAATCACTTTTCTATATGTTTTAGGGTGAATGATATTAGCATTTGAATCTTTTAACTTTACAAAACACTCTCTAAACGCAACTATATTATTTTCATAAACATCTTGTTTCATTAGAACTATATTTCGTTCCATTATTGCGTTTATGACTAATGATTCTAGCTCATTTGGATTTATTTCATCTTCACTTTTAGGCTTTTTTCTTTTATTTTGTATTTCAAATAGATGTTCAATTAGATAATCTACCTCATGTGAATAGTTAGTATCTATGATTGCACCTGAAATTTTCACTTCTATATCATTCACTCTAAAATCATTTGATTTTAAACACAATAAGTCTAAAATAGTTTGGTATTTATCTTTTTCTCCATCAAGTCCTAATATAAAATCTCCACCTTTTATATGACCTAATGGAAAATTATCAATGCCTTCATTTTTAAAATAATTAGCTATCCATTGAGTAAATTCTTTTAAAACTTTATCACCATTTTTGATTGAGTATAAATTGTTAATATCATTGAGATTATCAATACTTAGAAGAATAAGTGTATATTTCTTTTTATTTTTTAGTTCTTTTTCAAGATACTGGTGTAAATATTCACGTGTAAAAGTTTTTGTTACATCATCTGTTATTTTGACATTAAACCCATTATATATAAGATAAAATATGTAATATATGCTAATTAATAAAAGAAAGATTGCTTCAAAATAAAAAGAAAGATGTAATGTTTGGTAATTACTTATAAAAGTATGAGAAACAAATGCCACTATAAGAGCAAAGATAGGAAGTCCCATTCTAAGTGCTAACTTAAATCTATACTCCCTCTCCTTTGTTTGTGGTAATAGCATTTTTTTTAAACGTCTAAATGTTTCACATCTTTTGCATGTGTTTCTATATAATTACGACGAGGTTCTACTTCATCACCCATAAATAGTGTAAAGGCGTCTGAAGCAACTTCTGCATCTTCTATATCTATTTGTAATAAAACACGATTTTCAGGAGTCATAGTTGTTTCCCATAATTGTTCAGGATTCATTTCACCTAGACCTTTGTAACGTTGAATATATGCACCTTTTTTAGCATAATCTTTTACATTTTCTAATTCTTTAATAATATCATTATCAAATTTTAAATTCCAATCTTGAATCTTTTTATAAACAAAACTAGCTTCATTAAAATGTGGAGCTGAAAATAGGTCATCATTTATTAAAAGTTCTTCCATTCCACCTTGAGTTTGAACAAAAAGATGTATTTCATTTCTCTCTTCATTTATTGAATGTGTTAATATATTATTATCTATAGCGGTTAAGAATTTTTCAATTTCTACAAACATCTCTTTTGCTGGTAAAGCTATATAATCTGGGTTTTCAATAAAATAACGTATAAGTTTTACAAGTGAATATCTTCTCTCAAGTGCTTCAAGTGAAACAGCATAATGATCAACCATTTTAAAATATCCAACTAAATCATCATGTCCAATACCATCAACTTCTAAAGATTCCACACCATTATCTATAAGATAATCATTCATAGCTCTATCATCTTTGAAGTAAATTTCTTTTTTACCTTTTTTATAACGATACAATGGTGGCTGAGCTAAATAAAGATATCCTTTTTCAACAATATCTCTAAAATATCTAAAGAAAAATGTCAAAAGTAGCGTTTGAATATGAGAACCATCAACATCCGCATCCGTCATGATGATGATTTTATGATAACGAAGCTTCTCTTCATGATACTCTTCACCAATTCCACAACCCATTGCTGTAATCATATTTGTGATCTCATCAGATTTTAAAATCTTCTCTAATCTCGCTTTTTCAACATTTAAAATTTTACCCTTAAGAGGTAAAATAGCTTGAAAAACTCTATCGCGTCCCATTTTTGCAGAGCCACCAGCAGAATCCCCTTCCACCAGATATAGTTCACAGATACTAGCATCTTTACTTTGGCAATCAGCAAGTTTTCCAGGAAGGGTTCCAACACTCATAGAGTCTTTTCTACGAGTTAATTCACGAGCTTTTTTAGCAGCTTCACGTCCACGAGCCGCCATAAGTGCTTTACTTACTATTGCTTTAGCTTCAATTGGATTTTCTTCAAAATATTTATTAAGAGCTTCACCAGTCGCTTTTTGAATAAGAGGTCTAACATAAGTATTTCCAAGTTTACCTTTTGTTTGTCCTTCAAATTGAGGTTCAGGAACACGAGCAGATACAATGGCAATTAAACCCTCTTTAACATCATCTCCTGAAATTTTTACATCTTTTTCTTTTGCAGCACCATTTTTAGCATTATAATTTGAAATTACACGAGTTAAACCAGCACGAAAACCTGCTTCATGTGTTCCGCCATTTGGAGTTCTAATATTATTTACAAAAGATGCTAATTTTTCATCATATGCATCATTGTACATTAAGGCAATATCACACTCAATATCTTCTACTTTTACACTAAAACTGTAAACTGATGCAACTTGAGTTTTTTTATTCATATCAGTTACATATTGAGCAATACCACCTTCAAAATGGTAATCTTCTTTTGTATTTGTTCTTTCATCTATAAATTTAATTGTAATAAATGGATTTAAATATGCAAGTTCTTTAAATCTTTTTGCTAAATATTCATATTCAAAAGTTATTGTGTCTGTAAATATACTAGGATCAGCTGCAAATTCTATAGTTGTTCCAGTCTTACGAGTAGTTCCCGTTACTTCAAGAGGTTCTTGAGGAATCCCCATTTTAAAATTTTGTTCGTGAATTTTTCCATCACGATAAATAGTCATATGTAAATCAGATGAAAGAGCATTTACAACAGAAACACCAACTCCATGAAGTCCACCTGAAACTTTATAAGTATCTTTATCAAATTTACCACCAGCATGAAGAACTGTTAAAACTACAGTAGCTGCACTCATGCCCTCAGTTGGATGCATTCCAGTAGGAATACCACGACCGTTATCACTTACTTTACATGTTCCATTTTTTGTAAGTGTAACAGTTATAGTATCACAATAACCAGCCATAGCCTCATCTATAGAGTTATCAATAACTTCATAAACTAAATGGTGAAGACCACGATGTCCAGTATCTCCGATATACATACCAGGACGTTTACGAACAGCTTCTAAACCTTTGAGGACTTTGATATTACTTGCACCGTAATTTTGTTCCATTAAACATACTCCATTGCCATATTTGGCATTATTGGAGATATTTTATCTAAAATTATCTAAAAAGAAGTTTTATAGGTCAAGGAAGCTTATATTACAATAGGCATAATGACTGTTATGAAGTTTTCATCTCGAATTATAAAAGGAAGATTTCCTTCATTTAATCCTATGCTAAATTCTGAAGAATTTATAGAATTTAAAAAGTCTAATAAATATTTTGAATTTATAGCTATTGAAAAGGGTTCACTAAAATTTGTATTATAAGATATTTCTGTTTTTGCTTCTATATTATCATCACTTAAAGATTCAAAAGAAATTATATCATTTAAAAATGTAATTTTTACATCTGTAGAAATTGTAGTGATTTGTTTTATAGAATCTATCATAATTGCTTTTGGTAGCACTAAATTATGAGCAGTTTCTTTTGGAATTATTCTAGAATATTCTGGAAATTTTCCATTTATTAATTTTGTAAAAAAAGTATATTGTTCTGAATGAATTATTAAATTTGTTTCATCATAATATAATTCTATATTGTCAAAGAAAAGTTTTTGAATTTCAATGATAGCTTTTTTAGGAATGATAATTGAAAGTTCATTTTCACTTTTATTATTTAAAGTTACTACCGCTAATCTTCTTGTATCTGTTGAAGCAAAATTGATTACTTCATTTTTAATATCTATTAAAGCGCCATTTAATTCAAATTTAGGATTATTTGTATCTATGGCAGGTGTTATTTTTTTTAATGATTCTATTAGAGTGTGAGACTCTATAGAAATTCTTGATTTACCTTCATAAGATGGAAATTCTGGAAATTCATTGTATGAAAATGTTGGTAATTTAAAATTTGAATGTCCTTGTGATATTAATAAGTTATCATTTTTAACTTCAAGATGAATTTCTCCATCTTTTAGTATTCGAATAATATCTAAAAATTTTTTACCATTAGCAGTTATGCTACCATCTTTTTGTATTGTTAAATTTTCAGTTGTTACTAAAAAACCTATTTCATAATCTGTTGCTTTTAAAGTTAGTTTATTATTACTTGCGTTTAAATATACATGAGAAGTAATTTGTGAAGTATCTTTTTTTTCTAAAAAAGGTCCTGCATGAATTAGTATGTTTTCTAATATCGACTTTGATATTGATATTTTCATTTTAAAAATCCCTATATATTTATATAATTTTAGTAAGTAGTAGTAGGTGTAAGTGAATAAGTGAATAAACTACTTTAACACCCGCTACTAGACTTTTTTTGATGTGATGAACCACCTAAGCATGTTTCACATCTATTCACTTTCACAATTATATCTTTTTTTTTAATTTTTTTAGAATAAAACTAAGATGAAGTTATTTTATTTGTTAATTCTTCAATTTTAACTCTAAAATCTTCGTCATCTTTTATTAAATTATTTATTTTTTTAATGGTATGACTAATTGCTGTATGGTCTTTCATTCCAAAGTATTGAGCAAGTTGAGGCATAGTATTTTGTGTAAGTTCACGACAAATATATATAGATATTCTTCTTGCATATACTATGTTTTTACTTCTTCCTTTACTTCTTATTTCACTAGGTTTTATATTTAAGTCTTTTGCTACAACTTGGGTGATTGTATCCATAGTGAGATTTTCACGATTTTCATTCATTTGATCTTTTAAAACATTTTTTGTAAAAGCTAAATCTATATCAACATGCATTAATTGTGAATAGGCATGTAGTTTTGAAAGTATTCCTTCTATTTCACGAACATTACTATCTATAACAGTAGCAATATAATTAACAATATCTTCATTGAGTATTACTTTATTAATTTCACATTTTTTCTTAATGATAGCTATTTTTGTTTCTAATTCAGGTGGTTGAATATCAGCTACAAGTCCCCACTCAAAACGACTTTGAAGACGAGCTTCAAGACCTCCTATCTTTTTTGGATGTTTATCTGCTGTAAGTATTATCTGTTTTCCAGCACCTTTGAGTGCTTCAAATGTATGAAAAAATTCTTCTTGTATTCCCTCTTTGTTAGATAAAAATTGAATATCATCTATAAGTAGTACATCACATTTACGGTATTTTTCTTGAAATCTTTCCATAGTTTTATTTCTGACATGGCGAATAAAATCATTTAAAAATTGTTCAACTGTTGTATAAATAACAACTTTACCCTCATTTTGAAAAACATTTCCAGCAGCTTGCATGAGATGTGTTTTTCCAAGTCCAACTCCACCATAAATAAATAGAGGATTATAAACTTTGCCTGCGTTTTCACTTACACTTTTTACTGCTGCATATGCAAATTGGTTTGATCCACCAACCATAAAGTTATCAAAAGAGTGAGATTGGTTTAAAAGTGAACTATTTTGTTTAATTTCTACTACTTTTTTAGTTTTTTTTGTTTCGACTTTGTTTTTAAGTGTAATTTGTACATTTACTTTTATTCCACTTTGTACCTCAAAGAGATGGGCAAGTTTATTACTGTACTTATTTTTTATCCAATTTACGACTAAAGCATTTGGAGCATAAAAAATTGCCATATCACTTGTTGATTTTTTTATATCATAGGTTAAATGTTTAATATATCTATTATATTCAACCTCAGTAATTTCATCTTTTAACGTTTTTAAAATTTCTTGACCTATATTCACATAAAACCTTTTGTTTGTGCTTATTATGTGAATAGTACTAATAAGTTCCATAAAATACGGTTAAATAAATGTGAATAAGTAAATTATAAATATGTGAATAGTTCTATTTATACTCTTTCTCTTTGGTATAATTTGCAAATAAAACTCTTTAGGAATGATATGACAATACTTGGAATTGACCCAGGAACCAGAAATATGGGATATGCTCTGATAAAATTAGAAAATGGCAAAATTTCTTTAGTAGAAGCTGGTTTGATTAAAATGAAAGCAGAAAATTTACAATTTCAAATACCTCAAATGGTAGAGGGACTTGGAAGAATTTTTAAAAATCATACAATAGATGAAGTTGCAATGGAAGATATATTTTATGCTCATAATCCTGCTACAACAATAAAACTAGCACAATTTCGTGGAGCCATTATGTTAAAGTTATTAGAAGAATTTGGACAATTTCATGAATATACTGCTTTACAGGTGAAAAAGGCGCTCACGGGGAAGGCAAAGGCACAAAAAGAGCAAGTGGCATTTATGGTTAAGCGTCTTTTAAATATCAAAAAAGAGATTAAACCACTTGATATATCTGATGCAATGGCAGTTGCAATTACTCATTCTCAAAGAGTTAGATTAAAATCATAATTTTTTGCTATCATTACTAAAAAATAAAAAGGAGACATCAATATGTCAAAATTTGAAAATGTGACTATTGTTAAAGAAGCAAATATTTATTATGATGGTAAAGTAACAAGTAGAACCGTAGAGTTTGAAAATGGTGAAATTAAGTCTTTAGGAATTATGTTGGAAGGTGAGTATACTTTTGGAACTAAGGATGCAGAAATTATGGAAATAATGAGTGGTGAACTTGATATTAAACTTCCAGGTGAAGAGTGGAAAACACTTCATACCCCTGAAACTTTCAACGTACCTGCCAATTCATCATTTGATTTAAAAATTAAAACAGTTACAGATTACTGCTGTTCTTATATAAAAGAGTAATCTCTTTTATATAAATTGTGAAACAAGCTGACTCAGACTATTTTCATCTAATGCACCAGATACTCTATGAACTTCTTTAGCATTTTTAAAAATTATTAGTGTAGGAATGCTTCTAATTCCAAATCTTGCACCGAGATTTTGTTCCTCTTCAGTATTTACTTTAGTGAAAAGAACTTTTAATGGAAATTTAGTTGCAGCTTTTTCAAAATTTGGTGCCATCATTTTACACGGTCCACACCAAGGTGCCCAAAAATCCACTATCACAGGGATATCACTATTAACAATAACTTCATCAAAATTTGCATCTTTGAGTTCTATGGGTTTTGTATCTAAAAGTGATTGCTTACATTTTCCACAGTTAGCTTTTTTATAACTATCTTTTTGTGGTACATTGTTTACTGCTAAACAGTGTGGACATACTACTCTCATATTATTTCCTTTTTTAAAGACATTATACAAATTTATTAAATTTTAAAATGCTACTTTAGTTACAATTATGTAAAAATTACTCTTCTGTCTTAAATGATTCTATACGTTCTGCCATTCCAAAATCAGGATTTTGCTTAGGTTCTAAAACCATTTGAGTAAACGTATTATTGTCATGATTTATGATTATTGGAGCTAAAAAATTTATAGTTGATTTTTCTAAGGGTTTTTGTATTAGTAAGATATTGTAAACACTTATTTTAGAGTCATCTTTTATATCTAGTGAGGTTTTTATGTCTAAAGGTACATCAAATGAGTATTCTCTTAGTAGGTATGGATTTACCAATATAAATGAAATATTATCATTATTAATATCTGTCATTTTTGAAAATAACTCATCTATTGCGTTTACTTCAACTTCTTTTGTATCTTGAAAGCCTAAAATCTCACCCACTACTTTATAACTCATCTCTATCCTTTAAAATGAACCTTCTTTGTATTTTAGGTTCTTACATATTACATATAATATAGAATTTTTTATAGTTGATATATTATAGCACGCTCCAATAGCAAATGCAAATTGATTATCATTTTCTATTATGCTTATGCCATCGTTCATATCTATAAGATGAAGTTTATCATCTTTGACTAAATTTGCATCTGTAACAGTATGAAATGACAATTCAATAGTAATCCAATCAAAGGCTCTCGCACTATCTTGTGTTGCAATTGTTAATTTCATTTCGATAGGAGAAATAATACTAAAAGAACGTAATTCTGCATCTTTGAAATTATCGAATCTTTCTAAAAAATAAGAAAGTTCATTTTTATTTAAAGGTTTCATTTTATTGACAACCTACACACTCCATAGATCTATCTTCTACATCATTTGCCATTTCAGGTGATTGTGAACGTAGATAATATGTTGATTTTAATCCAAGTTTCCATGCAAGCATATATATTTCATTTAAATATCTACCACTTGCTTTATCAAGTGTAATAAAAATATTTAATGATTGTCCTTGATCTATCCATTTTTGTCGAATAGCTGCTGCTTTGATTAAAAGAGTTTGGTTTAAATCATAAGCAGGTGTATAATAAGTCCAAGTCTCTGGTGAAAGATTTGGAACAACAACAGGAATTAATCCACTTAAATTTTCTTCTGACCATTTGCGTTTAAATACAGGCTCTATAGCTTGTGTTGTACCAGTAAGGATTGAAATTGAACTTGTTGGAGCTACTGCCATTAAGTATCCATTTCGCATACCTTGTTTTTTTACTCTTGTACGAAGTTCATCCCATTCATATGTAGAAGCAAATAGTCCACCACGGTCAACTAGATTTATGACTTCAGCATTAGCATGGTCTTGAGGCATAATACCTCTACTCCACTTACTTCCTTCAAACTCTGGATAAGCGCCTTTTTCTACAGCTAAGTTAGATGAAGCTGAAACAGAGTTATAACAAACTGATTCCATTATCTCATCAATTTTATCAAAGTGTTCTTGTGTTCCCCACATGATTCCTGCTTCAGCAAGCATTTGTGCTTCACCCATAACACCAAGACCGATTGAACGGCTTTTCATGTTTGTACGTTTTACTTTTTCAACAGGATAAAAATTTAAATCGATAACGTTATCCAAACATCTTATAGCGATAGGTACAATTCTATCTATCTCTTCTTTTGTATTGATACGAGATAAATTTATTGATGCTAGATTACATACAGCAGTTGAGCCATCAATTTTTTCTTTTTCAACAACAAAAATTTGCATTCCACCGAGTGAGTCCAAGGCAGTTACTTTTTTTGCTGGTTTATTTATGCCACTATCTACTTTTACTAGTTCATTTTCTTCATAACTAACACTATCACCATTTTCAAAAATAAATTTTATTTTATAATGATTTGGTTGTGTATTTTGAAAAATTTCTGTACATAAGTTAGAACTTCTAATGAGTCCAAAATGATCATTTGGGTTTGCTCGGTTTGCATTATCTTTAAAACATAAAAATGGTGAGCCAGTTTCAAAGTAAGATGTTAGAATTTTTTTCCATAAATCTTTTGCTTTGATTTTTTCTTTTATAAGTGATTCATCTTGCTCTAGTTCTAAATAACGTTTGTTAAATTCTTCACCATACATATTTGTAAGTTCACGAACATCGTACGGGTCAAAAAGTGTCCAAATCGCATCCTCTTGTACTCTTTGCATAAACAAATCATTTAACCACATTGCTGGAAATAAATCATGCGCACGACGACGCTCTTCTCCAGAGTTTTTCTTTAAGTCTAAAAAATCATTTATATCTATATGCCATGGTTCAAGATAAACAGCTATTGCTCCTTTTCTTGTTCCGAGTTGATCTACAGCTATTGCAATATCATTTGTTATTTTTAAAAATGGAACTGTTCCACCTGCTGCATTTTTATGTCCATCGATATAAGAACCCATTGAACGAACTTGTGTCCAATCCCAACCAATTCCTCCACCAAATTTA
>Ga0256826_1001790_pt1 | contig 13307 bp, 12 predicted proteins | sample CV79metaG_FD_185975 | JGI IMG/M metagenome (GOLD analysis project Ga0256826, IMG submission 185975) | Hydrothermal vent microbial communities from East Pacific Rise, Pacific Ocean - CV79 | ecosystem: Environmental > Aquatic > Marine > Hydrothermal vents | place: Pacific Ocean: East Pacific Rise...
CTATTAGGAATAGTCAATCCTACACTTTTAGCAAGTATGGCATTTATGTTTGGACAACTCTTTACTGTACTCTCAGGTGGAGAATCAGAGGATAGTTCTGCTAATGCTAGAATACATGAAACCCATAAAGTAATGGAGAGATTTGATAGCGACCCTATGAGTATAATTCATGGAGTGGGGTATCTAAGTGCTAAATGGGATGGTGGGTTTTTCTCAAAATTTGGATATTTTTTCCCACCAGATATTGGGCTTTTGGGTGCTACTTTTGTATATGGAACATTTGGAATATTATTATTATTTATAATCCCTGCTATTATCTCTTATCTATCTGCTAGAAAGATTAAAAATAGTAATAATGCTTTTATATTGACTATGAAATATATGCTATTTTATATTTTTGTATCATCACTTGCCAAAGGTACAGTAATATTTACACCATTTTTATATCTTATGCCTCTACTTATTATGTACTATTTTACTAAGGTTCAAAAGATGAACTTTAAAAATAGACAATTAAAAAATTTAGATTAGTTTTGGTGGAGATGAGGGGAATCGAACCCCTGTCCTAAAATAACTAGAACTATGACTCTACATGCTTAGATGGTGTTGTTAGATTTAATCTTGCTTTGTACTACACCCAAAACTTTACAAGACGAGCCTAAATATTCATTTAAAAGCTAGACAACAATTAAATATAGTCACCAGATGTGATACCCCAAGTGCAAAGCACCTCCAACTTAATGGAATCTAGTTAAGATGACACTCCCTAGCGAGGCAGTCCTCCGACGAATCGGGGTTAAAGACTTACGCTACTGCGTAAGCTGGACGGTAATCTGTATTGTTTGCGTTTAAATGCGTTGAGCCGTATAACGGAGTTGCTCAGTCCGACATGCACATAGCCCCGACTACTCCAGTCGAAACCAAGTCATCCCCAAATATTGAAGATATATATTATATCATTAATTATGATATAAGTCAAGATAATAATTTAGGTTGTCCTTTACCTAGGTAGAATCCTTGGGCATAATCTACACCTATTTCTCTAACAATATTTAATATCTCTTTGGAGTGGATATACTCTGCGACTGTTTTAATATTTAGTTTTTTGGCAAATAGTACGATAGTTTCTACTATAATTTTGGAGTTTTTATCTGTATCTATATTTTTAATTAAAGAACCATCAATTTTTAGAATATCTGCTTTGATTTTGGCAAGGTATTCAAAGTTGGCAAATCCACTTCCAAAGTCATCTATGGCTATTTTAACTCCTAGATTTCTTACTTTATTTATAAATATCATAATTTCATCTGATTCTACAATCTCTATTGTCTCTAATATCTCAATAGTAAGTTGATTATATAAGTTATATTCTGCTAATTTTATACATAAAAAATCATTTACTTCTTGATTTAAAATATCATCTATTGTCATATTAATAGAAAATCTTATTCCATTAGTAGCAAATTTTTTAAATGAAGTTTCTATTACCATTTTTACGAAATTATTAGATAGGTGAATATGTGGTAGTATAGGTAAAAATTTATCAGGCATTAATATTTTATGTTCAGATGTTTTAAATCTAGCTAATGATTCATAAGCATATATTTCATTAGTTTTTATATTATATATTGGTTGATAATTCATAAATAACATATTATCATTTATAGCTTCTCTTACTAGAAGTGCTAGTTGTGTTGTATCTTTGATTTTTTGTTTATTATCTTGAGCAATATCCCAATAAAATATATATGGTTTATGTGCAAGTCTAGCATTATTTACTGATATTTCAGCATATCTTATAGATACACCATCTCCCTCTATTTTAGATATTCCCATTGTTACAGTATATGGAATTAATATTTCTCTATATTTAAATACCATCATTGTAAGTTGTTTACTTATAGTATTGACAAACTCTTTTATATCTATATTATCATCTAGTGTAATTACAGCAAATACATCAGCAGGTAGTTTATATAAAATACCAATATTTTTGATTATAGATTGTAAATATTTTTTTAGATTTAAAATTAAACTATCTCCTGCTTCAAAGCCATAAAAATAGTTTACTTTAGAAAATCTATCTACATCAAAAAATATTAAATATCTATCTTTATGATGTTTTACTTTATCAAAAAGTCTTAATCTATTTGGTAGGTTTGTGTTTTCATCATAATATACTTTACGATATATATCATTTTTTTGTTCTTCTATTTTTTGATATTGAAGTTGTGCAAACTCTTCTAAATCACTACTTGTAGCATTTGCTAAGTTGACAAGAGCCTTAAATGTAGAATTATTACTATGTATATTATTATTGATATGATTTATTGTTATTTTCTTTAATGGTTTTTCTGATAGAGCCAAATATCTATTAGATTGATTTAAGAGAGATTTGTTATAGAACTCTCCAAATGTAAAGAAACCTATAGTTGGTGCTATTCTTTCTAGTGCTAATAGTTCAATATTTACATCATCTTGAAGGAAATATCTTCTTGCTACACAAGAATATACAAATATAGATTCAATATTAGAGTATGGTAGTATATTTTGATAATCATTTGTATGTTTTAAAATAGTATCAATATCTCCAATAGCAAACTGGACTATTTCACCCTCTTTTACATTTCCTGCAAAACTTAGAGATTTATCACTATATTTTTTCATCACAGCTCTACATATAATATTATTACCTCTTTTTATAATAAGAGGAAATTCCATTCCTGTATTTGGTAGGCTACTAGCTACTTTATCTCCTAAATATTTAGAATAGAAATCAACTGCACTCATATTATCTATACTATAAACTCGATTGTCAATAGCTTTTGTAACTACTTTAGGACGACCTATTGGTATCCAATCTAATGCATAATTATCAATAATATTTAGATTAGGATTAGATAATCCTACTGCTACTATTTGATTAGAAGATATTATAGTTTTATTAAAAACAAATGTATTAATAAACTCTTCATTTTTTGATGCTAATCCACCTGCGATAATACTGTTTTTTAGAATAGAGTTTATACCATTTAAGAGTAGTTCACCATTTGTATGAATACCATCTCCAAATGCTATTATGAGTTTAGGATTAAAATTATTAAAATACTCCCCAATATTAACACCTGTATTGTATTCATCTATATTATGTTCTCCACTATAAGATATAAGTGTTGTGTCATCAAAATAAGAGAAGTTAATAGTAGCATAAGGATTATCTATAACTTTAGCATTTGCAATAGAACCATCAGCAGTAGAACCAATAATATGAGCTTTTACAAAGTATTTATTTAGCTCTTTTTGAAGTGATAAGATATAAGATTTTGATGTATTGCCTACAAAAGCTTGAATTAAAAGTTGTGAACAATCTTTAAGATTATTATTTTTTATTATATCTTTTAGTTCTAATGGATTTTTGATTTTAAAGTTAAGTGATTTCATATTATTTTAGTTTAAACAACCCTTCTTTCTATATTTGAATTTAGATTTGTTAATATCTCATAACTAATAGTATTACAATACTGTGCTACTTTCTTAGCATTAATTAAGATACAAAGTTCATTCTCTTGTGCGTTTATAGATATAAAGTCCATAGATACTCTACCAATTATTTTTATGTTATTATTTATATACATATCTTTGGTATCTCGTAACCAACCATATCCATAACCTATATCATAAGTAGATACTACTCCATGATATGTGCTATCCCCACCATAACCAACTCTACTATTAGCATCTAAATATCTAGTAGCAGTTCGTTTTGCATATAAAGATAAAACAGGATTTAGCTTAATTGGATTAAATACTTTATCTAATTCATTATAACCATAAGCACCTATACCTACTCGTATAATATCATATTTAGAGTGCTTATTTCTTAAAATAGCACTAGAGTTATATAAATGAGTTCTAATATTATTAAATTCTACAAATTTATCCAATACTATATCAAAGTTTTTTTCTTGCCAAAATAGTTCTGTTGATAATTCATCGCTACTTTTAGTATGACTCATTACACCTACCAAATTAAGATTTTTCTTTTTTATTATATCAATCGCTTCATCTACTTGAAGCATATCAATGCCATTTCTATGCATTCCTGTATCAATTTTAAGTTCAATTTTGGCTTTATTGTTAATATCTCTTAATGCCTCTATACTATTGATTGCAAAATAAAATTTAGTATCTTCTATAGGAGTATCATTTAATATTAAAATAGTTTCAAAATACTCTTTTATTTTTTCTGCTTCATATATAGATTTTACTACACAATGTTTTATTCCATACTCATAAGATAACTTTGCAATTATCTCTAAACCGTGTCCATAAGCATTATCTTTGAGTACAATTGCTATCTTATCTAATGCTACTAATTTGTTTATCTGTTGTAAATTATGATAAAAATTATCTTTACTTATTGTAATATATGCCATAACTATATTATACTAAAAGATTATAAAGAAAGGTATATTTTAAGATGATTTGCTATATAATGCTTGATATTTTGGATTATAAATATTAATTTTTAATTTTCCAAATCTTTAATTAAAAAGTTAGAATAATGAAAAAAAATAGTAAAGCATTTACACTACTTGAGGTTTTAATCTCTATCGCTCTTTTGGGATTTGTTATGGCTGTCCTCTATAAGAGTCTTGATATGGTAAGGTACTCTAATCAACATCTATACTCTTATTTACAAAAAAGTACAAAAACAATAAAAGCAATTAATACTATATATCTTGATATTCTTAAATCAGATGGAAATCTCACCATTACTCAAGATGATTTTACTAGATTATGTATAGAAGAGACTAGAAATTCACTATATAATCTCTCTTCTGCTAAAGTTTGCTATGTTGTACTCAAAGATAAAAATAGATTAGTTAGAGTAGAGGGAAATGATTATAACTTACCCAAAACTTCAGATAATAAGGTAGAGATTGATGAGGTAATGGAATTACTCACACTCTTTAATATTCAACGAAATAAAGATAAAATCTTAGTAATGATAGATACTAAACTTACAGAACCAATATCTTTTATGATTCAAGGAATAATCAAACCAAAACGAGCTAAGAAAAAAAAGAAAAAAAATAGTAAGAAAAAAATAACTACCAAAAAACAACCAACTAAAAAAAGTTTTGAGAATGATAGTAAAAATGGTATGTTTTAGGTATTTAGAAATAACTAATATAATAATAAGCACAAAATAGCTAAAATAAATAAAATATAGGAGAAAATATTATGAGTAAAATATATAAAATTAGTTTAATAGTATTTTTATTTTTGATAGGTTGTGATAATAATCCTTATTACTCTGAGATAAAAAAGAGTGGATTAGATGGAATGGGGCAGACTTATTTATATGTAGATACTTATCCTGTATCAAATATTGATTATGAATGTGGATATTTAGATATGGCAAAGAGTGGAGATAATGGGGAGTTTATCTATGAATTAGGAAGTAGTTGTAGATTTTATCTACATGATAAAGAGATTTTTAGTATAGATGGGAACTCTTTAAAAGATGGTACAATACATACAATTACAAATCAAAGTATTATAGATAAACTTTATGATGCTGATAGAAATCAAAATCCAAATAAGATAGTTATATAAAAGGAATATAGAATGAAAAAAATCAAGTTATTATCAATAGGATTACTCTCTTTATCTATGGTAGGTTGTGGTAGTTTGAGTGATGGAGATGTAAGTGCTGAGGATTTAGGTGTAGCATATTATGTAGATAGTGCTGTTGAGGGTATAGAGTACGATTGTGGAGATGCCCCTAAAGGTACAACAGATAGCAGTGGTAAATTTACTTTTGAAAAAGGCGAGAGTTGTGAATTATCTGTTGGAGGTAAATTTTTACGCAAAATATCATCATCTGCTTTAACAGATGGTATAACTTTGCTTGAGAGAAATGATGATAATATACAGTTTCTTCAAACCCTTGATAATGATGGAGATGCCTCTAACGGTATCAAAATCTTATCAGGAGTATCAGACTATTTTGATAAACAAGAGATTGTAGAGGGGCTTTTACCATCATTTTTTACAGACCTTTTTACTGTAAATAAGGCTACTATGGCTACTCTATCAACAACTTTAGAACTTATTAGTGGATATAATGGTAATTCAGTAGATTTAGATGAAGCCAAAGTTCATGTAGAAGATACCTTATCTCAATTAAAAGCTAATAATATAGAATATAGAGAACTTTTCTAATGAGTATTAAAAATTTTTTAGAAGATACAATAGCTGAAGATATTGGTAGAGGTGATTTATTTGCTAGAGTATCTAAACCAATAAAAGCAAAAGCTAAAATAGTTGCCAAAAGTGATGGAGTATTAGCAGGAGTTGAGTATATTAATGAGTTGGTTAATATGTATGATATTAGTTTCAAATGGTACTTTAATGATGGAGATAGATTTGTAGTAGGGGATAAATTAGTAGATATTACATCTGATAATATTACAATTTTATCACTAGAGAGAAGTATATTAAATATTATTCATCACTCATCATCTATCGCTACTCTTACAGCTAAATTTGTAGATATTATCAAAGATAGTGATGTAAAACTCTTAGATACAAGAAAAACAAGACCACTATTAAGAGAACTAGAAAAATATAGTATAAGATGTGGTGGAGGAATAAATCACCGTTTTGGATTAGATGATTCATTAATGCTCAAAGATACACACCTAAAAACTATTAAAAATTTAGATAAATTTATGGCTAAAGCTAGAAAAGAGATACCATTTACATCTAAAATTGAGATAGAGTGTGAAGATATAGATATGGTAAAAGAGGCTTGTAGAGTAGGGGCTGATATTATAATGTGTGATAATATGAGTATCAAAGAGATTAAAAAAGTAGTAAAGTTTAGAGATAAAAATTATCCACATATTTTATTAGAAGCAAGTGGAAATGTAACTTTAGATACTATTGGAGATATTGCCAAAACAGGAGTTGATGCGATAAGTACAGGTAGTACAATACATCAATCTAATTGGATAGATTTATCTATGAAAGTTGTAGATTAAATTGTATAAACTACAACTAAATATAGACAAACCTCATGACTCACTGTTCAAAAAAGTCTTTAGAGATATAGAAAATACAAGAGATTTCCTAAAAAGCTATCTACCCAAAGATTTGTCAAATAAAATAGAGTTTGATAGTATGAGTATATCAGGAACAGAAAAAGATGATACCAAATATAAAGTATCTCATCTTGATATGAGTGTAGAGTGTAAAATAGAGGGAGTAGATAGTAAAATATATATAATATTTGAACATAAATCATACCAAGATAGTATGACAATAATGCAAATTATGAAGTATTGTATGTTAATATGGGAAGATGAATTAAAAGCCAATAAAAAGAGTCTAACTCCAATAATCCCATTTATATTTTATCATGGAAAAAAAGAGTCAAAATTACATAATAACTTTATAGACTATTTTGATATATCAGATGAACTAAAAAAATATCTACTAAACTTTGAGATGATAATATTTGATACAACAAAAGAGAGTAATGAAGATATTAAAAAGAGTATAAATAATATGTTTTTGGTATCATCAATATTAATGATGAAAAATATATTTAATGATATAGAAGATATAACACCAATCCTAAAAGATATAGTAGAATTAGATGATAATAGGAAAATAATATTATTTGAGTATTTTGTAACCAAAAAAGAGATGACAAAAAAGAAATTTGATGATATAATATTAGAGATAAAAGGAGATGAAATGCCAAGTTTAGCAAAGATTTGGAAAAAAGAGGGTATTAGTGAGGGGATTATAAATACAGCTATTGTTATGATAAGAGAGTTTAATTTATCAATAGAACAAGTAGCAAAGAAATTAAATTTATCTGTTGATGAACTTAAAAAACATTTAAAGAAATAAAAGGCTATTTAGTGATAAAAGAGTTTAAAAGATTAATAGATAGCTATAAATATATTACAATTATCACACATATCAATCCTGACGCTGATACTATTGGTACGGGATTGGGTATCTATCATATTCTTAAAAATCTTGGTAAAAATGTGGAGATAGTAAATTTTTCATATCAATTTAGTAATGGTGTTAAGTTTTTAAGAGGATTTGATAAGATTAAAAATAGAATTGATTATGAAGATTCTATTATTATTGCTTGTGATTGTGGGGATATTGGTAGGATAGGATTTGATATTAGTGGTAGAGAGATAATTAATATTGACCACCATTATGGAAATAGTAATTTTGGTATTTTAAATATAATTGATGATAGAGCAGTATCAGCTTCACAAGTAGCATATCAATTTCTAAAAGATGATTTTAAAATTGATAGAGTAGTAGCAGAGTGTTTTTATACAGCATTAGTTAGTGATACTCAAAGTTTTAGGACAAATAATTTAACTGATGAAACATTTGGTATCGCTAGTGAGCTTATAAGTAAAGGTGCTAATCCATCAAGAGTTGCTCAAAATCTTACACAAAAAAACTCTCTTGCCTCTATAAGATTATTAGCAAAAGCTTTAGATACTTTTACTCTATATCTTGATGGAATAGTTGGAGTAGTTGTTGTAGATGAGGATATGATGAGTAGTTGTGGTGCGACTATTAGTGATTGTGATAACTTAGCACCATATACATACTCTCTTGCTACTACTGAGATTGGAGTACTGATTGTAAAACTTGAAGATAAAACTAAAGTATCACTAAGAGCTAAAAATCAAAATCTTGATATGAGTAAAATAGCATCATTTTTTGGTGGAGGTGGGCATAGAAGTGCTTCGGGATTTAGAGTATCTAAAGATAGAGTAGATTTAATAGAAGAGATTATAAATCAAATTAAAATAGTATTGGATAGTAATGAGAGTAAATAGAAATAGAGATATGTTTGGTAAAAAGAAGAGTAGTGGTATGGGTAAATTCATATTTATTTTACTAATATTTGTAGGTATAGCAGGATTTATATATACATCAGATAAATTTGATAGAGTAAAACCTCAAATCAATATTCATAATAGTGGATATTGGAGTAAAAAAGCAAATATTGAAATAGATATATCAGATAATTATCTACTTAAAGATTATCAAGTGATAGTTGAAGATGATAAAAACAGATTTGAATTGGCAAAAGAGGAATTTATTAATGATATAAAAGAGAAAAAAATATATATTAAATATCCATCTAAACTTCCTATTAGTAAAAATATTAAAGAGTTAAAAATTACTATTAGTGTTAATGATAAGAGTTTATGGAATATGGGTGTAGGAAATAATGCTATAAAATCAATAATTTTAAAGATTGACCATACTAAACCAAAAATTAAAATCATATCTCATTCATATAGTATTAGAAAGGGTGGAAGTGCTTTAGTGATTTTTGAAGCAAGAGATGAATCAATTGATAAGATATATATTGATACTAAAAAACATAAATTTAAAGCTCAACCATATTATAAAAAAGGATATTATGCCTCTTTAATTGCTTGGGAGTTTAATCAAGATAAATTCGTAGCTTCTATTGTGGTTAAAGATAAAGCAGGAAATAAAAGAGAGCGAAAAATACCAATATATCTTAAAGATAAAGAGTATAAAGTATCATATATTCAAGCTAGAGATAGATTTATAGATGGTAAAATATCAGACCTTATTACTACTGATAGTAAATATGATGATATCACTGATAGATTAGAAAAGCTTAAGGCTATTAATGAAGATATGAGAATTAATAATGAGAATTTAATTCATAAATTTGCTAAAGGTCTATCTCAAAAACTTTTTAAAAGATGGAATATTAAGAAATTTCATCCTCTAAGTCGTGCAGCAGTTGTCGCTACCTTTGGAGATGAGAGACACTACTACTATCAAACAAAAGATAATGAAATATCACAATCTTATCATGTAGGATTAGATTTGGCAAGTACCTCAATGGCACCAATAATATCATCTAATGCTGGATTGGTAGTTTTTGCTGATGAGAATGGAATATATGGAAATATGCCAATGATAGACCATGGAATGGGATTATATACGATATATGGACACTGTTCATCTATTTTAGTAAGTGAGGGAGATATTATTAAAGCAGGTACAAAAATAGCTCAAACAGGTAAAAGTGGATTGGCATTAGGTGACCATTTACACTTTGGAATATTAGTCCAAGGTGTTGAAGTAAGAATTGCTGAATGGATGGATAGTAAATGGATTAAAACAAATATAGATAATATATTTAAAGAAGCTAATGAGAGAATAGGAAAATAAAATGTCTTCAAATCTGATATTAGCATCATCTGTTGTATTTGTATTGATGATTATTTTACCTGTAGTATTTCATCTTACACGATATTTAGGTGCTACAAGTGATAATATTCGCAAACAAGAACCCTATGAATGTGGAGTTAGAATTACTCATAAAGACCCTTATGATACATTTAATATTAAATTTTATATTGTAGGAATTATATTTTTGCTATTTGATGTTGAAATTTTATTTCTTTTTCCTTGGGCTATTAATTTAAGAGAGTTAGGAATTTTTGGACTGATTGAGATGTTTGTTTTTATGGGACTTCTAATTTCAGGACTTATTTATGTATATAAATCAGGAGTACTTAAATGGACTTAAGTGAAAATTTATTAGGTGATGCAATTGTTACTACTACACTAGAAGCAGTAGTAGATTGGGGACGACAATCATCTTTATGGCCTTTTGTTTTTGGGACAGCTTGTTGTGCTATTGAATTTATGGCAACGGCTGCGAGTAGATATGATATATCAAGATTTGGAGCAGAGGTTCTTAGATTTTCTCCTCGCCACGCTGATTTACTACTTGTTGCTGGTACAGTAAGTTATAAACAAGCACCAATTCTAAAACAAATTTATGATCAGATGCCAGAGCCTAAATGGGTGATAAGTATGGGGGCTTGTGCTAGTAGTGGAGGATTTTATGATAATTATACTACACTGCAAGGAATAGATGAGATAATCCCAGTAGATGTATATATTTCAGGTTGTCCTCCTCGTCCTGAAGCTATGATAGATGCTGTACTCAAAATTCAAAAACAGTTACACAAAGAGCCATCTCTTAAATTACAAGAGCATAAAGGATTTAAAGGTAAGTTTGATTAAATATAATTTATCAAATTTATTTTAATATTTAAGTTTTTATTGTTGATAATAATTATATACTATTAAATTATTTTAAAGGGGTAATTTATGGTATTTCAAAAAAAGATTATATTAGTTATATTATCTATATTTTTTCTATCTAGTTGTGGTGATAGTAATAATATAGGAAATAAACATTTGGTTAGTTCACAACTTTTAATAGATATAAACTCATCAGTATTAAATACTACATTTGGTTATAAAGCTTATAAAATTGTATATAATACACAATTTAAGGGTATGACACAAGAGGCATCAGGTCTTTTAGTTTTACCAACAGGTTATGAAAGTATAGATGATTTTTCAATCTCTATGGTTTGTGATGCTAGAGGTACGATTTTTGCTAATAGCCAGACGCCAACACTTAATTTTATGCCACAAGTAAATCCTATTGGTTCAGGATTTAGTGCAATGGCGGGATTTGCTACACTCCAACCTGATTTTCTAGGATTTGGTATTAGTAGTGATAAAACACATCCATATTTACTAAAAGATTCTTTAGCACAGCGTTCTATTGATATGATAGAAGCTGTGATAGAGTTTGCACAAGAAAACTCAATTCCTGTAAATGGACAACTATTTTTATCAGGATATAGTGAGGGTGGATATGCAACAATGGCTACAATCAAAAAGATAGAAGAGAGTTATAGTGATACTTTAAGTGTTGTAGCATCTGCACCAATGGCAGGACCTTATAACTTAGAGATGATGACAAAATCAGTATTAGCAAGTGATGTTCTACTCTATTCTCCATTTATAGGGTTTACTGTTTTTGCTTATTCTAATTCGTATGATGATATAGATTTAAATACTATTATTAATGAACCTTATGCTTCTAGTTTTGCATCTTTATTTGATGGGAGTAAATTAGGAGATGAGATATATGTTAACCTTACAAATTATACTCAAGAGTTGTTTACACAAGATATTATTAATAATTATCAAGGGAGTTCATTTCAAAAAGCTATTATAGAAAATAGTATTGCAGATTGGAAACCTATTAATAAAATGAGATTATATAATTGTGACCAAGACCCCATTATACCATTAGCTTTTGCACAAGATGCCTATAATAATTTTAAATCTAATGGTTCAACAAGCGTAGAACTTATTACTTTAGAGGGAAATAATCATGGAGAGTGTGCGACAATTGCATATCCTCAGGTTATAGCTTGGTTTGATAAATTAAGAAAAGGAGAGTAGTTTTGAAACATATTTTAACACTAAGTATAGCAACAGCAAGTTTAATAGCAGGAGGATATAAAATACCTGAACAGTCACTTAATTCAATGGCATTGGGTGGTGCAAATGTAGCATATACAGTAGGTGCTGATAGTGCATATTTTAATCCTGCTAATATGAGTTTTATGAAAAATTCAAATTTTATAGAGAATGGTATTACTTTAGCACATTTACCATCTATTAATTTTGATGGATTTCAAGCATTATCTCCTACTACTATCTTAGCTTCTACTAACTCCTCAGAAGTAGAAAATATTCCTATTCCATTTTTTCATTTTGTATCAAAAGAGTATAATGATTTTAGATTTGGTCTTAGTCTAACAGTCCCTGGTGGGCTTACTAAGAGATGGGAAAATGGAGTCCAAAAACTTTTTGCACAAGAGTTTGGACTTAAAATTGTAGAACTTAATCCATCTTTTTCATATAAAGTAAATGATAAGTTTAGTATTGGTGCAGGAGTTAGGTTAGTTTATAGTGAGGGAATAGTTAAGAGTGATGGATTTGCAATAGGTAAGCCAATTGCTAGAGATATGGAGGGTGATACAGTAGAGTTTGGATATAATCTAGCACTCTCTTATCGTCCTTTAGATGACCTTAATATTGCTCTTACATATCGCTCTAATGTAGATTTACAAGAGGAAGGATTGGCTAAATTATCACTAAGTAATCTATCTTCTACCCATAATTCATCTGTAACAGTACCTCTTCCTGCATCTCTAAATTTAGCTATTAGTAAAGCTTTAAATGAGAACTTTGTAATAGAGTTTAACTATGAAAAAACATTTTGGTCTGAGTATAAAAATTTAGATTTTGTATATGATACACCAATATTTGCTATGCTTAAATCACCATTTGATGATGCCAAAGCCAAAAATTGGAGAGAT
>Ga0256826_1001791_pt1 | contig 13301 bp, 12 predicted proteins | sample CV79metaG_FD_185975 | JGI IMG/M metagenome (GOLD analysis project Ga0256826, IMG submission 185975) | Hydrothermal vent microbial communities from East Pacific Rise, Pacific Ocean - CV79 | ecosystem: Environmental > Aquatic > Marine > Hydrothermal vents | place: Pacific Ocean: East Pacific Rise...
TATCATAGGTTTATCATAGATTGGAACTAGTTGTTTACTTGTCCCTTTTGTGATGGGGTAGAGTCGTGTGCCGCTTCCCCCTGCTAAAATTATTCCTTTCATTTTAGTTCTCCTTTATTATTCAACACATTATACAAAAAAATCTTTAAAAACAACAAAAGTTCAACAAAAAACAATTATTTTGTTATAATCACATTTATGACAAAGAACAGACCTTTAAAACTTGAAATTTTAATAAAACAGCTAGACCTCACAGAACATATAGAACAGTTTGAAAGCTTCTTCTCTCGTAAATCTGCACTTTACATTGAAGGTGATCAAGAACTACACTTTAAATATATCAAGGCACTTGATAAGTTAGAGTTTAAAGCTCCTCCTAAAGTTACGGACTTCTATCACATAAAAGGGCATCTCAAAAAGGCTGGTGTTTTAAACTTTGAACAGATTTTCGAGATAGTTAAAATTGTACGTTATTTTCGCTACTTTAAAAATAGAAACATTGATGGCATCATCGGTCAGTGGATGAATAAGTTTGATATACCTCTAGCGTTTACAGAGGTAGAGAAATATTTTACAAACGATGGGAAGTTTGAAGAGAACTTAGATGAGACACTGTTTGCTCTTTCAGCTCGTATAAAAGAGCAGAGAGACAATATGTCAGGTTCACTCAAAAGAATGATGTCAAGCTCTAAACTCGCTGGTTATCTTGTAGATACGCAGGTGCATTTTGTGAACAATGAAGATTGTCTTTTAGTTCGTGGTGGTTTTAACCATGTCCTAAAAGGGGCTGTTGTTGGGCGTTCAACTGGTGGGTTTTTCTATGTATCTCCCGATAGTATTTTAAAATCTAAAGAGAAGATTCGTTTTATTCAGCAAGAGAGAGAAGCGATATTTTATGAGTACGCAAAAGAGTTCTCTTCAAAACTTTCAGATTTACAGCCTTTTATAAACTTCATAGATAAAGAGTTTACAAAGTTTGACAACTACCAAGCAAGAGTCCTTTTTGCCCAGAGTAAAAATATGCAAATCATTAAGAGTAAAAAAGACTCTAAAATAGTTCTAAGTGGTTTTATCCACCCTGCTCTTCACAATGCAAAACCGATAAATGTAGATTTTTCTAAAAATATCTTGATGATTACAGGTGTAAATGCCGGTGGTAAAACTATGCTTTTAAAAAGTATATTAGCTTCAGCATTTATGGCAAAGTACATCATTCCAATGAAACTCAATGAAGAAAAGTCTCACATAGGAAACTTCAAAACAGTTCTAGCTATCATTGATGACCCTCAAAATGTTAAAAATGACATTTCAACTTTTGCTGGACGTATGCAGGAATTTTCTCGTATATTTGAACACAAATCTGCTCTTGTAGGTGTCGATGAGATAGAGCTAGGGACTGACTCAGATGAGGCAGCTGCACTCTTTAAAGTCATACTCGATGATCTCATAAAACGGGGACAAAAAGTAGTCGTTACAACACACCATAAACGACTAGCTGCTCTTATGGCTGACCGTGACGATGTTGAGCTTATGGCTGCAATCTATGATGAAGAGCATCGTAAACCTACTTATGAATTTATGCAAGGTATCATTGGTAAATCTTATGCATTTGAGACTGCTTCTCGTTATGGCATCCGAAATGACATTGTCAAAGAAGCTAAAGCTGTCTATGGTGACAACTCAGAAAAGCTCTCTCTACTTATAGAACGTGGTTCTCAACTAGAACGTGAACTCAAACAAAAACATCAAAAAGTAGATGCAAAGCTAGAGGAGTTACGACTTAGGGAACTTCGTATAAAAGAGACAAAAGAGGAAAACCTTAAAGAGCTTGAAGAGCAAAAATCAGCGCTCAAAAGAAGTTTTGATGTAGCTATTGGTGAAGCTAAAAATGCTGCAAAAGCTGGAGATACACAAGCGATTCACAGAGCTATGAGTAAAGCACAAAAAACACTTCCAAAAGAGGATAAAGAGCTTATCAAAAGAGATGTAGCGTTTAAGGTAGGTGATAAGGTTAAATACCACTCTCAAAAGGGCATTATAATCTCTATGAAAGGGGAAAAAGAGGCTACTATTGAAATGGATGGATTAAAGGTTCGTGTAAAAACAAAACATCTTAAACATACTCAAATTCTCAAACAAATGCCAAAAACAAATGTCAAAGTAAATATTGAAAAAAGATCTGGTCTCAAGTGTGATTTACATGGGATGAGAGCTGATGAAGCTTGTGAAGTTTTAGATAAGTTTCTAAATGATGCTCTTGTAAACGGTTGGGATGAAGTTATAATCTATCATGGCATAGGAACTGGTAAGCTTTCTTTTGCTGTAAAAAACTTTTTAATAGCACACCCAAGTGTTCAAAGTTTTGGAGATGCACCTCAACATTTAGGTGGTTTTGGAGCGAAAATAGTCGCTCTTTAATCTTTGAGTAAAAACCTATGAAGAACACGTATAAGCAACTCTCTATCTATAGGTTTAGAGATAAACTCATCCATACCTGCATCTAAGAACTTTGCTCTATCCGTAGCTAAGGAGTTAGCTGTTAATGCTACAATTGGAGTGTGTTTCAAGCTCTTACTCTCCTCTAGCTCTAATATAATGGCAGTGGCTTCTAGTCCACTCATTTTAGGCATATTTTCATCCATAAGAATGATATCGTACTCATTTTCTTTAAACATTTCAACTGCTTCTAGTCCATTTTCAGCTATCACGATATCTAAACCCAAATCTTCGAGCATTATATCTACTAACATTTGATTTGTTTTATTGTCTTCAACCAAAAGTACTTTTGAGTTTAGCTTTTTATTGAAATCTATTTTTTGAAGATATATTTTATCCGTATCTTCACAAGTTTCTATCTCTAAAAGAGGAAGATAAAACTTAAATGTACTTCCTTGACCTAAGATACTGTCTACTTCAATACGACCATCCATAGACTCAACTAGAGCACGAGAAATACTAAGTCCTAAACCTGTACCTCCAAACTTTCTAGTTGTTGTAGCATCCTCTTGAGTGAAAGATTTAAAAAGTTTTTGTATATTTTTTTCATCTATCCCTATCCCTGTATCTTTTACACTACACATAAGTTCTTGTGTCTCTTCTAGGAATTTTAATGATACATAGATACTTCCACCACTTGATGTAAACTTTAATGCATTACTTAAGAAATTTGAAACTATTTGTTTAATACGTACAGTATCTCCAATAAAAAACTTTGGTAAAAATTCATCAAATGATATTTTTAGTTCTATACCATTCTCTACAGATTTTTCATAAAGAAGTTGTAAGACCTCTTTAAAAGGTTTTTTTGTTGAAAATTTTCTTCTCTCAAGAGTCATTTTACCACTCTCTATCTTACTAAAATCTAATATATCATTTATAATTGTAAGAAGAGAGACACCAGAATTTTTAATGATGTTAAATTGTTTCTGTCTTCCTCTATCAGGCTCTCCACATTTAAGTATATCTACAAAACCAAGTATAGCATTCAGCGGAGTTCTTATCTCATGAGACATACTTGCCAAAAAATCTGATTTTGCTTGAGAAGCATCTTCTAGTTCTCGTATTTTTTCTTGAAGCTCTTTAGTTTTTGATTCTATAAGATCTTCTAAATTGTCATTTGCATTTTGAAGTTCTAAAGAAGTTTCTTGTACAAGATGTGAAAGAGCATTATGAGTAGGACTATTAGCACTTAAATAGTAGTTTTTACCGAGTTTATTCTTAAATCTTCTATCTCTGGCATTTATATTTTCACTCATAGCAGTTATAGTCATGGTCTGATTTAACAACTCACAGTTTTCTGCTTTAAAGAACTCTCCATAAGTGAAAAAACCTGTTGTAGGTGCTATTTCAGCTAAAGGTGTCAACTCTAAACTTATGGCTGATTCAAGGAAACGCCGTCTTGCCATACAAGAGTATATAAAAATAGACTCTACTCCTGAGTTGATAAATTGAGCAGATTTTTCTTTAGAACCAGATAAAACCATAGGACGATTACCATATCCAAACTTAACCTTATCTCCAACATTTAAATTTCCTGCAAAAACAAGAGAGTTATCATCTTCTTTAGATAATACAGCTCTTGCAATTTTGACATTGTTTCTAGTTATGATTAAAGGAAACTCTATCCCAACAGAAGGAAGTGAAGCTGCTATCTCAACTCCAAGATACTTTGCATATATATCAACTGCACTCTGCCCATCAATTTCATATACACGATTGTCAACTGATTTTGTAATTGTGAGTGTTTTTCCTATCTCTTGCCAGTTAAAACTATAGTCAGTTCTGATAGTTAAATCTTTAGAACTTATACTCACACCTACAGCACCATAAGGGATAACCCCGTCGTTACTTATGATATATGTTTGTTTGAAGTTAGCACCATCACCAGCCATACCACCAACTATTGTGATGTCTTTTGAGAGGCTCTTTACACCATTTAAAAAACGTTCTCCATTAGTTAGAAGTCCATCCGAAAATAAAAATAGTGCTTTTGTGTCTTTTTTAATAAGTTTTTTGGCAAGAGAAACACCACACTCATAACTATCATTTTTTATATCAGTAGAGGCGACTTCTAAGCTTGATTTTTCAAAAGTTGTTAAACTTACAACTATCTTATCATTGCTAACGATATTATCTATTATTTCACCATCTGTTGTAGCACCAATAAGTTTTGCATGAGGAGTAAAGAAAAGAATATCATCAAGAGTTTGTTGAAGAATATCTTTATCTAAGTTCGAAGAAAATAGTTGAATAAATAAGTTTTTTTTGTCTAATAAATCATTTTCATCTAAAAATCTTTTATAGGACTCTTTATTTTGATAGTATGTATTCAACGTTCTCATAGATATTTTCCTAATTTTACATAATATTATATATATTATCATAATCTATGCTAATAAATGATAAAATGCATCCTATGAAAAAAGTAGCAATTATAGGTGCTGGAGCATCTGGTCTTTTATGTGCCATATTTTGTGCAAGAGCATCTTGTAAAGTAGACATCTACGAGCAAAACTCAAAACCTGCAAAAAAAATCCTTGTATCAGGTAATGGACGATGCAATATTTCAAACGCCAACTTAAGTTCACAAGACTACTTCTCTCAAAACCCTGAGTTTGTTGAGTTCGCACTCAAAGAGTTTGGATTTAAAGCATTTGAAAAATTTTGTAAAGATATAGGCTTAATCTTAAATGTTTTAGATGATGGTCGTGCTTATCCACTTAGCAATGAAGCTAAAAGTGTTGCAAAACTTTTTGAAGAATATGCCTTAAACTTAGGTGTAACTTTTCATACCGATACAAGAGTAGAAGATATTAAAGAGTTAGTATCCAAATATGATAGTGTCGTTGTAGCTACTGGATCACGTGCAGCAGAACATTTAGGAGGAAATGATGATGGAGAGAAGTTTGCTACAGCATATGGGCATAATCTTATCTCAGCATATCCATCCCTTGTTCAACTCCATCTTAACTCTAAAATAGCACCTAAAATGAGTGGTACAAAAGTAAACGCTGAAGTTACTCTTCTCATAAATGCTCAAAAAGAGTCAACTGTAAATGGTGATGTTCTTTTTACATCTTACGGTGTTTCAGGTTTTGCTATTTTAGATATTTCGCAAGGTGCTAGTTTAGCGATGAGAGATTATTCAGCTGTCGATATAAGCATCAACCTACTTCCTAGCTTTAACATGCAAAAACTATCCTCACATATTAGCGCTATTGCTTTAAGTATGCCTCATTTTAGTATAGTAGAAATTTTAGCTGGTTTATTACCCATAAAAATTGTCAATGGTCTTTTAGAAGAGTTAAACATATTAAACACTATTAAAGGTAAAGAGATTCATACTAAACTTGCAAAAAAAATTGCAAATAAGATTTTAAACTGGCGTTTTGAAGTCACAGAAACTCATGGTTTTAGGCATGCGGAGATAAGTGGTGGGGGTGTTGACACAACAGAAATAAACCCAAAAACAATGGAATCAATGAGATGTAAAAACCTTTACTTTGTAGGTGAAACACTAGATATTATTGGAAAAAGAGGTGGATATAATTTTGCCTTTGCATGGGCAAGTGCATATGTTGCGGCAAAAGATATTATACGATGAAAGTTAACATGATTAAAAATGATTTCACACTTCTTTATGTCGAAGATGACAATAGTATACGAGAAAATTATAGTGAAATTTTTAGAGAATTTTTTGGAAATGTTATAAATACAGATAATGGTGATGATGCTCTTTTATTGTATGAAAACAACAAAGTTGATGTTGCAATTCTTGATATAAATATTAATGGTCTTGATGGAATAAGTGTAGCTGAAAAACTTCGCAAAAATGATAAAGAACTACTTATACTTATGATGACTGCATACTCAGACAAAGATAAACTACTCCGCGCTATCAACCTACAACTCCACGGTTATCTCATAAAACCACTCAAAACTAAAGAACTTTTTACTACTTTAGAAACTATAGTAAAACTTTTAAACAAAGAGATTCTCATAGCATTAAATGGTGGATTTTTATGGAATGAAAGTAAACAAACTCTTCTTTATCAAAATGAAGTGTTAAAATTAACAAAACATGAAACTATGGCGATAGAAACGCTTCTTGAATACAAAAATTTATATTTAACAGCTTGTGAAATACAAGAAAAAATATTTACTGAAAAAGAGTTAGGGGAAAATAGTTGCAATAATATAGTACAATTACTTTCACGCCTTAAAAAGAAGATAGAAACATTAAATCTCTCTTCTCAATATTTTATAGAAAACTGTTATGGTGTAGGTTATCGAATAACTATCAACTAAAGGAAAAAAATGTCCACTTCTCTTATCTTCCCAATCCTCATAATTATCTTGTTTGTTCTTATATATAACTCACTTGTAGCTAAAAAAAATCAAGTTGATAATATTTTTGCGAGTGTAGATACACAACTTAAAAAACGCTACGACCTCATACCAAACCTTATTGCAACAGTTAGTAAGTACATGGAACATGAAAAAGATATACTTCAAGAGATTACTAAACTGCGTTCACAAGCGAATAAAACAGATGCCTCCAATGAAGATAAAATTGCACTTGATGCTAAAATGAGTGCAGCACTTGGGTCTATTATGATTGCAGTTGAAAACTACCCAGATTTAAAAGCAAATGAAAATGTTATGCACTTACAACATACACTTAGTGAAGTTGAAGAGCAGATTTCAGCAGCTAGACGTGCTTACAATCAAGCTGTGACAGACTATAATAATGCTCTCCAACAGATACCTACTAACTTTATATCATCTGCAATGAACTATCAGAAAAAAGACCTCTTTGTTATAAATGAAAATGAACGTAAAAATATAGATGTAAAAGAGCTTTTTAACTAAAGAGTATGAAAAGCATTAGCCATCTTACAGACTTTTACTACAAAGTGCTCTTCCCTACTCTAGAGCACTTAGAAGAGAGTAGAAAAGCACTACGAAAGAAAATAATAATTGTTGGTATTATTTATACCCTTGTAATCTTTTTTATACTCTCTGTTACTATAAGTAGAAATTTTGATGTAGAGTTTTTTCTATTTATCGCTTTTGCTTACTTTAGTGTTGGTCTATTTATATATAAATTTTTAATAAAAGACTATACTAAAGAGTTTAAAGCAAAAATCATAAAACCTTTAATTTCAGAAATAGATAAAAAACTGCACTATAAACCTCAAATGCATATTCCTCCAAAATATTTTACTGATTCAAAACTATTTAATCAAACGCCAGATAGAGTTAATGGTAATGATTTTGTTCATGGAAAAATAGATGGTATAGATATTAGATTTTCAGATTTTCATGCTCAAAAAAGACATAGGGACTCAAAGGGTAGAACATCTTGGAGTACTATTTTTAAAGGTCTTTTTATAGTAAGTGAATTCCATAAGAACTTCAAAGGAACGACTGTTATTCTGCCTGATACTGCACAGAGTACATTTGGAAATTTTATTGGTTCTTGGCTACAGTCAAACAACTTTTCAAGAGAAGATTTAGTAAAAATGGACAATGTTGCATTTGAAAAAGAGTTTGTGGTTTATGGAAGTGACCAGATTGAAGCTAGATATATACTTACTCATACACTTATGCAAAAACTTTTGGATTACAAAAAAAGAACTAAAGAACCACTTTATATCTCTTTTAACCATAAAAATATATATCTTGCTATCGAATATAATAAAGATTTATTTGAGCCATCTATTTTTCGTTCACTATTACAGTATAAAATAGCGATGGAATACATTTCAACTCTACATCTTGCTATTGGGATTGTAGAAGAACTGAAACTAAATCAAAAACTATGGAGTAAATTATGAAATTAAAATTATTACTAACAACTTTGAGTCTAAGCGAATATATAGATGAATAATCAAAGCAATTCACTCATATTAAGTATCAAAGATCTCTTTACTCTAAAAATGATAAAGTATTCTATATTACCTTTTGTTTTAAGTATGTTAGTTTTATATATTCTCTTTTTTGTTTTAGCAGGTATGAGTTTAGACTCCCTAGGAAGTATGAACATAGAGAGTACCCAAACGACTCTTCAAAATGGTGTACCACATACAGATAGTTTTAGTGCTACGCTAGAGGGAACATCAATCATTCAGTTTCTTATGAGTCATGCTATTACATCTTGGATAGCTACATTTTTAGTTTATACTGTAGGAAGTTTTTTAACACTATATCTATCTATATTTATAGCTCTTATAATTGTTGGTTTTTTAACACCTACAATCTTAAAAGAAATTCAGAGAAGACACTACAATGATGTAGAGATAGTAGGACACTCAAATATTGTTGAAGCACTACTTTTAACACTAAAATGGGCGATAACTATGCTTGTTATGTTTATAGTTTTTGTACCTCTATACTTTATACCATTAGTAAATATCATCGCATTTAATCTGCCACTTTATTACTTTTTTCATAAAATAATGACATATGATGTTAGCTCTACTATCTGTACAAAAGATGAAGCTATGAAGATAAAGTTTTTTAATGCAACTACTATTCGTTTAAAAACGCTAGGGCTTTACTTGATATCACTCATCCCTTTTGTTGTGTTTTTTGCATCTGTATTTTACATCATATATCTTGGACATAGTTACTTCTTAGAGACTAAGAAGTTAAGAGAAGAGCAAAACTAAAAGAAAAAAAATAAGAAATTATTTTTCTTCTTTATCCTCTTCTTTCATTACTAAAGCTCGATAAGCTTCATCTTTTGGGACTAATCCTGCTTCATAAAGAAACTGAGATGGCATAAAGTTCTGTTTTTTTATCTTGTCATACTTTGCAAAACTAAGATAGAGAATATCTTTTGCCCTAGTAACTGACACATAAAAGAGTCGACGTTCTTCATCAAGACTTCCACCTCTTTGCATTAGTTTTCTATTTGGGAAACGCCCATCCATTAAGTCTATGACATAGACTTCTTTATACTCTAAGCCTTTAGATGCATGAACACTTAATAAGTTTACACCCTCTCCTTGAGTTAAGTCAGAAGAACCTAAAATCATGGCATTTAAAAATCTCTCATGCTCCGAATAGGGTTTGCATAGCTCACGAAGGAGTACATTTTTTCGCTCTATTCTTACAAGTGCTTCTGTTTTTTGCTTTTCATCTACACTGCCATCTTTAAGTTGTGCTCTTTTTGAAGCTAAAATATCTGCAATATACTTAAAAAGCTCAGATTTCACTATCTTCTCAACAACAACTTGTGGGCGTTTAATACCTTTTAAATCACGAAATAGTAGATAAAAATTATGTAAAAAAGTAGCCGAATCTTTTGTAAGTTTAGGATGTTTTAAAGCTGGGTTTATCATAAACTTTGCTTCAAAACCAAGTTTTGCATATTTTCCTACAGCACCAAGCTCTAAAAAATCATCAAAAAGACCTAGTTGATGATTTAATTTTCTTTTTTCAAAAGGATTTTTTATTGACTCATCAGGAGCATAAAGACCATAAAACATACTACCATGTCCCAAGACTTTTAGTGCTATGTAGAGTTCTTTTGCCATGGCACTACCTATGCCTCTTGCAAACTCAAAGAGATGTATAAAAGCCATCATATCTGATTCGTTAACTAAAAGTGTATACAGGTCTAATACGGCCTTTACTTCACGTGAATCAAAAAACGATGTTCCACCTTTTCGTTTACAGGCTATATCTAACTCACGAAGTCCTACTTCTATACCATCAGCAGAAGAGTTATTTCTAAAAATAACAGCTATCTCTTCTCTTGGCGTTTGACTTTTTTCTATCATCGCAGCTATCTGATGATACTGGTCAAAAAGCTCGTCAAACGCTAGAAGTGATGGAGCTTTTGCTTCTGCTGTTCGAGTTACTTCTAACTGTTTTGGATAGATTCTTTCATTATGTTCTATCACTTTTGTTGCTAGAGAGAGTATGGGGCGAGATGAACGATAGTTTTTTGTAAGTGTATGAACTTTAGCATTTGGAAACTTTTGAGTAAAAGAGCCTATTATCCCTATGTCTGCCCCATTAAAAGCATAAATACTCTGGTCATAATCACCAACACAGAAGATAGAAGGTGGTTTCATAGCATCTATGATAGTTCCTTGAAGAGCATTTGTATCTTGGTACTCATCAACAAGAACCTCTTTATAGCCTAACTCTTTAGTTTTACACATATCACGAAAATTTAGAAGTAAGTCATTAAAGTTTACAAAACCATATTCCTCTTTTAATCTTTCAAATTCATCTACAACATCAGCATAAATAAGTGCAAAGCCCTCATGTTCAGGGTACTTTTCTATTACCCAATCTTCAAAATTATTATTGAGTTCTGTATTTTGATAAAAGGAGTACATATCGTAGAGGTGATTTCCACCATAAGGAGTGATTTCAGCGTTTATATGGTCAAACTTACGTTTTTCAAAGACTGATCGAAATAGAGTTTTTAATTCTCTTTGCTGTTTTAAGACAACACGTTTATCATATTTTTTAAGCCATCTATAGCTAACTGCATGAAAAGTTCCCGCATCAATTTTTTTAGCAACACCTGAGCCAAAATACTCAGCTACCCTCTCAACCATTTCAGCTGCAGCTTTGTTAGTGAAGGTAAGTAAAAGTATTTCACTTGGCGCAATTCCATTTGCTAAAAGATGTCCAATACGACCAACAATTGTAGAGGTTTTTCCAGTACCAGCAGAAGCGATGATGAGATTTTCAGGAGTAGAAGCAGTTGCTGCAGCATACTGTTGAGCATTTAAACGTGATAATGGCATATATAGCTACTCCATAGAAAATTTAAGAGCGCGATTATACCTTTTATAGTATAAATATATCGCATGATAAGAAAGAACTACAGTTTATATTTCACATCCCTTTACAATAGGTTCTAGTTTACTTGTCAACCGCGAAGTTAAAATAGACAACAAAAAAACTGCTTGGTCATGCTGATGATATACCTCTAGGGATAATCATTTCTCGGTGCTATATGAGTGTATATATGTTGGTCATTTCAGGGCGCAATATGGGCACAGTGAATAAATAAATCAGTTAGAATGTTAGTGTTTATGGGGTTTAATTAAGTGTGGCTCCGGATATTAGATACAAAATATTTTTTTCTTCAAAATTCTCTTAAGTCTCGTATTATAGGACTTTACTAGCACTTTTGATTTTCTTATAAAAAAACTATTCTATATAATATAATAGCCGATTTTTTTATAATGTTTTAGTTGTATCAGATAAAAATTCTGCCACATCAAAAATATTAAAAATTACTTTACTAGTTTGGTATACCGTAACCTCTTGCTATACTTTTTGCAATATATGAAGGTGAAACACCAATAAGTCCAGCAAGCTCTACTTTACTTAAAACAGACTTTTTATATAGTTTAAATAATTGGTCACTCATTATAATAACTTCATCTTGATTATGTTTCATAGTCTCTTCCTAATAATAATATTACTTAATTATCATTGAAAGTCTATTCATTTGTGATTAAGTCGAATTTATGCACTTGCTTGAAGTTTCACTCCAAAGCTATCAAGAACTTTCATCACTGTTTCAAATCTTGGTTTAGCATCTGCACTAAATGTTTTATATAAACTTTCTCTTCCCAGTCCTGTATCTTTTGCTATCTGACTCATGCCTTTAGCCTTTGCAATATTACCTATAGCATTAAGAAGTTCATTCATATCACCATCTTTAAGCACTTGGGATAAATACTCAGCTATCATCTCTTTAGAATCTAAATATTGAGATACATCAAATGTAGTTGTATTAGTCATCTTGTAACTCCTCTGCTAATTGTTTTGCTTTTTGTATATCTTTACTTTGTGTAGACTTATCGCCACCTACTAAAAGGATAATTATCTCATCATCCTTTTTAGTATAGTAAATTCTATATCCCGGTCCTGCTGTAATTCGTAATTCACTTACATCAGTACCAATTGATTTATAATCTCCAAAATTGCCTTCTCTAACTCTTTCAATCCGTCTTAAAATAGAAACTTTCGCTTGAATATCTTTGAGTTTAGTTAGCCACTTAGAGAATAGATCTGTTTGTTTTATCATATACATAAAGATATTGTATCTAATTAGATACAACTATGTCAATAATATATTTTATACTCTATTTCCTAAGAATATAAACATACGAGTCTATTATGAATACACTTCTTTTCCTGTAATTGCCGGAAACTGTGGGAAATAAAGGATTGTTTTTGAATTAATTTCCTGTATATTAGGAGATGAAGCGAAGTTTAGTGAGCGTTTTAGGTGACGGTTTCACTCTAAAAATATTAAACTAATTTTACACAATCTCAATAAATACTGCTATTGGTACATTCATAGAACATTTATCACTTGTGCTTTGTATTAAGAACAATAGCTTAGCCTCATACATATATTGATTTTTATCTTTAAACTCTTCTAGATGCTTTTTATTATTGGAAATAAATTTACTTTTAAAATTTTTCATGAATTTTTTATTGCTATTAGGGGAAGATATATGATTATTAAATTCTAAAAACAATTCTCTAATTCTTTTTATTGTCTTAGTATTTCGATGTTCATAAACAAATCCTACATCTTGACTCATCATAAAATTAAAATCTTCTAAAAAAGTTGTTGATTGCTGATTCTTATACGAAGGTATCCCAAGTTCTTTGTGCTGATGATTAGAAAACTCTTTCCAACGAATACGACTATTTGGACTTTAGGGCACAATATGGGCACAGTGAATAAATAAATCAGTTAGAATATCAGTGTTTATGGGGTTTAATTAAGTGTGGCTCCGGATACTGGA
>Ga0256826_1001792_pt1 | contig 13290 bp, 6 predicted proteins | sample CV79metaG_FD_185975 | JGI IMG/M metagenome (GOLD analysis project Ga0256826, IMG submission 185975) | Hydrothermal vent microbial communities from East Pacific Rise, Pacific Ocean - CV79 | ecosystem: Environmental > Aquatic > Marine > Hydrothermal vents | place: Pacific Ocean: East Pacific Rise...
CTTGTCCCTGCATTCCAAAATAAGTTACCTCTGATAACTCTGGCGTAGAAATGCCATAATATTTTAATGAAGCTCCAAGAACCATAATCCCTGATGACATTATTCCTGTAAAACGAACGCCTTTTTTATCAAGGATAATACCTCCAATAATCAGCATTCCAAAAAATACATTCAACCACCCATAAGCACTAGTGAAAAGGCCGTAGCTTGTGCTTGACCATCCATATTGCTCTTCCAATAAAGGTTTAAGTGGTGACATTACGTCGGTTAAAAAATAACCGGCAAACATCGTAATGGAAATGATTGCTAAAGCACCCCATCTTGCAGCCTTAGAGTCTCTAAGGCTTTGTTTTATTACTTCTGTCATATTGTAAAATTTTAATTTGTCGATAAATCGCGGCTAAAGTAAGGAAATTTACCAGATAGCTTTCATTTAGAGCTTCTTTTTTAACAGGAGGAGTCTTAATAAATATTAATCATAGATTAATCAATAATATAATCATCAAAAAAATCTTTTTTAAAATTAACTAAATAGAGCTTTTTGGTTGCACGGGTAACAGCAGTGTATAGCCAACGGCCAAAATCAACATCTAAATCGTCATTAGGCATCCATGGTTGTTCTATAAAAACAATATCCCATTGACCACCTTGAGTTTTGTGGCAAGTAAGAGCATTTGCAAATTTTATTTGTAATGCATTAAAGTATCGGTTGTTTTTTACTGCATCTACTCTAGCCTTTTTTGTTTTTAAGTCGTCATAATCAAGCATGATCTCTTGGAAAAGTCTATTGTTTTCTTCAAAGCTTAATGATGGGCTTTCAGATGTGAGAGTATCAAGTAATAAAACTACATCAAAGGAAGGCTCGTCAGGGTAATCTATCATTTGTACTTCTACTTCTGCAAACTCAAAACCATATATATCAGAATAGTTTTTTACCTGAACAATTTCAATAATATCACCATTGGCAATAAATCCTGCTTGTGAAGTTTCCTCCAACCAAAAATAATTATTGCGAACCACCATTAATAAGTCTCCGGATTCAAGACGGTTTTCCTTATAAAGTATTCTATTTCGTATTTCCCTATTATAAATGTTTGCTCTTTTATTGCTTCTGGTAATCACTATAACGTTTTCTTCACCATATTCTGAAAAGGAATCGCCAAGAATTTCTTGAAACTCCAAGCCGTTTATGTAGTGTATATCTGAATAATTATTGCAACTAAATATTGGCTTTTGGATATTGCCATTGCTGAGCATATTTCGGATGTTTGTAGCATTGTATAAAATGCCCGATTCAGCCGCTTGTCTAACTACTTCTTGAAGCTCGTAAGTAAAAAACTCAAAGCTAAAAATACTTTGAAGTTCATTCTTATCCAATGCTGGACTAATATCAATCCCAACCGGTGGGAGCTGAGCAACATCACCAATCAGCATTAAATGACAATTATTACCGGAATAAACATATTCTATCAAATCTGAGAGTAAATCCTGTCCTCCTGATAAACCATTGCTATTATTACTTGTAAAACCAGAAATCATGGAAGCTTCATCAACAATAAAGAGGGTGTTTACATGCAGGTTTTCTTTTAGTTTCATATGAAAAAAACCACTTTTGTCCATTCCTGTAAAGTAAATCTTTTTGTGAATTGTGAAGGCTTTTTTTCCGGAGTATGCTGATAAAACTTTAGCTGCTCGACCAGTAGGAGCTAGCAAAATTGTTCTTTTATTTAACCCGGGGAGGGTGGTTACTATGGATTGAACAAAGCTGGTTTTCCCTGTTCCTGCATATCCTTTTAATAAGAATATTTTGTTAAGTGAATCATGAACTAGAAAGCGAACAAATTCAACAAATAGTCCTTCTTGATCAGTGGTTAATTGATGAGGAAATTTCTTTTTTAAAATGTTGAGAATTAAAGTGGGGTTCATAATTTGTTACTAATAAACAATATTTTCCAAACTATTGTACTATAAGTTTTTGAGTGCTAATAGATTCGTTAGAATAGGTTTTGATAAAATAACATCCTTTGGGCCACTCGCTTGTGTTTATTGTTCTATACCCATTTGTTAGTTCTCCTTTATTGAATATCCGGTCATTTGTATTGTATATTTCATAATGCATATGGGGCGAGAGTCTGTTTGATATTTCGACATAATAAGTACAAGGGTTTGGTGATATTTGCATGCTCTCTGAAGCTTTATTTACTTCAATTCCTACCGGATTGCTCCAAATAGGGGCAAAGCTAACTAATCCCAAACTAGGATCATCTACCTGATGATAAATATACTCTTCAGCTTCAATTAAATCAGCTGTTCCCCAAAAATTATCCAGAGCCATGATGTCTTCTGGTGTATTATTATACAAAGCATATATTTGAGAATTGTTTTCATTATTATAAATCATATTATGCCCCAAACTTTCATTTGTTCCATCGCCCAGATTAGGTATAGCATTAAACTGAATAGTAACGCCCCAAAGGTTTTGCACTATTGTGTTATATGAAACAATGGAAGTGTTATTAGTGATTCCGGCAAAATTTAATCCGCTTCCTCCTTGCATGGGGTCGTTTTGTATATTGTTGGCAACTATTTCATTATAGGAAATTGTGGTAGAAATATTACTGCCTATTTGAGCAATGCCATATCTGTTATAGTTTACGTGGTTATGTGTAATAATGGCGTTCGCATTTCCTCCTGCTAATGTAGATATGGCAATTCCTCCTGCCATTTCGTATTGACCAAAAATATAATTGCTGTCAATTAAAATACTCAGCAAAGGATCGGAAGTTCCTAAATTTATTTGAGGAGTATTCCCATTCCCGGAAACATTAAAATTTATAACATTATGGATTATTTGCGGGCTTGATTCTGCATTAGCTCCAGACATAATAGCTGGTCCTGCATTATTATTTATTGAGCAATCTTTTATTAGGGGATTCGATTGAAAAAGATCAATGGCTCCTGTAGTATATTCCTGACCAAAATTTGAAATTTCACAGTTGGTGATTTCTAAATCAGAATTAACCAACTTAATTCCACCACCTCCGGTAAATATTATATTTTTGAGTACAGATGCCGACGAATTGTCGAAGCGGAATCCTTCGAAATTATTTTCCATATTTGCTCTTTTTATTTCAAAAGTATTTGGTGGATTACTCAGAAAAACTCCTTCAATATTTACTCTGATTCCCTCATGAATATACATTAAACCGTCTGTGTATATTTTTAGAGTATCTGTGGCGGATATTGTCAAGGTATTATTTACATGATAGTCATTATCAGTTAGACTCACCGTTCCTGCGCTCATAGTAACTAAATCATCTAGAGTAAACGAAATCCCAGTCCCTGGTGATGTATATTGTGAAAAAGCATGGAATTGTATCAAAGATAGAATAGAGAGAATTAAAAATAGATTTTTTTTCATATTGACCTTTTTAATGATATTTTTGCAAAACAAACACCAGCAAATATACTATAAATGAGCGATCAAATCAAACACGAATGCGGAATTGCTTTATTAAGACTCCGAAAACCATTAGAACATTACCTCTCCAAATATGGAACAGCATTTTATGCGTTAAATAAAATGCATCTTCTTATGCAAAAGCAGCATAATAGAGGGCAAGATGGAGCCGGTATAGCAAGTATAAAACTTAATATGAGCCCTGGCAAAACATATATTGACAGGGAACGTTCAAATACTGCAAGCCCACTTAAAGATATTTTTAATGCAGCTTACCTTCCACTTCAAAAAATAGAAAAAGAGAATCCTAAAAGACTTAATGATGTTAATTGGTTGAAGGAAAATGCTCGTTTCACAGGTGAAGTATTTATGGGGCATTTAAGATATGGTACCTTTGGAGTAAATACTATTCAAAGTATTCATCCTGTGTTAAGAGTGAATAATTGGAAGACCAGAAATTTAGTTTTAGCCGGTAATTTTAACCTAACTAATGTTAACGAATTATTCGATCGTTTAGTAAGTTTTGGTCAATATCCTATTGAAACAAGCGATACACTAACGATGTTAGAAAAAATTGGACACTTTTTAGATGAAGAGAATGAAGAGCTGTATAGAAGGTATAAATTTGAAGGTTTTAATAAGCAGGAATCAACAAGTCAAATAGCCACTGCATTAAATATTAAAAATATTCTTAAAAAAGCATCTTCTGATTGGGATGGAGGATATGTTGTTACAGGATTGCTTGGTCATGGTGATTCTTTTGTTATGCGCGACCCTAATGGAATCCGACCTGCTTATTATTATGTTGACGACGAAATAATTGTTTCGGCATCAGAGAAACCGGTAATACAAACTACCTTTGGTTTAACCAGTGAACAGGTGAAAGAACTAAAGCCTGGTCATGCTCTTATTATTAAGCATAATAATACTTACGAAGAAGTAGAAATTTTAAGTCCAAGGGAAAAACGTGCATGTTCTTTCGAACGGATTTATTTTAGTCGTGGAACCGATATTGATATTTATAATGAAAGGAAGAAGCTGGGTGCTTTAATTACTCCTGAAATTTTAAAGGAAATAAATTTTGATTTTAAAAACACTGTTTTTTCCTATATTCCCAATACTGCAGTGGTGGCTTATCATGGAATGGTGGAAGAGCTGAATAATTTTTGCAATCAAATTAAATCCGATAAGATTTTAGAACTAGGTGATAATCTTAATAAGGAAACTCTTGAAAATATCATGCTATTTACGCCAAGAGTGGAAAATGTAGCTGTTAAGGATATGAAACTTAGGACTTTTATCACTCAGGATAATCAGAGAGACGATTTAGTAGGCCATGTTTATGATATTACTTATGGTTCCATCAGAAGAGGAAAAGATAAATTGGTAATTATTGACGATAGCATTGTTCGTGGTACCACTTTAAAACAGAGTATCATCAGTATTCTAGATAGGCTTGGTCCAACAGATATTATAGTGGTTTCATCTGCTCCTCAAATAAGATATCCCGATTGTTATGGGATTGATATGGCTCGATTGGGCGATTTTATCGCTTTTCGTGCTGCAATCGAGTTACTTAAGGAAAGCCAGCAAGAATCAATTATCAATCAGGTATATAAAAAATGCAAAGATCAGCAACACTTGCCCAAGGAAGAAGTAGTTAATTATGTAAAAGAAATTTATAAGCCTTTTTCACCTGAACAAATTTCAGCCCAAATTGCCAAGTTAGTAACTCCATCGCATGTTAAAGCTAGGGTAAAAGTGATTTATCAAAGTATAGAGGATTTACATGAAGCTATTCCAAATCATACTGGTGATTGGTATTTCACTGGAAATTATCCAACCCCGGGTGGTAATAAAGTCGTTAATACTAGCTTCATCAACTATATTGAAGGAAATGCCGCAAGAGCTTACTAAAATTTAAAGGCTATAGAAGTACTAAAGTAATTAGTGCGTGAGTATATATAAGCTGGGTTTACAAAGCTTGGATTATACATATAATAGTTTTGTGAATTCTGTTTTTGCATAAAGGCAAAATTGAATACAAATGGTCCCGATCTGTATCCAAATCCTAAACTATATTGACTACTGTAAAGATGGTTTATATCTGTATTTATTGCACTCGAATTTATTCCATAACCGCCTCTAAAGAAGAAAGGTAGAAGTCTCACTTCTCCACCAACCCTAATACTGTGAGTTGAAGTGAATGTTTCTCTTATATCTTGGTTTTCAGATGAAAACGTATTGGAGTAATCTTTTAATTTAGATGTGCTAAAGTCCATATATTCATAGTCTACACTAATAAAGCCTTTATCGGCAATAAAGAAACTAACACCACCCATTGCTCTCAGAGGAGTAGATAATTCATAATTATAACTTCCATTTGGTGATGATTGTGAGTAAGTTTTCCCATCACTCATTTTACTATCCACTCTGGTGAAATAGTAATCAGTCATTCTATAAAACCAAGTAGGGGTATGAAAGGCTGCATTGACTCTAATGGAAGGGGTAATCATATAAATCAATCCTAATTTGGCATTAAAGCCATTTCCTCTAGTGTTTAATTCTTCTCGATATGTAAAATATTCAAATTGATTAGCCTCTGTGTTTCCGATTGCTGTTTCCGTGAGTATGGTGTTATTATAATATCTTAAGAAAGAGAATGCTAAAGATGCTCCTAAAAATAATCGATTATTATAATTGCCTGAAAAAGCAAAGGACATTTCGTTTTTAAAACCTTCATTATGACTAGAATAGGTTTGATGGACACCACCATTAGGAATGGCTGTAATATAGTTAGTAGGATAACCATAAATTGTATCAAGGAGGTAGGTTTCCCATGCTAAATTGCTACTAAATATATTTAAATCGTTTGGGAAACTCCCATTAGCTTCATTTTGCCAATCGTATACCTTGGAGCCTCCATAGCTATCCCCATCAATGTAAATATCTGAGCGGTAATTATCTACCCTGTTCAAAGAAAAGCCAAACTGAATGTATTTCCAGCCTGGAGCATTAGGATTTAAACGGTTTATTAAAGGCATACTGGTTACCAGACCAACCATTCCAAAGTTTAAATTGTCACGGCTGTCGAAACCAGAGGAGCCATTATAACTACTTTGATTTGAATTATAAAGATATCTTGGGGCAAAAATATATTCTGAGCTTTTATAAATCGCTAGTCCGGCCGGATTATAATTTAAACTTGTTAAATCTCCTCCTATTGAGCCCATAGCTCCGGAAAGTCCCATAAATCTGGCCGAACCAGTATTACTATAGGATGAATATCGAAAAGCATCTCCAGAGTTTTGAGCCCTTAACAACATGCTAATTCCTAGACTTATTATTATAATAAATATTATTTTCTTCATGTTTTTTTCCTTGAGTAATTAAAAATTATCTACGACCACCGCCACCACTTCTTGATGATCCTCCAGAGCTTCTTGAACCACCTCCAAAGCTTCTTGAACCACCGGAACTTCGACCAAAGCTGCTTCGGCTGCTAGAGCTTTTACTTGGAGTAGAATAAGAACGGGAGCTATTACTACTGCTTCTGGTAGGTGAAGAATAGCTCCTATTCGAACTGCTTTTACTAGTTTTTTGGCTTGGTTGGCTGTGGTGAATTGTTGTTCTATTGCTAGAGTTTGTAGGCTTTACATATCTGGAACTGCTTTGAGTATTGCTTCTGGAAGGCCTGCTATACGATCTAGAGCTTCTTGTATTTCCAGATGATCTACTATTTACTCTTCCGGTAGAATTCTGTGTATTTCTGGTACGAGAGTATTTTGTCGATTTGCTATTTCTATCATTATATTTTTGGTAGCTATATTTTGAACGAGCGTTAGCATTATTAGTGCTTGTTTTAGAAGTTCTTTTTCTAGATGTAGATACCGAAGCAGCATTTCTTGAATTGTTATTGTGAATTCCTTGTCCTCTTGTAGATGTAGTTCTGCTTGTGGCTGTTGCGCGACCGGTACTTGTGCCAGTTCTTCTACTTGAAGATGTTTGAGAAGAGCTCCCATTTCTGCTGCTGGCAGTTTGGCTTGAACTGGAGAAGTAGCCTCTATTTGCGGAGCTGTTAAAGTCATTGGTACGTCTTCCTGATGTACTGGAAGCCATGTTTCTGCTATTGCCTGATTTAGCAATATTATTAGTTCCGGAGGTTCTGCCACTGGTATTACTGCTTCTATTAGAGCCATAGGAGCTGGAACCATAATTTCGGCTTCCATAATAATGAGAGTTTACGTCGCATGGATTATAACATCCCCCTCCCCAATATCCGCCATTATAATATCCATTCCAATAGCCATGATTATATCCAGCCCAATATCCGCCTCCGTAATAACCGCCATAATAAGGGTAACCGTAATAAGGAGCAAAACCCCAACCGCCATAAGGATAGCCCCAACTATAGCCAAAACCCCAACCAAAACTCCAGCTGAATCTAACACGAGCATAGGGTGAATAATACGGGTATGCATAATCATATCCAATATAAATACTACTACCATAGCTATATGGATCATAATCGTACCAATATCTGTTTGTATAATAGGAATCGTAATATCCAACTCCCTGAATAGGATCATGAAATCTTTTAATACGTGAAGCATAAGTATAATCGTAATAATCTTCAGAATTATAGTCTTCGTCCTCGTAATAGGTTTCCCCATCCAGACTAACAATATTGTTTTGGTATTGATCATCTGATACTACAGCTTGTTGATCTGAATAACTGTTAGGCTCTGTCTTTTGAACAGGCATTGCCGTAGTATTTGAAGAGGATACAGGAACAGTTGTTTGAACAACTGGCTTTGTGGCATTATAGCTATATGTGTCATCATATCCCGCATCGTAAGATGTAGCACAAGATGAAATACTCAAAACTAATAGCCCTCCTAATATATTGAATAATGTTTTCATGATTTCCTCCTATTTTATTGAGTGTTTTGATTTTATTTTTATTTCACAAAAGTTAAAACAATAATATTCTTTACTTTTGCAGCCGTTCAATATTTAAATTGAGCACTCAACAAAAAGCAAATACTATACCACAATTTGATATGGCAAAAAAATTTACAACAAGAAAAGAAAATTATTCGCAATGGTACACTGATATAGTGAAACATGCACAATTAGCAGAGAACTCCTCAGTTAGAGGATCTATGGTTATTAAGCCTTATGGCTATGCTATTTGGGAAAATATGCAAAAAGTATTAGACCAAATGTTTAAAGAAACAGGTCATGAGAATGCTTATTTCCCTCTATTTATTCCAAAATCTTTCTTTAGTAAAGAAGCTAGTCATGTGGAAGGATTTGCTAAAGAATGTGCTGTTGTAACTCATTATCGTTTAAGAAATGGCGAAAATGGAATTGAGGTTGACCCAGATGCTAAACTCGACGAGGAACTAATTGTACGTCCTACCTCCGAGACCATTATTTGGGATACTTATAAAAAATGGGTTCAATCATATCGTGACTTACCTATTTTAGTGAATCAATGGGCTAATGTAGTGCGTTGGGAAATGAGAACAAGATTATTTTTAAGAACTGCTGAATTTTTGTGGCAAGAAGGTCATACAGCACATGCTACAGAAAAAGAAGCTGTTGCTGAGGCTCAACAGATGCTGGAAGTATACGCCGACTTTGCTGAAAATTGGATGGCAGTTCCTGTTCTTAAAGGAACCAAATCCCCCAATGAACGTTTTGCTGGCGCTCTGGATACTTATTGTATTGAAGCCATGATGCAAGATGGTAAAGCTTTACAAGCCGGGACCTCGCATTTTTTAGGACAGAATTTTGCTAAAGCTTTTGACGTAAAATATTTAAGTAAAGAGAATAAGCAGGAATATGTTTGGGCAACTTCATGGGGAGTTTCTACTCGTTTGATTGGTGCATTAATTATGGCACATAGTGATGATCAAGGTTTGGTATTACCACCTAAATTGGCTCCTATACAAGTTGTAATTATACCTATTTACAGGAAAATGGAACAATTAGAGGAGATTTCTGAAAAAGTAGCCGGTCTCATTAAAAAACTTCGAGCAAAAGGTTTACGCGTGAAGTTTGATAATAGAGATACACAAAAACCTGGTTTTAAATTTGCAGAATACGAATATAAAGGTGTTCCCGTTCGCTTAGCCATTGGGCCTCGCGATTTAGAAAATGGAACAGTAGAAATAGCCAGAAGGGATACTCTTACTAAAGATACTATGCCAATTGAAGGTATAGAAGATAAATTGCTGGTGTTAATGGACGAGATTCAAAAAAGCCTGTTTGACAGAGCTTATCAGTTCCGTGCAGATAATTCGCGCAAGGTAGATACTTGGGATGAGTTTTTAGTTGAAATAGAAAAAGGGGGGTTTCTTTATGCGCATTGGGATGGTAGCCCAGAAACCGAGCAAAAAATAAAAGATGAAACCAAAGCCACTATCAGAACTATTCCTTTGGATGCACCAGACGAAGAAGGAAAGTGTATCTATAGCGGTAAACCATCCAATAAAAGAGTTGTTTTTGCACGATCTTATTAAATTAGATAATCTTATTATAACAGGGAATCACATATTTAACTATAGGTAGCATTCTGCTGCTTAATAGAAATTCCTTATCTTATAAGAAATTATTTTAAAATTACTTTTCTGCTTTTTTGCAGCTCCTTGCATAAACATAATGTTGTTTTAAATATAATTGTTAAGCCTTTTGATCTTTGTTAATCAAAAGGCTTTTCTTTTTTAAATAAATCGTAAAACGAATTTAAGACTTATAAATGTTTTGTTAAAGGGGCTATTGGTTTACCAAAACTCAGTAATAAATAAAATATATTTTTTCAAAAAAAAAGCTTATATTTGAATAATATACCAAACACATTTATTTCTGTCCGCAATTAAAATCATTATTAGGGATACTAACCGAATTCGAATTGAGGATTAAAAAAAATGAAAGAACGTGAACTTTCAAAAGAACAATTACTTGATGAAATTGATTCGTTAAAGAGTCAGTTATCTGTACTTAAAGAGCAAAAACAGCATGCTGAACTTGAGACACATTTCCAAAAAACACTATATGATGTCATTATTTCTTCAGGGCAATCTATTATTGTTGGGCTAGATAAAAGCCACATAATTAGAGTATTCAATAAAGGGGCGGAGAAAAAAACAGGCTATTCCAAGGAGGAAGTAATAGGGAAGGATTGGTTTGAAATTTTTATTCAACCAAAGCAACAGAAGCAAATGCTTCAAGTATGGAATCACGCTTTGAACAACCCAAATCATTCCTATATTAATCCTATCATAACCAAATCGGGAGAAAAACTAATAGTTTCTTGGCAAAATATGGCTATGCATCCGCAAATAAAGTCCGGTCGTTTTTTATTGATTTCCATAGGCATTGATATTACCGAAGTATCCAATGAACACAGTAAATTTATGAAAAGCGAAAAGCTGCTGGAGTTAATTGCACAGAATGCGACTGACTGGGAGTATTGGAAAGATCCAAAAGGTAATTATATGTTTATTTCCAATTCATGCGAAACTATAACAGGATATTCTCCTCAAGATTTTAAGGATAATCAAAATTTATTAATAAAATTAGTTCACCCAGATTTTAAAGATAATGTAAAAAATCATTTTGAAAAGCACCTGATTCATACTTTTGCCGAAATGCATCTTGAATTTGCAATCATAGCAAAAAATGGTGAAAAAAAATGGATAGAGCATAAGTGTGCACCCGTATTTGATAAAAATGGAAATTATGCGGGGAGGAGTGGTAATAATAGGGATATAACCCAAAGAGTTATAGCTGATGAAAAAATGAAGAAACTTAGTGCTGCAGTTGAGCAAAGTGCCAATTCTATTGTAATAACCGATATTGATGGAAATATAGAATATACCAACCCTAAATTTACCAAGCTTACTGAATATACAGCAGAAGAGGCTTTAGGGCAAAATCCTCGAATATTAAATGCCCAAACACAAGCTAAAGAGTATTATAAAAATTTATGGGACACCATTACAGTTGGTCAAGTTTGGGAAGGGGAGTTTCATAATAAAACCAAAAGTGGTAAATTGTTTTGGGAAAATGTAACTATTAGCCCAATCAAGAATGAAAAAGGGGAAATTAAAAACTATTTAGCAGTAAAAGAGGATATTACTGAGTTTAAAAAAGCCAATATTGCATTAAAAGAAAGTGAACGGAAATATAGATTACTTGCCGATAATACCTTGGATATTATTTGGACTTTGAATTTGAATCTTCAAATCAATTATATTAATGATGCTGTTTTTAATTTATCAGGTTATACTTCAAACGAATTATTAGATCTTCAGTTTGGCCAATTTATCCCAAATGAAGAAAGAGAAAGGCTGAAAAACTTTTTTCTTGAAATAGCCAAAGCGGCTCTACCTGAAACTAAAACTGTTTATAGCATTGATAGTAAGCATATAATAAAGAATAAACAATTGATTGATGTTAGAATTACTGCTTTCCCACTTTTTAATCAAGATGGAAAAGTTAATGGCTTTCAAGGTAGAACAATCGATATTACAGAAAAAATACGTAATGAAAATATTCAAAAAGTCCTTTATAGCATCTCTAATGCTGTTATTATAACACATGATGTACCACAACTTATTGAAACTATTCGTTTGGCTATTGGGACAATAATTGATACAAGCAATTTTTATGTAGCATTGTATAATCAACAATCAGACACTTTTTCTTTTCCTTATTATGCTGATAGAAATGACAGGTTTGTGAATGCACCGGCTGATAAAACTCTTACTAAATTGGTGATTACTTCTGGAAAATCTTTACTGGTAAATACAAAGCAAAGGTTACAGCTGGAAAAAGAGGGGATTATTACTTTACAAGGCAGCTCCGCAAAAATATGGTTGGGTATACCTTTAAAAACCAATGCAGGTATAATTGGAGCTTTTGCAATGCAAAGTTATACAAATGAACATGCATATAGCGAATCGGATAAACTCATGTTGGAAATTATTGCAGATCAAATTAGTGTGGCTATTGATAGGAAAAAAGCCGAAAGCACTCTTAAGGAGAGTGAAGAAAAATTTAGAAGATTATATGATAACCTAGGTGATGCTGTTTATGTAATTAAGCTTGGAGGAGATTCTGATGGACGAATTTTACAAGCCAATATTGCTGCTACTAAACAAACTGGTTATACCAAAAATGAACTTCTTCAATTAAACATCCTAGATGATTTATCTGTTCCAAATACTTGCGATATTAGCCATAAACTTTGGTTGGATAAGCTATGCAATCATGAAAAAGTAATAGCAAAAGAAATGAAAAGGCGAAAAAATGGCAGCCAATATTGGACTGAAGTAATCACCAATTCATTTGAATTTAATGAAATGGAAGCATGCCTTTCTATAAATAGAGATATCACACAAAATGTTGAAGCAGAAGAAAAGTTAATTTATGCTCTGGAAAAAGCAAAAGAAGCTGATAAATTAAAATCTGCATTTTTAGCCAATATGAGTCATGAGATCAGAACTCCCATGAATGGTATATTAGGATTTGCAAGCTTGCTAAAGGAAGAAGGCATAAAACGAGAAGATATCATTATGTATACCGATGTGATTGAAAGAAGTGGCAATAGGTTACTGAATACAGTGAACGACATCATTGATATTTCGAAAATTGAAGCCGGCCAAATGAAAGTGAATATTAGTAAGGTTAATTATAATGAACAACTGAGAAACTTATTTCAGTTTTTTCAACCTGAGACTGCAAAAAAAAATATTGAATTAACAATCCATCAGGACTTAGATGATGTGGATACTACAATAAAAACTGATATCGAAAAA
>Ga0256826_1001793_pt1 | contig 13286 bp, 12 predicted proteins | sample CV79metaG_FD_185975 | JGI IMG/M metagenome (GOLD analysis project Ga0256826, IMG submission 185975) | Hydrothermal vent microbial communities from East Pacific Rise, Pacific Ocean - CV79 | ecosystem: Environmental > Aquatic > Marine > Hydrothermal vents | place: Pacific Ocean: East Pacific Rise...
TTTTTTGGAGCATGAACATCTGCTTCAATCGCTTGTAAAAAACCACCTTCATGAACAATACCCATACGTAAGTCCATTAACCAGTGTGAAAAAGCACGTCCAATAGGGTTACGTAAGATAATAATGACTTTAGCTTTCGGAACTTGTTTATAAATTTCTCTAGGTGCTTCTTGAGAGTAGAGATATCCGACACTCCCCTCTCCTCCTATTTGGTCCGCTTGCATATCATTAAAAAGCTGTTCATAATGCTCTTGCTTTTGAATAAAAGCTGCATGTTTTTGTTCTAATGGCTGTTTTGCAAAATAATCATCTTGATTAAAACATACCAATTTTCGATACTTTTCTTCAAAATTTTCACAACGAATATCTTTAGAGAAGTAGTGAGGTTCTTTAATGGGACTGATATAAACTTGCGGATGCGTATTTAAATAATCTGCTATAGATGTTGTCCCTGCTTTAGCGGCGCCTACTATAAAAAATGTTGGCAATTTAGTTCCCATTAGCTACTCCTTGCATTGTAGATGTCATTGTATCAAAGTGCTGATACACCTCTTTTTTTAACTTATCTGCATTCATATTTAAAGTTGTTGTATCTAGGTGTTTAGCATCTAAAACGGCATCAGCTATATCTTCGAAAGCTATCTCATTATGAATCGTTTTAACATCCCATGTTGCAACATAGTTAGCAAGTTTTTTAACACGTGAAGTAAGTGTAAAATGAGGTACTGCATAACTCATAGAAGTGATTGCTCCGTGTAAACTTGTTCCTGCAAAAACAGCACAAGAACCAATTAATGCCATGGTATTGTAAAGGTTAATGTTATCAAGATAAAAGTACTCAATCTCTTTATCTAACAGTACTTCAATAGCTTTAAGAGCCACATCATCTTCATGTCCAGTAGCCGTTCCGATTGGTAGTAATACAATTGGCATTTTTTGTTTTCTATACACTTTCATTAAAGCATCTGCTACAACTTGTGCTTTCCCATCTAAATAGTTCTTCCCTATTTGAATACAAAAATAATTTTTTTGGTATCTTTTTATCCACTCATTGACATCATCGCTACAATAAGAGTCGCGTAACACTTCAAGAGGATAAATATCAGATAAAATAGCGACACTGTCAGGTACTTTTTTAACCTTAAGACTTATATCATTTTGTGTTGAAAGATGTGCCTGTGTTGCATTATCACGTACGGCCAAGTAAGACGCTTTATTTAAGATACTAAACAACTCTTTTTGTTGTTTCAATGAAAGTTGCTCAATGGTAGTCCCCCCAACAGCATTATAAAAAACCGATACATTACAACCAAAGTCATCGCTGTCAAAGACATAAGGAAATCTACTCGGGGAAGATAAAAGCATATTGAATATAGGGGATGGTAGTAAACGACGTGCAATTTTTAACAAGGTTGCTTTTAATGGTGAGTAGAGATATATAAATGTTTCAAACCAAAGGGCACTTAAAACTCCACCACCAGCAACCATCACTAAATCGTTTTCTTTGACCTGTTCAAACATCTGTTTATAAGAGATACTTTTGACAGAACCTAGTTCCGTGTAGTCTTTGCCTAAAGGAGAACAAAAAACTATCTCTATATTTTCAATACGTGTTTTTAATGCTGCTTCAATGACAACAGGGAAAAGTAAATCACCATAATTATACCGATCAAAGGCACCTACTACAAATAGCATTTTAGACATTACACAACTCTCTTAAAAAATAAATTTGGAACATAAATAGTGAAAATATTGTACTCTCGCTTAATAAAATAAACAAGATAAAAGTTCCATAACATCGTACTTAATAGACTCGCCACAGCTGCTCCTATAAGTCCATATAATGGTATAAGAACAAGGTTGAGAATAATTTTTAAACCTAAAGCTATCAGTAAAATAGTCCTAAAAGGTTTTTGATTACCAGTCATATTCATCATATTTCCAACAGACCCTGAAATGCTATTAAAGAACTGGGCTAAAGAGACAATAAGTAAAACCATCACAACCGTTTCACTTTCAAATTCAGGACCAAAAAGACTCAACAATTCTGAACTAAAAAATATAATAATAGCTAAGGTAAACACTGAAAAAGACATTAATACTTTGGAAGAAAACCGTATTAATATCTTTAATTCATCTCCTGAATTATTATGAAAAAGTTCTGAAATTTTAGGGGCCATCATCGTGTTCATTGCGGCTAAAACAATACTACTTACCGTAGCAATTTTAATAGCAATAGCATACTCACCCACTTGAGAAATAGGTACATAAAGTCCCAACATCAAATTATCAATACTCCCCAGCAAAAGCATACTTAATGCAGACACCATCATTGGCCACGAATCTTCTACAAGTTCACGATATGTCATATCAATTTTACTACTTGCAACAACCTTCTTACGAGCTCTTATCACTAAGGTCAGAGCAATACTACTAATCACTAAAAATGTTGTCACAAAAAGGGCTAAAACATCAAATGACTCTCGTAAAGTAGCGAAAATGATTAAAGAGACTAAAAGTAAGAAGTTTACTAAATGCATACCAAACATCTGAAAAAATTCAGATAAAAAGACTTTTTTGAGACCTCTAAAAAAGGCACTGCTTAATTGTAAGTACATATAAAATGGTAGAACAATACCCACTGCAATAAAACTATATACAAGAGACACATCTTTAAAAATAGTAATAGCAAAAAAACGACTTAGTACTATCAAAATGAGACCTAGTAGTATTGAAATAGGTAAGGTTAAATAGAGTATTTTTTTGAAATATTCAAAAATAATTCCGACATCACTAGTTCCATATTTTCCAGCTTGACGCAACAGATAGGTATTTGTTCCCATGGAAGCCACCATACCAATAATGCTTAAAAGCGTAAAACTAAAGGCATAAAGACCAACGCCTTCACTTCCATAGTATTGCCCTAAAAATATAAAAAACAGATAACCAAGTCCAAAAGCTAATACACGTGTTCCAAAAGAGACTACGGTACCATTTATCAACTCTTTTATATGTTTATTTTTTATCATAAAAATTGTTTAGCGGACCACAAACCAGGGGTTTAATAGATTCTCTTTATTATAAACCACTTCATCTTCACTATCATACTGATAAACACGTTTACCAGAAGCTAATACAACGGCGTGAGCTGCTGCGGTATCCCATTCCATAGTTGGAGCTAAACGAGGATAGATATCAGCTTCACCTTGAGCTACCATACAGAGTTTTAAAGAACTTCCTTTTGAAACTTGTTCAATTTTTTTTGTATCTAATGCATCAATAAATGCTTGAGTCTCTTCTGACAAATGTGACTTTGAGGCAACGACTTTAAGCATGACCTCTGGATTAAGGTTGTTTTTTAGAGGTAGTTTTTTATCATTTAAAAAAGCCCCTTTACCCTCTTGCCCATAATACATCTCATCAATAGCCGGGGCATATACAACACCTAATACTGGACGGTTTTTGTGTATCAGTGCAATATTTACAGTAAATTCATCATTTTTTTTGATAAATTCTTTAGTGCCATCTATAGGGTCAATCAACCAAAAGTATTCCCAGCTTTGACGTTCTTCAAAGTCAATCACTTTATTTTCTTCAGAAAGAAGTGGAATTGATGGGTAGAGTTTTTCCAAACCCTCACATATAATTTGATTTGACTTTAAATCAGCTTCTGTTAAAGGAGAAGCATCTTCTTTGTAGTCCACTTGAAAATCTCTTTTATAAATTTCCATAATGGCCTCACCAGCTACTCTAGCTAGGGTAACAATTTTATCAATTTCAACATTATCGTGCATTGAGATATCCTCGTTCTTGTAAGTAGTTTATCACGCTATTCGCACAATCTTCAATACTAATCGCATCTGTTTTTATGACTATCTCTGGATTCAAAGGAGCCTCATAAGGAGAGCTGATTCCTGTAAAGTTAGGGATATCACCGCGTCGTGCTTTTTCATAAAGACCCTTAGGATCTCGAGATTCACACGTTGCTAAGGAAGTATCTACAAACACTTCAATAAACTCTTGCTTTTCAAGTAAGTTTCGAACACTTTGTCTATCAATTTGAAAGGGTGAGATAAAGGCTGTTAACACAATCATTCCTGCATCTACAAACAGTTTTGACACCTCTCCAATACGACGAATGTTTTCGACACGATCTTCATCCGAAAAGCTAAGTCCTTTGTTAAGTCCCATACGTACATTATCACCATCAAGAAGATAGGTATGATGTTGTAATCTATTGAGTTTTACTTCTACCGCATTGGCTATGGTACTTTTACCACTACCACTCAAACCCGTAAACCATAAAACTGCTGGTTTTTGCATTTTAAGTTGGCTACGTTCCTCTTTATTAACATGATGGTCATGCCAAACAATATCTACATTTTCTTTCATATTATTACTCTCATTTTATATAATGCTTCTTAATATATTTCACAATAATATCTGCTGACTCTTGAGCTGAAGTTTCTCTCGTATCGATTACTATTTCCGCATGTTGAGGCTCTTCATAGACATCATTAACACCCGCGAAGTGTTGAAACTCACCACTAAGTGCTTTTGCATACACACCTTTGTAATCACGTTTTTGACACGTCTGTACATCTGCCTTCAGATAAACAACAACATTGTTTTTCACCATCTCACGTATCGCTTTTCGAGACTCTCTATATGGAGAAATAAACGAGGCTACCGTAGAGATAGAGTTGTTTTGTAAGGTTTGAATGAGATGTCCAACACGATGCATATGACGGTTTCTATCTTCTCGAGTAAACCCAATGTTTGGAATTAAGTCCCGTAAATCTTTTGCATCAATACGCTCTAAAGGTATTTGTGATTTTTCAAGTTGCTTGTATACTAGGTCAGCAATGGTTGTTTTACCAGAGAGGGAAATCCCTGTAAACCATATATTAAATGGTTCTATTCTTTTTTTACCAAAACGCACTTTTTGCCAAATTTTCTCATGTCCCCAGTAGAGACCTACTTTTAAAAACGTCTCAATAACACCTGCTGCAATAGCAAGATCTAAACGTCCAAAAAAGACATAAATAATAATAACCGTGGTACCCGTTGCAATAAATCGCCAACTGATACCTTTAACAATGGAACGTAAATTTGTCTCTTTATACATTAGATCGCTTTACACTGCCACTCTGGAAAGTTTTCACGAATATACTTGTTAAGAGCAATCTCTGCATCACTATATGACTTGTCTGCTAATTTTTTAACATCTTCATCTCTACGGCTTACACCTACAATCATTCCAGCACCAACCGTGTTGTTACTAATACGATCAACTACAATAAAACTACCTGTTAAACGGTTGTTTTCATAAGAGTCAGAAGCAATTGGACGTGTTAAAACCATCTTACATGATGCAATATCATTTAAGTTAAGAGTCTCTACTTGCTGTCTATCATAAGTGTTAACATCCACACTGTAATTAATATGTTCAAAACTACCAGAAACAACAGAAGTAGCACGTTTAATATCATAAGTACGTCCTAGCTCCATAGGATTTTCATCCATCCAAACTAGCATTACTTTTAAAGAGTTTGATACACGTGGTAAGTTTTTTGTATGCACAATCATATCACCGCGTGAGATATCAATTTCGTCTTCAGTTGTTATGGTAATTGCCATTGGAGCATAAGCACTTGGTGTTGTTACATCTCTATCATCTTCAGTAATATCACCGGCATTAATAATACTTTTAACCGTAGTTGTTTTACCTGAAGGTAGTACTGTAATTTCATCACCAACACTAACAATACCCGATGCAATTGTCCCACAAAAACCTCTAAAGTCAAGGTTAGGACGATTAACATACTGAACTGGAAATCTAAAGTTTGAATAATCTGTCTCTTTTGAAATATCTAAGGTATCAAGGAACTCTAATAAAGGCTTCCCTTTATACCAAGGCATTTTTTCACTTTTATCAACAACATTATCTCCATTTAAAGCACTTAGAGGCATATAGTATGTGTTTTTAATGCCAAGTTCTTTAGCTAACTCAGCATACTCTTTTGAAATCGAATCAAATGTCTCTTGAGAGTACTCTACTAAGTCCATCTTATTAATAGCAACAATAACATGTTCTATGCCTAAAAGACTTACAATATAGCTATGACGACGGGTCTGTGTTAAGATGCTTTTACGAGCATCCACTAAGATAATAGCAACATCTGCTGTCGATGCACCCGTTACCATATTACGAGTATATTGTTCATGTCCTGGGGTATCTGCAATGATAAACTTACGGTTTTCAGTGGTAAAAAAACGGTATGCTACATCAATAGTAATCCCTTGTTCACGTTCACTTTGAAGTCCATCAACAAGAAGTGCCATATCAATTGCTTGATCGGTAGTACCATATTTTTTACTTTCACTCTCAGCCGCTGCTAATTGATCATCAAAAATCATTTTTGAATCATAAAGCATACGTCCAATTAACGTACTTTTTCCATCATCAACACTACCACACGTTAAAAATCGTAAAATATCTTTGTGTTCATGCTCTTTTAAATAATTTATAATATCCATTAAAAGTACCCATCCATTTTTTTCTTTTCCATTGCGCCTTCACTGTCTTTATCAATCAGACGTCCTTCTCGTTCACTACTTGTAGAGAGTAACATCTCCTTAATGATTTCAGGAAGGGTTGTTGCTGTTGAACTGATTGCCCCTGTTAAAGGGTAACAACCTAAGGTCCTAAAACGTACCATTTCAGTTTTTGCTGTATCACGTAATTCTTTAGGCATACGTTCATCATCAACCATGATTTTAGTGCCATCTACTTCAACTACTTGATGCTCTTTAGCAAAATAGAGTGATGGAATTTTAATCTGTTCAAGATAAATATATTGCCAAATATCAAGTTCCGTCCAATTTGAGATTGGGAAAACACGAACACTTTCGCCTTTTTGAATACGGGTGTTATAAACACTCCAAAGTTCAGGACGTTGGTTTTTAGGATCCCAACGATGATGTTTATCACGAAAAGAGAAGATACGTTCTTTAGCTCGTGACTTCTCTTCATCACGACGTGCACCACCGATAACAGCATCATACTCACCTGCATTAAGAGCTTGTTTTAGCCCTTCAGTCTTCATAATGTCAGTATGTACTGAACTTCCATGAGTAAAAGGATTAATATCCATTTTAACGCCCTCAGGATTAGAGTGAACAATTAAGTCAAAACCTAAGTCCTTTGCACGTTGATCACGAAACTCAATCATCTCTTTAAATTTCCATAAAGTATCTACATGCAAAAGAGGAAAAGGTAGCTTACTTGGAGCAAAGGCTTTCATTGCTAAATGAAGCATTACTGAAGAATCTTTTCCTACTGAGTACATCATTACTGGTTTTTCAAACTCAGCAGCAACTTCACGTAAAATATGAATCGATTCTGCTTCTAATTGACGCAGATGTGTTAAACGTTCAGGTGTAATCATTAGTTAACTCCATATTTATTGAGATACCATTCAATAGTTTTAACAATACCAGTATCAAAGTTCTCATCAGCTTTCCAGCCAAGTTCATTTTCTAGTTTAGTCGCATCAATAGCGTAACGTCTGTCATGTCCTGCTCTGTCTTCTACGAAAGTAATTAACTCTTTATAGCTTTTGTCTGTTGGAACTTTTTCATCTAAAATACTACAGATAGCATCTACTATTTGTAAATTTGTACGTTCATTACGTCCACCAACATTATAAACATTAGCCTCTTTACCCGTATGGTAAACAAGATCAATTCCTTTACAGTGGTCAAGTACATATAACCAATCACGAATGTTTTTTCCATCACCGTAGATTGGGATACTTTCACCCGCTAAAGCTTTTCTAATAATAGTAGGAATTAATTTCTCATCATGTTGTTTTGGACCATAATTGTTTGAACAGTTTGTGATGACAGTGTTCATACCATACGTCTCTTGATAAGAACGTACAATCATATCAGATGAAGCTTTTGAAGCGGAATAAGGGCTGTTTGGAGCATAAGGTGTCTCTTCAGTGAAAAGGTCTGTTTCATTAAGTGTTCCATAGACTTCATCCGTTGAGATATGATGAAACCTACAGTTCTCATAACCTGCTTTAAAAGTAAAAGGTTTTTCCATCCAGTACTTTTGAGCCACATCTAAAAGTGTAAAACTTCCATTAACATTGGTTTCAATAAAAACACCAGGGTTTTTAATAGAGTTATCAACATGAGACTCAGCAGCAAAGTGAATCACACCACGAATATCATATGTTTCAAAGATAAACTCTACTAATTCACGATTACAGATATTCCCCTTGATAAAGGTATGTCTGTCATTGTTTTGTACTTCACTAATATTAGCTAAATCACCTGCATAGGTTAGTAGGTCGAGGTTAACAATATGATATTGAGGATATTTCTCTACAAAATAAGGAACAAAGTTTGAACCTATAAATCCGGCACATCCTGTTACTAAAATTGATTGTTTCATTACTTCTCCATAATTTTTAATGCTTCTTGTAGCGAATCACGCCAATAAGGAATTGTCACATTAAATGTTTTTTTAATTTTTGTTTTGTTTAAGACACCATAGTGAGGCCGTCTAGCTGGTGTTGGGTATTCTGACGTTTCAATAGCATTAACGTGACACTCTATGTTTTCCATCTCAAAAATTGCTTTAGCAAAGTCATACCATGAACAAACACCCTCGTTTGAGTAGTGATATATTTCAGGGGTTTCATTTTTAATTTCTGGAATAATATCTAATATTAGTTTTGCTAAATCACGTGCGTATGTTGGCGTACCTATTTGGTCAAAAATAACACCTAAACTATCACGTTCTTTTCCTAAACGTAGCATCGTCTTAACAAAGTTATTGCCAAAGGTCGAGTAAACCCATGCTGTACGAATAATAATACTATTTTTAGGCGCGCACATCACAATAGCTTCTTCACCATACAATTTACTAGAACCATAAGCACCTTGAGGGTTGGTAGGTTCTGATTCATTATAAGGCTTATAATGACTACCGTCAAAAACATAGTCTGTTGAGATATGAACTAAAGAAAAGTCGTCTCGTTTGGCGCACATGGCCATCACTTCGACCGCTCTATAGTTGACCTTATGTGACATATCTTCTTCAGACTCGGCCTTATCCACAGCTGTGTAAGCAGCGCAGTTCAACACTACATCAAATTTGTTTGCATTGAAATAAGCTTCGATTTTATGTGTTTCACTCAAGTCAAGAACACTTCGCTCAAGAAAAGTCATCTTATATTGAGGATAAGTAGCCTCTAACGCACGAAGTTCTGAACCGACCTGTCCATTTGCACCTGTTATTAGAATACGTTTACGCATACAAGTTTACCTTATAGTCAAAGAGCTCAGCATCTGCTACAAGAGGTTGCTTTGTATCTTTGTCTGATAACTGTAGCTCCTCTTTAGAGAACTTCCAATCAATGGCTAAAGAGGGGTCATTAAAGGCTATACCTCTATCATTTTCAGGCGAGTAGTAGTTATCAACTTTATAGGCAAAAGTTGTATCATCTTCTAAAACTAAAAAACCGTGAGCAAAACCACGAGGGACAAAAAGCTGGCGTTTATTAGTGCCACTAAGTTCCACTGCAACATGCTGTCCAAAAGTAGGTGATCCCTCACGAATATCAACTGCCACATCTAAAACAGCTCCTGCCATAACACGAACTAATTTTGTTTGTGCCGCTGGATGGAGTTGATAGTGTAATCCACGAAACACGCCCTTAGATGATTTTGATTCATTATCTTGAACAAAATTAACTTTATGTCCTAAAAAAGTCTCTAAAATATCTTGACGAAAAGTCTCTACAAAGTAGCCTCTCTCATCTCCATGTACTTTAGGCTCAATGATGAGGACATCCGGTATTGCAGTCTTAATAATCTTCATACTAAATCAGTCCCTCTTGAGCGCGTTTTAGCATATACTGACCATACTGGTTTTTCTTTAGAGGTTGTGCTAAAGTAATGAGTTCTTCTTTTGTAATGTAGCCCATTTCAAAAGCAATCTCCTCAATACATGCAACTTTTAATCCTTGACGGTTTTCAATTGTTTGAATAAAGTTTGACGCTTCTAAAAGGCTTTCATGGGTTCCGGTATCAAGCCATGCGTAACCACGCCCCATTAGTTCAACTTTCAGACGTTTTTCACTTAAATAATCTTGATTAAGTGTTGTAATTTCAAGTTCACCACGATGAGAAGGTTTGACCTCTTTAGCTTTTTGAACCACATCATTAGGATAGAAGTAAAGCCCTACTACTGCATAATTACTAGCAGGTTTTTCAGGTTTCTCTTCAATACTTGTAACATTACCATTATCATCAAAAGCTGCCACACCATAACGTTCTGGATCTTTTACGTAGTAACCAAATACTGTTGCTTTATTCTCTTCTTGAGCATGAACAACCGAACGTGCTAGCATATGAGTCAAACCTTGACCATAGAAGATATTATCACCAAGAACAAGACATACGTCGTCATTTCCAATAAATTCTTCACCTAAGATAAAAGCTTGAGCAAGCCCATCTGGAGAGGGTTGAACAACGTATTCAAAACGCATTCCTAGTTCAGACCCATCACCTAATAGCTCTTCAAAACGTGGTAGATCTTGTGGTGTAGAGATAATGAGTACCTCTTTAATTCCCGCAAGCATTAGTACAGAGAGTGGATAGTAAATCATCGGCTTATCGTAGATAGGTGCTAACTGTTTTGAGATTCCCTTAGTAATAGGGTACAAACGTGTCCCACTACCTCCTGCTAATATAATTCCTTTCATTGACACTCCTGAGATAAATTTTGCATATATTGTCCATATTCACGATTACATTTTGGTAACTCTAAATACTTCTGTTTAACCGCTGTTAATACAACACCGACACTTCCTAAGTTACGTTGGGCTACAAACTTTTCGATGTAGTCAACGTATTCATATTTTGAAAACTCAGATTTGAGAACAAATAAAACAACATCTGCTTTACTTGTTAAGACATGCGTATCTGAGACATTTAATAGTGGTGCAGAATCAATTATAATATAATCATAACGTTCACGTAAGGCTGCTAAAACCTTGTTTAATCGTTCCGACTCTAAAAGTTCAGAAGGATTAGGAGGAATAATTCCTGAGGTGATGATATCTAGATGATGTATCTTTTTAGTACTATTTTCAGGTGTATAAGATTGAATCACATCTCGCAAACGTACTTTACCTGCAAGAACGTCACTTAAACCAACACTGTTTTCAAGTTTAAACTTCTGATGCAGTTGTGGTAAACGTAGATCAAGATTAATAATAATGACACGTTTTTCTAACATACCCTGCGTTACAGCTAAGTTAGCAGCAAAAGTTGTTTTACCTTCATTTGCAACACTTGATGTTACGAGAATAACTTTACCTCCATTAGATTCTCTATTACCTGAATATTCTAAGTTAACCCGTACCTGTCTAAAAGACTCTGCAGCAATCATATTAGCATCATCTAAGACATAGATTTTATTATAATTATCACTTTCAACATAAGGTAAGACACCAAATAGTGGTAACTTATAACGTCGCGTAATATCTTTAGACTTTTTAATGGTGACATCAAAGAAATTACGAACTACTACGATTAAAAATGCGCCCATTGCCGCTAAAATAATACCAATAATCATATAGATAATCTTTTTTGGTTTCACCGGATAGTTGGGTAGTGATGCCTCATCTAAAATACGATTAAAGTTTTGTGCTTTAATAACCTGAGTTGTCACCTTAGACTTTTCAGCAAGTAAATCTGTATATATTTGTGAGTCGATATCAAACTTACGTTGAAAGTTACTTAGTTTTGCATCTTTTCCAGGTAACGTTCGCAACAATCTGTTAAGTTTATTGATAGAAACTTTTATCGCTTTTTGACGTTCATTAAAAGTATCTAGTTGATATAACAATTTACTTTTTAAACGTCGATGCACCGTATCAATCTTAGCATTCAAGGCTAAAACATCCGGGTGTTTAGGTGTTAAAGTTGCACTTAACCCTTGACGTTTTGTTTTAGCATCTTCGTATTCAACAACAAGCTTCATAATCGACTCATCGTCAATAACAATATCCCCAATTCCCTCACCACTTCTAATTTTAGGGGCAATGTCTTCATATACTTTTTTAGAAAATCCAATATCACGATATTCGCGATCAAGATCACGTAATTCACTCTCTGTAGCACTCATCTTATCATGAGTATTAAAAAGAAGATTCTTCTTTCTAAAGTGCTCTAAGTTTCGCTCTGAAAGTGCTAAACGCTCTTTTGCTTCTTGAAGTTGTGAGGTAATTAAATCTATGGTTCTAGATACTTTCAAAGTATTTTGTTCAATATTTTGTAAAATATAACCCTCAAGTAACTTTGTAACAAAAGCTTGGGTTCTTTGAGGTGTTGTATCACGATAACGCACTTCAATAATAGAAGAGTCTAACACAATAGGATGCACACTTAAGTTACGTTTTGTCCTTACTAATAAGTCTTGAATAGACTCCATTTTCAAGTAATAAGTTTGGTGTTTAACTACTGTCTGATTACGACTGATACGAACACTAAAGTTATCTGTTTCAATAAGTTCACCAAAGTAGTGCTTTTCATGGTAAGAAATTTTAGGTGTTAATAAAAAGCTTTGAAGTGCTGGTATTACTGCACCAACTACATTTGAAAGTTTGTGGTACCAGTTGTTAATATCTACATCAAGTTGATAAAACTCTTCATCGATGATAGTAATTTTAAAATAGGCTCTATTTAAATCTCGATTACAAGTAAAGTTTTCTACATCAAAAGGGAAAACATTTTTATCAATTGCCCGTTTTTTGATGCCATTTTTTTCAAAATATTGGGTTCTCATATCCAGTGAGTTAAGCGTATTGAGTACTAAATAACTTGAAAGTAAAATTTGAGACTCATCTTTAGGGTCGTTTTTACGTGAGTCACTTTTCATGCTGTTAACAACGTTATCTGCATTATTACTTTGGTAGTGCATAATTTCAATACTTGAATAACTTTCATACACTCGTGTTGTCATATACGTAATAAAAGTTGCAACCAAAACAAAAGCTATAAAACTACCCATAAAAAGGCGTTTATGTTCTTTTAACATCTCTATATATATTTTAATATCTGTATTCATACATCTATCCTAAAAAAGACCGACAATTTTTGCCGATACTGCAACATCCGCTATCATACGGACAATAGTTGCCGAAGGAATTGCTTGTTCAATCATAATATTTACATTTGGACTAATATAGACAATATCATTA
>Ga0256826_1001794_pt1 | contig 13286 bp, 11 predicted proteins | sample CV79metaG_FD_185975 | JGI IMG/M metagenome (GOLD analysis project Ga0256826, IMG submission 185975) | Hydrothermal vent microbial communities from East Pacific Rise, Pacific Ocean - CV79 | ecosystem: Environmental > Aquatic > Marine > Hydrothermal vents | place: Pacific Ocean: East Pacific Rise...
AAGATCCAGTTCCTACAACATCACCAACATATGCTAAAGGATTACCTTTTGCTTTAAGTTCTTTCATTGTATCAAGAGGATTTTCCATTCTTGAAACTAAGAATGAATTTGCATGTAATGGAATATCAGCTCTTGTAAATGCTTCACCAGCTGGAGATAAATCATCAGTATTTGTTTCACCAGGAATTTTATATACTGTTACAGTAATTTCTTTTTCCATTGCAGGTTTATTTGTAAACCATTCACCATTTGCCCAAGATTCTACAACTTCTTTAGCTTTTGCATTTCCTGCATCCATTAATGCTTTAACATCATTAAATGCATCATAAACAAGAATTGTATTTTTTAATTGAGTAGCTGCTGTATTTGCAACATCTCCATCAATTTTAAGTGCTTCTACTAAAGGTGTAACATTGAATCCACCTAGCATTAAACCTAATATTTCACATGCTTTAACTGGTGAAATACTAGCACAAGAAACATTTCCTTGAACTACATCATTTAAAAACGCTGCTTTTACATAAGCTGCATCATCAACACCAGCTGGGATTTTGTTTTCAAACATATCCATAACATAATCTGCTTCAACGATTGGTGAAGCTTTTAGTAACTCAACAAGATCTGCAACTTGATCTGCTGTTAAAGCTAATGGTGGAACACCAAGCTTTGATCTTTCTTCTGTGTGTGCTTTATAAGTGCTAAGTAAGCTCATATATAAGTCCTTTTAATAAATTTTAATTTCAATATTAATATTAGCAAATTAGCACTTATTATATTATTTAAGGAGATTATTTTTAAAGAGTTTAAATTTATATGTGTAGATTTTACACATATAAATTTATGGTATTTTTATTTAATTTTATAATATTGAGTAGTTTTTACACATATTATTTTTTATTGTCTATTTTACAGCTTTCCATTTTTACTAAATTTAGTGTTTCAAAAACTTTACTTATTGAATTTTCTACAACTAATGCTTGCTGAATTAATTTATCTGGTTGTTGTGTATTTGAATCTAAATTTATATATTCTTGAACACCACTATGAACATTGAAATGTTCTTCTTTCATAGCTTTCCAATTTGCAGTTTTTGTATATTCTTCATCATTATTTTCACTTTTTAAAATCCATTGACCAAGAGAACAAGCATTATGGCTAAGAACAGTAAATCTTGTATTTCCATTTAGTTTTTCAAAATTTGAATCTTTGAATTTTATATGTCCTAATTGTAATTTATTTAATAAGTAAGTTCTATCTATATCACATACTTGATTTTTAGTTTCTTCTCTATATGTAACATGATTTGATACACTTAATAAATCTTTTGATAATGAGCTTACTTTACAAGATAATTCATCAATATTTTTTGCTTCTACTGCACTATGATGTATACTTTTATCAATAATTCCAATTGAATCATTAATCAAAGAAATACTATTTGATTGAGAAATACTTGCATTTGAAACTTCATTTATCATATCTTTTGTTTGTACAATTTTTGATGTTAATTCTTCATATCCATTAATCATTTCATCTGAAATTATTTTTCCTTCATTAGTTTTTATTGTTGCATTTTCAACTAAATTTTTAATCTCATTTGCTGCTTGAGCACTTCTAGTAGCAAGATTTCTAACTTCACCTGCAACAACTGCAAAGCCTTTTCCAGCTTCACCTGCAGTTGCTGCTTCTACTGCTGCATTTAAACTTAGAATATTAGTCTGAAATGCGATTTGATCAATTACTGTAATTGCTTCATTTATTGATTGAACTTGGTTGTTTATTTCATCCATTGAAACTGCTGTTTTATTAGCTAACTTTTTACCAATATTTGCTGATACATTTACATCATCTGCAAGTTTAGACATAGTATTTACATTGTTTACACTTAGTTTTATATTTGTAGATATATCATTTATTGATTGAGCTGTAAGTTCTAATGAACTAGCTTGTTCTTGAGTATTTTTTGATAAACTTGATGATGCACTTGATAGTACATCTATTGTTTTATTTAACTCTTCTCCTGCAATAAATATTATTGATAGTAGTTCAGATGAATTATTTCCTAATGCATCTGTTGCTTTTATCATTGAACCAATAACACCTGAACTATCATTACATTTTATAGAATGTTTAAAGTTACCCATCCCAAATTCACTTAGTGCTGTGTTTATTGTTTTTAATTTTGAATTTAACTCATCAATCATATTGTTTATTGTATCTTTTAATTCATTTGTAATTTCATTTGAACTTGAAGATTTAATTTTATATGTAAAAAATCCAGTTTTTGCCATTTGAATTACTTCATTTGCTTCTTTTACAACAACTTTATCTTCATTTATAATTTTTCTCATATATTCTAAATAATTATTAAATGATATTGCAACATCAGCTATTTCATCATTTGATTTTATCTCTAAAGTTTTATTTAGATTTGATGATGTAGTTAAATCATCAATTGATTCTTTTAGTGATTCTATTGGCTTACTAATATACCTTATTAAAAAGAAAATAACTGTAATTGTAAACCACGCTAATAGTGTTGCAATAACTATATTATTTTTTAAAATACCATATAAGTCTTCATCTGACTCTTCCATAGAGAATGTTAAGTCAACTACACCTATTACATCTCCTACAATTTGATTTGTATGACAAAATATACATTCAGAAGTAGCTATCATAGGTTTTACAACCCTCATTGTATGTATATTATTATTTCGAGATTCTATAAATTGTTCTTTTTTATTATTTAATGCTTCTAAAACATATTTATCATTTGAAGATATTTTATTTGTTGCAAATAATTTAGATAAAGATTCACTTTGTTCAACTTTTAGTTCAAGAACACCTTTTATATTTCTAGCATCTTTTTCTGCTTTTTTAATTATATCTACAGAACCTGTGTTCATAGCATTTCTAAGGCTTTGTGAAATAGCAGTATTTATCATTTCTAAGTTTTTTTGTGTTATTTTTGTACTACTACTTGATACATTTTCATATACAAGTACTACGCTAATTATTGAGTTTATTGTCATTAGTAAAAACATAGATACCATGACTTTGTATCTAATTTTGGAAGATATGAGTTTTAACATTACAGGCCTTTATAATATATTCTTAGAATATTTAAGAATTAAAGTACCATAATGATATCAAAATTATTATTATATGTGCTTAAACTTTATTTAATTTATAAAGGACAAATGCAATAATAATGAGTAATAAGGCAACACCATAGTTTTTGTATTCACTCATTGCATCTAAAAATATTTGCCCCATATAGTATGCTGTAAGTCCAACAACCAATGACCAAATAATTGCACCTATAAAATTAAAAAACATAAATTTTGTTTTGTTATATTCTGTAATCCCAATGATTAAAGGAATAAGAGTTTTTATACCATATATATATTTTTGCAATATAATTGTAAGCCAACCATATTTATTCATCATATTATGAGCTATTTGAATCTTTTTTTCATGTTTTTGCATCATTTGTTTTGCTTGTTCTTTATTATTTCTTGCAATATAAAATAAAAATTGATCACCAACAAAATTTGCTATAAATGCAACTACTATTACATAATAAATATTAAGCTCACCCGTAAATGCAAATACAGAAGCTACTGCAAGCCCTAACATTCCACCACCAAAACTATACATTGCTAATGCTAAGTATCCCCAATCTTGTATTATACTTTCCAATTCAAATCCCTATAATTATATTTATTTTGCATTGTAGCTTATGTAATCTTGTTGTTTAATTAACATTTTATCAATCTTGCTATAAAATAGTAATATTATAAAACTAAAAAAGGATTGTTTATGAAAATTGAACTTGGAACTGCTACTATTTCAAAAGATCAAATACTTGTAAAATTACATGATAAACAATCAGAACTTTTAAAAGTTACTAAAGAAGAATTAACACCAAATAAATATCCAAAAGATTATATTGAAGAACTAAATAATAATATTGATAAAAATGATTATGAAAGAGTTTTAGATAAGTTTAAATCTATGGATTCAAATATAAGAAGTCATGAACAACTTCATGCATCATTAGCTCAAACAAATGGTGGTATTAATTATACTTATCAAGTTGGACCTGATGGGAAAATGTATGTAAATGGAGGTCATGTAAGACTTGATACTTCAATGCCAAGTGATCCTAAAGAGGCAGCATTTAAGTTAGGACAAATACAAAAAGCAGCTACTGCTCCAGATGGATTAAGTGCTGCTGATGCATCTATTGCAAGAGATGCAAATCTAATGAAAATTAAATTAGCATTGCAAGAAGATAATCAAAAGATTATTTAATTATCTAGTTTAAACCAAAAAATTCCATTGCTTCAATTTGATCTTCATCTAATTCATCACTAGGAATATTTTCTTCTTTTATTTTTTCAATACAATATTGTTTTAATTGAATTGCAGTTTTGCTAGCATCTTCAATAATAGCATAAGCATTAAATCCCATTGGATGATCATTAAATACTAATTCACCTTCACAATTATCTTCCATAAATGTAGCTAAATCTCTGTATTGTAAAAAATCAAATGTACATGCATGCCAACCAATTTGTTCTATTTTATCATCACAAAATAAATCAATACCATCACTAGGATGGTCATTGTAAAGATATTTAGATTTATTAAGAGCTATTAAATCTAAATATTCTTGTGGTTTTTCTATTGAAGTTTTTTTCATATTAGAACTTTGAAATATGCTCTGCTAAGTTTTTGATATCTTCTGAACTAAGTTTTGAAACTTGTCCTTTCATAATACCTTTCATAGCTCCACCATAAGAACCATCTTTATAACCATTTAGTGCTGCTTCTATTTTAGCTGAATCCCAACCTTTTACAACTTCACTTTTACCTAATGCTTTTTTACTAGCATCTGCACCATGACACCCTGCACATGCTCCAAAAAGTTGTGCAGCAGTTTTAGAAGCTGTTTTTACTTCTTCTTTTTTTGATGTTAATTTACCCATAAGGTTATTTGCTTTTTCTTTTAAGTCTTCAGCTTTTTCTTCAACTTTAACAGCAACTTCTTTTACTTCTTCTTTTACTTCTTTTGCTTTTTCTTCAACTTTAACAGCAACTTCTTTTACTTCTTCTTTTACTTCTTTTGCTTTTTCTTCAACTTTAACAGCTACTTCTTTTGTTTTTTCATGAGCTTTTGCAACTATTGCATCTACTTTGTGAGCTGCACTTTTAGTTTCTTCTTTTTTAACTTCATGAGTTTGTTCAGTTTTTACAACTTCATTTTTATTTGTTTCTTCTGTTTTGTTTCCACATGCAGAAAATAATCCTGCTACTACTACTGTTGATATTATAAATTTTTTCATTTTTCTTCTTTCTTTTTTATTTTATTATAGAGCTTTGCTCATGATTGCATTTAATCTTTTTGTAAATGCTACTGTATCTTTTATTTCCATACCTTCAGCCATTTTAGCTTGATCTAGTAATAACCATGAAATATCTTCAATTGTAGATTCATCAGTACATTTGTTTAATGATTTTACAATATTATGATCTGGATTTATTTCTAAGATTGGTGCAGATGGGGGTACTTCTTGACCCATTGATTTCATCATTGCTGCCATTTGTGCCATTGGATCATTTGGATCTTTTACTACACATGAAGGAGAATCGCTAAGTCTTGAAGTAGTTTTTACTTCTTTAACATCTTCACCTAAAGCTGTTTTTATTTTTTCAACTATATCTTTAAATTTTTCTTCTACTTCTTTTTGTTCTTCTTCACTTTGCTCAACTTTTGGTGCTTCACATGATGTAATATCTTTTAATGCCCAACCTTTATACTCACCAATACTAGGAGTAATTACTTCATCAATTTCTTTATCATCTAAAATAAGTACTTCTATATTATTTTTCTTATAGCTTTCTAATAATGGAGAATTTCTTAAAACTCTTTCATCATCACCAACTATATAATAAATTGATTCTTGAGATGATTCTGCTGCATCTTTATATGCATTAAATGAAGTCATTTTTGAATCATCTTTTGTTGATTTGTATCTTACTAATTCTAAAAGAGCATCTTTATTTGTAAAATCTTGGTAAATACCTTCTTTTAGAGGTCTATTAAATTCAGTTATAAAATTTTGATATTTTTCATCATCTTTACTAAGTTTTTTAATCTCACCTAATACTTTTTTAACTGATGCTTGTTTTATATTTGCCATTACTTTATTTTCTTGTAAAAGTTCTCTACTTACATTTAATGGCAAATCATCACTATCTATTATACCTCTTACAAATCTAAGGTATGTAGGAAGTAGTTCTTTTTCATCATCTGTGATAAATACTCTTTTAACATAAAGTTTAACACCAGGAGTATAATCAACTCTATACATATCCATTGGTGCTTTTTGTGGTATAAAGAATAATGTAGTATAGTTATTTACACCCTCTGCTCTTGTATGAACATGTGCAATTGGATCTTCACTATCATGAGATATTGATTTATAAAACTCATTATATTCTTCTTTTTTGATTTTTGATTTTTGAATATTCCAAAGTGCTGTTGCTTCATTGATTTGTTCTCTTTTTTTCTCAATTGAAGTTACAGCTTTTTTACCAGCCTTTTCATCTTCTTCACTAAGTTCTGAAGTTACTTCTTCACTCCAGTTTGCAAAAATTGGGTATGCTATATGATTAGAATATTTTTTAACAATAGTTTCAACTGTTGTTTTTGATGTATACTCTTCTAATGCATCTTCTTTTAGTTTAATATATATTACTGTACCACTTTCATCTTTGATACAAGGAGCTAAATCAAAGCTACCAGAACCATCACTTGACCATTTATACGCAGTTTGTTCACCAGCTTTTTTAGAAATAACATCAACTTGATCAGCTACCATAAATACAGAGTAAAAACCAACACCAAATTGACCAATAAGGTTAGAATCTTTTTTAGCATCACCTGTAAGATTTTCTACAAATGATTTTGTTCCAGATTTTGCAATAGTACCAATTGAAGAGATTAAATCTTCTTCATTCATACCAATACCATTATCCGAAATAGTTAAACTGCCATCTTCAATATCAAGCTTAATATTTATCATTGGAGTTGATTCGAAACCTTTTAGTTTATCATCTGTTAATTTTAAGTATTCAAGCTTATCTAGTGCATCACTAGAGTTAGATACAAGCTCTCTTATAAAGATCTCTTTATTTGAGTATAAAGAGTGAGTCATTAATTTTAGAAGTTGACCTACTTCTGTTTGAAATTCATGTTTTGCCATTTTTTAATTCCTTCGTAATTATTATTTTTATTAATTGCAAAAGGATTTTATCATAAGAATATAAAAACTAGCTAAAATATTAGCACTTAATATATTTGAGTGCTAGTTATTTTTTTTATTTGTGTATTTTTTATTTTCATATAAATCATTTAGTACAATAATAAATGCTAAGACATCTTTATTTAATTCAATATCATCAGTTATTTTTACTAAATGTTTATTTACATATTTAAATGTTTCTGCTTTTTTATTTGGTCTTATTATTGATACAGTATTATTTACTCGTAAAGCATAAGAAGTATTAAATTGAAGAAGTGTAATATTCTTTTTATCTTCACTGAATATACTATGTCCCAAAATTGGGTATAAAGCATTTTTTATTCCCATTAAGTCAATTGCTGTTGCTAGTACATCACCTTGTGATGCAAGTTTTTTATAATCTTTTACTTCTACACTATCTCCTATTATAAAACCTGGAACATGGAACATATTAACTGGAACCATGTCTTTTCCATATACTCTAATATTATGATCAGCTAGGACAACAAATATTGTATCTTTATAATAATCTTCTTTTGACGCTAATTGAAAAAATCTACCAATTGCAAAATCTGCATATTTTATTGCATTTTTAACACTTTTAGCAGGTACACTTTTTAACAATTCTATTTTATCTTGTGGATAATCAAAAGGAGAATGATTTGATGTTGAGAACATTACTGATGCAAATTTTTGATTTTTATTATATAAGTTTTTAAATGTTTCATTTGCCTTTATAACCATATCTTCATCACTTACACCCCAAGTTCCTACATATGATGGATTTTTAAATTCTGGTTCATCAATAATTTGAGTAAAACCATTTCCTAAAAACCATCCTCTCATATTATCAAATCTACTCTCTCCTCCATATATAAATGATGTATGATAGCCATAAGGCTTAAGTAGTTGTGCTATTGTGAAGAAATCAGTTTGTGATTTATTTCTTTTTATTACCCCTTTTCCAGGCACAGATAAAAATCCAGCCATACTACCTGCTATTCCCCTTACACTTCTTGTACCATTTGAATAAAGATCAGAAAAGTTAATCCCTTGTAGTTTAAGTGAATTTATATTTGGAGTAATATTATCCTCTTGTGTAAACTGATAACCTAAACTTTCTTGTAAAAATATTACTAGATTCTTTGGTTTTTCTTGTATAAAATGAGATGACTCAATTCTTGTAAACGGCAAAGCATCATTTAATGCGGTAATACCAAGTCTATTTTGAACTCTTTTTGTAGCTTCTTGTATTGGCATTTTTCCATATTGCTTCATAATATTTTTACTACCATGTTTTGCGTTTACATACACAGCAGATAAAATACTATGAATAGAATTTTTTGATATTTCATTTATAATTCTGTTTGAACTATACATAGCATCACTTACATTTGCACCTCTATGTCCAAATGATGATCTAATACCCATAAATAATACTATAAGTAATGGTAAAAGTAATAACAATCTTTTAAAATAAGAAGTTTTAAATGCATTTTCAAATACATTTTTACTTAGTTTTAAATACATATATATAAATGTACCAATCATAATAAGTGCGATACTTAATTCTAATTTGTATTCACTAATTATCATTGAAAATACTTCTTTTGGATATACTAAATACTCGACAAATAAATAATTTGGACGTACGTCGTATTGTGCAAAGAATGGGAAAGTAGCATTTTCTATATAAATAATAAATGATATTACAACTAAAAAATAATATTTTAAAAATTTAGATACAAAGTTTTTAAAAAAATTTGGACTAACACTACTTAATATTAATGGAATAATTAAAAAAGCACTAGCAATAATTGTATCCATTCTAAGACCATATAAAAATGAAAGATACATAGAACTACCCATATCTTTGAATTGGTCAAAATATAGTATAAATAATGCTAACCTACCTGCAAAAAATACTCCTATCATATATAAGTAGTATTTAAAAAGTTGTTTTATTAGATTCATTATTTATTTTCCTTCTTATTTTTAAGTTCTTTTAATTCTTCAATTATTTCATCAATAAGTGTTTGTTGATAAGCTGTATTTAATTTTTTACCTACACTATAGTTTTCTTTTTGTATTTTTTTAAGTTCATCAGGTACACGTAAAAGCATATCAACTTTATATGCTGTATTACTATCATTTGGATCATTCATTATTGCGAATACATCTACTATTTCTATTGCATTATTTGATGTTGGTAAGAATACAGCACATTTATAACTAACAGCTTTTACAACAGCAGTTGAGAAGTTTACATTTGCAGTTGGAAGTATAAATATATCTGCAACATCAAATATTTCATCTTCTATAAAAGTAATTTTATCTTCTAATTCAAACGTTTTTGCAACTTTTTGGGCATATTGCAACTCTTTATCTATTGTACAAGTTACATAAACTTTAAAATTTGTAGATTCTATTTTTGTAATAATATCACAAAATTGTTCAAATCCATTTCGTTTAAAATTTTGAGCTGTAAAATAAATTATTTTATCTTCATTAGAAATATTATTTTTTTTATAATATGCTAGCTTTACTTCTTTTTTCTTGAATTTTTCTATATCATTTATTGGTAGGATAACTCTTAAGTTATCTTTTTTTATATTATTATTTCTAACTAATTCATCAGCTAATATTGTAGAGTTTACTACTATTAGTTTTGAATTTCCCATCATAAGTTTTGCATGGGGATTTAATGTTCCTGTATGAAAGTAAATATCTGGATAATTAATATTTTTAAATCCCAATTTTTCTAACATCCCACCTTTTGTAAACTTTTTAGATTGAACTTTTGATTCAAAATAATTTGTAAGTGCTGTTTGTTTTTTATACTCTATTATCATTTACTATTTTCCTCTATCATCTTTTTAAAAGCATAAAAAGCTTCTGTTTTTCTTATTTTTCCATCTCTATTATCAACTAAACCATATCCTGGAGCAATTAACTGATGCCAAAAAACTTTTTGTATTTTAGCAGTTTTTTTGGCAATATCATAATACTCTATCATGTACTTACTATAAATATCTTCACTTACACACTCCAACTCACTTGTTGGCGCATATGGTGCTGTGCCACTCAATGGCCAGTTTGATTCAGTAATATAAATTTCATTTCCACATTTAGGTGAATTTTTTACAATAGTGTGTAAAAATTCTATTTTATTTTTAAAATCAAATATTCCCATTTGTGTAGAATATGGACTTCCTCTTCTATCAACATATAATAGCGATGCTACTTTGTCATATTTTATTTTAAAGTTATTATATAAAGTTCTAATTGTAAAATGATACTCAAAATCTATTATAGAAGAACCTATAAGTTTATATTCTTTAAAACTTTCATCTCTTATTATTTGGATAGTACTATAAAAGCTCATATACTCTTCCATAGTCACAAAACCCCATTTAATACGATTAATTGCATTTGCAATCATAAACTCATCACAAATACCTTCAAATGCTTCAAAAAGTATTCTTATATCTTTTTGTAATAATTCTTTATTTATAATATGTTCTCTACTTTGAATTATTGTAATTAGTATTTGCTTATCATCTCCAAATGATTTTACAAAATCTACATAATCATTTATATTTTTAATATCATTTAAAAATACTCTTACTTGCAGTGATTTTACACCTAACTCTTCAATAAGTTCTTGTTGAGTATCACCATTAGTAAGATTTACACACATAGAATAAAATTCATCATTTTTTATTCTATTAGAAGTTGATTTATTTTTTAGTAAAAATAAAATAAATAAATAAGGGAATAAAAATATATTTGTAAGTATCAATTTAAAAAAAGAAAATCTACTATTTTTTCGTAAAAAATTTTTATCTTTTCTTTTTAATATGTGTGGTTGATCTGAAAAGCCATCCCATGGGAAATTAAAAGTATTATTCATACGGCATTTTATAACAATTTAAATAAGATATTGTTAAAATAGCATTATGAAATTTATACTATTTTGCAACTTACCTTATGCCTTTTCTATTTTAAAACCACTTGAAGTAGAAATACTAAAAAGAGACTATGAAGTTATATGGTACATACCTTCTAATATCATAGAATTATTTCCTTATAAAAATTCAAATTATACTTCTGATATAAAAGATTTACAAGAGTATAATAGTGATGTAATATTTGTACCAGGAAATGATGTACCATATTTTTTAAGAGGTGTGAAAACACAAGTCTTTCATGGACTTGCAGGTGAAAAGAAAGGTCATTTTAGAATAAGAGACTATTTTGATTTATACCTGACTCAAGGTCCTTATTTTACAAATACATTTAAAGAGTTAGCAATAAAACATAAAAACTTTGAAGTAACTCAAACAGGTTGGTGTAAGCTTGATAACTTATATAATATATGTGATGATACAATAAATAAAAAGAAAGAATTATTGCAAAACTATAGTACAAAAAATATTATACTTTATTCACCTACTTTTTCACCTTCACTTACCTCTGCTAGTAAACTACTAAATACTATTGATAATTTATCAAAAAATAATGACATATTAGTAATCGTAAAATTTCATGATAAAATGGATAAAGAGATAATAAAACAATATAATAATTTAAATAATAAAAATATTATTATTTCAGATGAAAAAGATATTACAAAGCTTCTTCAAATAAGTGATTTAATGATTAGTGATACATCATCAGTAGTTTATGAATTTATACTACTTAATAAACCTGTAATAACTTTAAATAGTATATCTTCTAATATAAATTGGCTTGATTTAAATAATGAAACAATTGTTCAAAACAATGTTTATGATGTACTAAATGGCAAAGATAATTTTTTACAAAAAAGAAAAAATACAATAGAACAATATCATCCATATGATGATAGTAACTCAGCTTCAAGAATGATAGATGCATCTTTAGAGTATATATCTAATAATGGTGTTCCATTAAAAAGAAAACTTTCTTTACTTAGAAAGTTTAAAATATGGAAACACTATAAAAATTAATTATTTTCTAAAGTTCTTCCATTATCAACACTAGAGTTATAATCTGCATTAGGAACTCTCCAATCTCCATAATGATAAGTTAAATATTTATCATAATTCTTTGGTATTCTATATTTTTTTCCATTGAAGTCGATATAATCAAATTCACTTAATAAATCTTCAGGTAAGGAATGTAACTCTCCTAGTTCTACCCAATTATATTTACTGTCGTTATTGTACATAATAAATATATCAAGTTTTACATATCCTTTAAAGAAAAAGAATCTATTAGTTCTTACTTTAAAGGCACGGGGATCACCTTCATTTAGAGGACCAATTGTTTTAATAAAGTATCTTAAATAATCTCTATATCGAAGAGCTTTTATTTCTGGCATAACTTTCTTGCGAACTACTTCAACGTCTTCTGGGAATATAGAAATATCCATATCATCATCCCAAGGTAAAATTCTATTTTCTCTTACAATTCCTAATAATGTTCCAAAATCAAGCCAATATTTAACACTATATTTATCTAGGATATCAGTAACATCATTAAGCATTTTTAGTGCATCTGTTCCATTTTTACCATTTAACAAATATTTATTTTTTTTAGGTTTAAACGTTGCCATTAATATATCCTTTGAATAATTTAAGAAATTCTTTCATATCTTTATAATCAATTTGCCCTATATTAGCTACTCTAAAAGTATTAAAATCAGCTACTTTACCTGGATAAATTGTAAATCCTTTTGCAAAGAAATAATCATGCATAGCATTAAAATCAATATTATTAGGAATAAAGATTGAAGTTATTATCTTACTATGATATTTATCATTTACTAGGTATTTTAGATTATTTTCTTTTAAAAAGTTAGTTAAAACTTTCCAAGATTTTGAGTATCTTTTATATCTTGCTTTTACACCCTCTTTTTTTGTTTCTATTATTGCTTGTTTTAAAGAATACAAAGTTTGAACAGGTGGAGTAAATCTCATTTGATGA
>Ga0256826_1001795_pt1 | contig 13286 bp, 12 predicted proteins | sample CV79metaG_FD_185975 | JGI IMG/M metagenome (GOLD analysis project Ga0256826, IMG submission 185975) | Hydrothermal vent microbial communities from East Pacific Rise, Pacific Ocean - CV79 | ecosystem: Environmental > Aquatic > Marine > Hydrothermal vents | place: Pacific Ocean: East Pacific Rise...
GATTTATCTACTTAACAAACAGAAAAATTTTTCATGCTCCATCAGACCTCGGAGATAAACCTTTTATAATGGCCTGTTGGCATGGAGAGCTTTTAATGATTCCCTATGCATATAATCGGTATAAAAAAACTCCTAAAGTAAAACTTCTTATTTCAGAACATTTTGATGGTAATTTGATAGCCAAAACTCTTGGTTTTTTTGGCTTTGAAACTATACGTGGCTCTAGTACCCGTGGAGGAGCTAAGGCATTAATATCTTCTATTAAAGAGTTAAAAGCAGGGTATGACTTAGGAATAACTCCAGATGGACCTAAGGGACCTCGTCATCATGTCAGTGATGGAATTGTTGTAATGGCACAAAAAGCAAACGCCAAAATAACCCTTGTAGAGATAAAGCCTAGCTCTTTTTGGCAGTTAGGTTCATGGGATAAGTTCGTAATACCCAAGCCATTTGGAACAATTCATTACTATATTAGTGATTTAATTGATGTTTCAAACTTAGAGATGAGTGAGTCTAAAGAGTTGATTCAAAAAGGATTACTAAAACATGAATAACAGACTGCTTTTACCCCTGTTTGCCTTTGGAATACTTCTATTTATGGGACTCTATTTTTTAGTAAACCCTTCGTATCAAAAATCTATACAAGCAAAATACTATTTTGAAATGGGTGAATATAATGAAGCTTACTCTTTAGCAAAAGAGGCTTTTTCTTTTGATGTTTATAACCGTATGGCAACAACGATTATGGCTCAGTCAAAAACTTCTTTAAAGTATGTTTCCTATGTAAAAAGTGCAAAAAAATATATGAAAGAGATAGATGAAATTGCAGAGCATGAGACTATTTCAGATGCAGATAAGGCTAAAATAAGACTTATCTGTGAAATTATGATTGACTCTTTTGTAAAACTTGCGCCAAGTATTATTACCGATAATGACTTAGTTGAAGAAGCATCTTCATATAAAGAAAAATTTGAGCAACTTCTTGAAAAAGTTACTAGATAAAAAGAGAGTAGAGTTTTTAGAGTCTCTTGAGGAGTTAAGAGCTTACTCTGACCTAACTATTAAGAGTTATGATGAGTCAATTAAAGAGGCTTTTAAATATATAGAAATAGAAGTACAAAGCACTCAGACTATACTCAACTTAATGCCATATAGAATTAAAATAGCGCACTTAAATGCAAAAACCATATCTCGAAAATTGAGTGCAATACGTAGTTTCACCTCTTTTTTAAATGAGAGAAATTTTAACATATTACTTAAAGCAGATGAGAGCATTAAAGTAGGAACTACTCTCCCTAAACCTATCTCACATGAGCATATCTTAGAAGCTCTAAGTAGTGCTGATATTGAAGAACAGCTAGTTGTAATTATGCTTTATACCTTGGGTTTACGTATTTCAGAACTTTCTGAATTGAAGTTAGAAAATATATCTGGCTCATGGGTGAGAGTTTTAGGTAAAGGGAGTAAAGAGAGAGATATTCCGCTTATTGATTCTACTAAGAAGATATTAAATCTTTATTTGGCAAATAATAGTCCAAAAAGATTTCTTTTTGAAAAAAATAGAGGAAAATTAAGCGAAAATAGTCTAAGATATATCGTAACTAAAGTCTTTAATAGGGTAGCATTAAAGGTTACTCCACATCAATTACGACACTCCTATGCTACGGCATTATTAAACGAGGGTGCTCCTATAGTCGATGTTAGTGAGTTACTTGGTCACTCTTCTATGGCTACAACACAAATATATACTAAATTAGGAAGCGCATTGAAACAGAAAAATTACAACAAAGCGCATCCTCTTTGTGGGATTAATAATTAATGATTAGTAGAATTTTTGAATCTTTATATATTAAAGTGTTTGTTAGTATTGTAGTTGGCCGTGCCGATACAACTGTTCTAATAGAACTCTACTCAAAAGGTAAAATTAAAAATAGTTTTGAAGAAGTTTTTGCAACTACAGATATAGACGAAAATATGAGAGAGTTTATTCTTCTTTATATTTCGGAATCTCCATTTTACTATATTTCATTTCTCGATGATTCTCAAAATCAAGGTGCTATACCAACTTGTAATAAAAATAAAATTGACTTTTATCAAGATATGAGTGGTTGTTCATATAGATGTTTTAAAAAGAGATGGTCCTATTTTACTGACCACGATTATATCTACTCAATAGAGAGAAAATTTCAACACATTGGAGTTGATTATATTTTTTCTCCTTTCCTTCTTTTAGCAAACTTTTTTAAAGACAAAATAGCTGATAACTTGGCTATGTTTTTACTAATAGAAGAAAAAAGTGTTTCTCTAAGTGTTTTTAATAATTCAGAACTTCTCTATTCTGAACATCTTTTGTTAAATACTCAAAATAGAGAAGAGTTAATGTATGAAGATGTTGGAACTGAGATGGATGAGTCTCTTGAAGAGGATGGAATTGATTTAGAAGAGCTTGACATTATTGAGGAGCTTGATTCTTTAGAAGATTTTGGCGATATTGAAGATCTCGATACAGGTGATGACTTTGAGGATTTTGAAGAGTCTCATGAAATAGAAGAAGATTTTCATACTCAAGATGAAACGCCAAGCAATGAAGTAAAATCAGATGAGTTGAATGATGATTATGAGAGATTTTCATTAATTCAAAAGTCTATAAATCACTTTTATAAAGATGATAAGTATGAGTCTGAATTTATAGAAAATATATATGTTGCAGATGGAATAGGTATAAGTTCCGATTTTAAGAAGTATCTTGAAGAGGAGATGTTCCTAAGCGTATATATTCGTCAAATTGACTTAACACGGGAACTTGCAAGCTTAGCTAGAATGGAGATGGGTTTATGAAATATAGTTATATAAAACCTAGAAAAAAGAGTATATTCTCAGCAGAGTTAAAACTTGTGTTAACTTTTTTTTCTATAACTATATTTATGCTACTTGGAACATATACATTTTTACTTTATAAAGATTATAAATTTATTGAAGATAGAGCAGATATTGTGCAGCAACGCTATGACTTAAACATCTCTCTTACTCAAATGAAAGAGGAGATAGAGTTTATTGAAAAACAGAATCTTCTTTCTCAAAAAATATATACTCAAAATAGTGTTTTAAAAGAGTCAATGAGAAATTTATTTGACTTAGTTCCTCAGCGAATAACACTCTCTGAAGCATTACTATTAGATAATGGACTAATCTTATATGGTATTACACCAAACAAAGATGTTTATAACTTTATGCTTCAAGCACCTTTACGGTCAATTTTTCATAAAACATATAGTAGTTTTTACCCCGACAAAAATGGTTGGTTACGATTTGTTTCAACAAACTATATAGAGGAGCGAGAAGATGAAAATTAATATATCTCGTCCTAATATTTACCTTTTAATTCTTTCAATTTTTTTATTGATTTTTGTGTTTGTTTTCTCTTTTGCTGTCTTAATTCCTGAAGGAAAAGAGTATAGAAAGCAGAGAAGTGAACTTAAAAAAGAGAGAAGAGCAGCCCTAAGATACCAAAACTTTAACAATGAAACATCAGAGTTATTAAAAACGCTAAAAAGTGATAACAGAGAAGTTTTAACGGCGTTTGAGAGAGCTTTTAATGAAAAAAGATTTCAAAAACAGCATAGTAATTATTTTTCATCTTTAAGTATTTCAAAAGAGAGTAGTGCAATTGTAGACGATGAGTTTAGTATTTATGAAGTAAATACAACTTCACAAATTAGTTCACCACAAAGTTTTTATGATTTTTTAGATGCTTTAAATAAGAGTGATTGGATTATAAGTGTAAATTTTCCTATAAATTTTAAACGTGACGGTGAGTTAATAAAATCTACTTTTACTATGAAAGTTTATGCAACACTAAAAGATTCAAATAGCACTAAGTAACTTTTTTACCTCTCTATAAATATCTTGATTTTCAAAAAGATAAGGGCGTAGTTTTGGTTGAATTTTTAATTTTCTACACTCATCTTTAAATTGACTTTCTAAAGTTTTTTGTATTTTTTTATAGGGTGCAATAAAAACATAATTCTTATTTTGTGTAACTAAAAACTTTCTTCCTACAACAGAACTCTCTTGTGTCTCAAGTAATGCTCTCTCATTCGAACTTATCATTAAACCTAAACTTTTTAAATATTTATCAATTATGTAGATGTTAGCACGTGGCGTTTGTAGAGTTGTAAAATAAGCAAAATCCCTTAATATGGTAATATCGCTTTCATAAACTAAACTCTCTCTATCTTTATCTATATACTCAAAACTTTTTTTGATTCCATTAAGGTATTTTTCCAAAAGAGGTTTTGAGTATTGATGTCTAAATTCATTACGTTTTATAGTCTCATCATTATTACTTTCATCTATAAAATATTTTATATTATTCTTGTCCAGATATGCTAAAAGCTCTTGTTTGTCTAAATGTAAAAGAGGGCGAAGAAGGGTATAGTTTTGGCGTTTATGAATAGTTTGCATTCCTGAAAGTTCAGCACATCCAGCACCTTTGCAAAATTGCATTAACATCCATTCAAACCTGTCTCCAAGATGATGAGCAGTAATAAGGTTGTCATATTTATACTTTTGTATAAGCTCTTCAAAGAAATCGTATCTTATTTTTCTGGCGTTTGCTTCAAAGTTATTTTCAATTTTTTCAGCATCTAAGGTATAGCATTTTATTTTGTATTTATCCGCTAATTCATAGGCATAATCGAGTTCATTTTTACTTTGAGAACGAATATTATAGTTAACTATAGCAATATCAAAGTCTATTTTATACTCTTGTAAAATAAAAAAAAGGGCGGAGGAGTCAACCCCAGCAGAAAAAGCGAGAAGATTTTTCTTAGCATGGAGCTTTTCTAAAGAGGAGTTTTTAAGCATTATCCACAGTAGCAGTTAAAATATTTCCAACTAGTTGGGTAACTTTGGCTCTATATATTTTGCCATAGATTAACTCTTCATCTTTAGTTCTATCGTTTACATATATTTCACCATCAATTTCAGGTGCCCACATAGTACGTTTCGCACTAAGTAAAAACTCATGTTCATCACTCTCACCATCAATTATAAGCTCAATATTCTGACCAACTTCTGCTTGAAGTGATTTTTTAGTACCCCCTGAAACTATGTCGCCGAGTATTTGAGCACGCTGAGCAATGAGTTCATCAGATATTTTTTCACTCATATCATAAGCGGGTGTTGTCTCTTCATCTGAGTAAGAAAAAACATTAATTCTGTCAAAACCAAAACTCTCTGCAAACTTACACATCTCTTCAAACATCTCTGGCGTTTCGTTTGGATGTCCAACAATAAAGCTTGTACGAACAAAAGAGTTTGGCAGGTTTCTCATAAATTCTAAAAGCTCTATAGTCTTCTCTTTGCCAAAACCACGTTTCATCATGTGTAGCATATCATCATTTATATGTTGAATCGGCATATCGAAGTAGTTATGAAAAATTTCACTTTTAGCAATGTTTTTAAGAAGTGCTATAGTTGTTGTAGATGGGTAGAGATACAAAATACGAGCAGATTTAACACCATCTATAAGTTCAATTCTCTGAATAAGAAGAGAGAGTCCATCTTTAATGTTTTGGTCACGAAGGTATGAAGAACTATCTTGTGAAACAAAAGAGAAGTCGTAGTAACCTTTCTTTACAAGCCCCTCAACTTCCGCAGCAATAGAGTCTAAATTACGAGAGTTTAGTTTGCCTTTAAAAGAGGGAATAGCACAGAAGCTACAACTCTGGTTACACCCTTCTGAGAGTTTAATATAAGCATGGTAAGTTGAACCAGTTACAACACGCTCCGCTCCATCTATTAGATAAACTTCATCCGAAAATCTACTTTTTTTCTCTATTAAAAGTTCATCGATTTTATCATAATCACCAACACCAGTGAAAATATCCACTTCAGGGATTTGAGTTGCTAAATCATCTTGGTAACGTTCACTTAAACACCCCGCCATAACTAAAACAGAGTCCTCTTTTCTTGCATCGTGAAGAGAGAGTACCGTATTAATTGACTCCTCTTTTGCAGCATCTATAAAACCACAAGTGTTTACGATGATTACATCAGCATCTTCGTTATTATCTGTAAGTTCAAAATTTTGAAGTTTTCCCATCATAACTTCTGTATCGACAAGGTTTTTTGTACAGCCTAGAGAGACTATGTGGAGTTTGTTGCTCATAATTCTACTTTATAAATATTTTTGTGCAATTATATCGTATAATCTCTTTATGAAAATATATGATGTTTTAATTCTCGGTGGTGGTGCTAGTGGTTTGATGTGTGCAACACACCTAAGTAAAGATTTAAAGGTAGGAATAGTTGAAGTTAATGATAAATTAGCAAAGAAACTAAAAATATCGGGTGGGGGCAAGTGTAATATTACAAATACTCAAGTAAGTGAGTTAAACTTCGATGGAGATGAAGAGCTTGTTGAGTATGCACTTAGTGTTTTTAGTAGAGATGATTTACTGACTTTTTTAGACTCCAATGGTGTTGAACCCGTAATTCGTAAAGATAGATACTATTTTTGTAAAGATAGTTCAGATGAGATTATAAACATTTTAAAGAAGAGAACTAAAGGGCATGACTTTTTTCTAAACCATGAAATAGAACTTTTAGAAAAGAGAGATGATATTTTTTCTCTCAAGAGTTCAAAAGGCATTTTAAAAGCAAAAAATATTGTAGTTGCAACAGGTGGTAAAAGTTTTCAAACCTTAGGTGCGAGTGATATAGGTTTAAAAATAGCAAAAGATTTTTCTCTAAAAGTTAAAGATTTTTCACCTGCTTTAGTTGGTTTAACTCTACAGCCAGAACAGAAGTGGATGAAGGAGTTGAGTGGACTGAGTTGTTATGTTCATATAAGAGTTGGTGAGAAAATTTTAAAAGAAGAGATGCTTTTTGCGCATAAAGGTATAAGTGGACCTGCTATATTATCTACTTCACTCTACTGGAAAAAGGGAAGTATATCTATAGACTTTTTACCAAATGAAAATATTTTAGAACTTATTCGTGGTAGTAAAAAACAGTTGAGTTCTCTTATAAAACTTCCAAAAAGGCTCTCAAAGGCACTTTTAAATGCTGTAGAAATTGAAGACAAAGAGTGTAGAAAATTAACAAAAACTGATATACAAAAGCTAAAAAATATTCATAATTATGAGTTCGCACCAGCAGGAAATTTTGGTTTTACAAAAGCTGAAGTCTGTCGGGGTGGCGTTTTGGCAAATGAGCTAAATAGGTATACCTTAGAGTCTTTAAATGTAGAGGGTCTATACTTCATAGGTGAAGTAGTTGATGTAACTGGAGAGTTAGGAGGCTACAATTTTCAATGGGCATTTAGTAGTGCAGTTGTCTGCTCAAACGCCATCACAATTTAGAAATTTTCATAAATGCCGATTATTAGCTAAAGAGATTTTAATTTATACTTCATTAAGAGTGCAGTATAATAGTATAATTTCTAATGTAATAAATTATTTTTAAATTAAAAAGGTCAACAGATGATTTTCATAAAAAAGTATATATATTTTACACTTCTTACCTTTACTCTTGTTTTTTCAGGGTGTCAGGCTAACAACAGTGATGTTATAGAATCACCAAGTGGAGAGATTACACCACCTGACAACAACTCTTCTGTTCCCGATATAGACACAAACGCCACAAAAGATGCTGTTAACATATCTTTTACTGATGGGAGTGTTATAAGTGTTGTAAGTAGTGGAGAGACAAAGATAGTAAAGCTCCGTGCTTTTACCTCAAATAACTCTCTTGACACAGAAGGTTTTATAAGTGTTCAATACCCAACAAAAAATATAACAAGTGGAACAGATGTTGGAAATTTCTCACCAAATACAGCTCCTATAGTTGATGGAATTGCTACTTTTACATATACAGCACCAGCTAATTTAAAGGGGAGAGTCGATGCTAATGATACATTTTCAGAGTTTACATTTTATAACTCAACAAACGCCGAGGTAAAAGCACTTCTTCATATAGATTATAAACCAACTAGCGACATATCATCTTCGACACCTGTTCTTAGCAAGTTAGTGTTGAGTAAAAAAAGTATTAATGTTACACAATCAAGTCAGGTAAATACAGTAACTCTTTTTGCATATACAGACTTAAATACAACAAATATTGATGTGAGTATTTTAGTGAAAACTGACTCAACTGTTATTCAAAATGAAATTGATGCTGGATCTATGTCTGCTACTATAAGTGTTTTAAATGGTAAAGCTACATTCACATATACTGGTCCTTCTGATCTACTTGCAACAAGTAATCAGACTACAAAGGCAGTTTTTACACTTTATGATAAATTAAACCCTGGAATAACAGTAGACTTTACTGTTAACTTTATTCCGAATGCACCTACTTTGAGAATAGAATCACCGACTATTATATTAACACAAAATAGTCAAAGTGCGACGGTAAGTATTTTAGCATTTAACAGTAGTAATCAGGCCTTTGGAACAGGAACAATTTTTGTTGAGTATCCAAGTGCAATAACAAATGGAACTGTTTCAGGTGGTGTTTTTACAAATAATGAAGCATCAATTGTTAATGGAAAGGCTATTTTTAATTTTGTTGGACCGGCAACACTTGATGCAATAGCAAATCAACAATTTGTTTTTAAATATAAAGAGAATCCTCTTGTAACTACAACTCCTTTAACTATTAATTATGCACCGAGAAAAGCAGAAATTATTTTAGTAGATACAGAAAAAAAAGTCACAACAAATAGTGAAACTATAACAATAGATATAAATGTTGTAGATGAAGATGGAGCACCCTACCAAGATGGTGATGTGAAAATTATTTTCCCATCTGACTTAAAAGATGGACGTGACGTTGGTAGTTTTAACAACATAAGTACAACAGTTGTCAATGGGAAAGCAAATTTTTTATATACAGCACCAAAAAATTTAGATAACAATACATCTGACTTGGTTTTTAGTTTTTATCATGAAACAAATCGTGTTGGAATGCAAAACTTCACTCTCAAAATAGAACCTGTTGCAAATCAGATTGTTTTAACAAGTTATGCTTTAGAGAGTAATATAGTTGATGGGAACTTAACACTAGACTTAAATAGTAGTAAAATTCTCTCTTTTTATCTCAGAGAAGATAATGGTGATTTAGTTGATGACTCAAATATTAGTTCAATGCTTGTAACACTTTTAAATCCTCAACTTGGTGAGCTAAGAGATACTCTTGGACATAAAGGTAGTAGTTTACAAGTAGATGGTAAAAATAGTGTAAACCTAGACTTGAAAACAAATACAATTTCTGGTGTATTACCTATAAAAGTAACAGTAAATTTTACTGATGCAAATAATAATACACAGACCATTATAGAAGTATTTAATATAGTTGTATTATCTGGTCCTCCAACTGCGATAAGTATTAGTTACGCATCAGGTACACAAAATGCAGAATTTGCAAAATTTGAAGAGAATTTAGTAGTAACTGTAACAGATAAATATTTTAACTATGTAAATACCAATCCTGGTATTACAACTGCTGTTATAGTGGGCTATGCAAACGATAATGCAGGAAATAGAATTTATCATGCTTCTGGCTCAGCTACTGTTGGCTCAATTGACCCTGTTTCAAATATGTTTACAGGAAGTAATGGAATTGATTTTTCTACATTAGATGGTTCGGCAAATGAGTTTTTAATGACTTTTGGTACTGGGTATAAATATAATGCTTTAGGTAAATGGGATTTTACAAGAAATAATACTAGTGCCACAAATGAGCTTAAGTTAATAGATGATTTTAATGCATCTACTTCTGTAAATGATTTAGGCTTTGCTATTGGAAATAATCAAAGAGAAGATACTTGTCGTATAAGTGAAAAATGGATAGGGGCAATAGCTACTACTAATGGAAGTGATGTTATAGGTGATAACGGAATGATAAAACTTAAACTAAGCTATGACTACTATTTAACAGGTAAGTCTGTTATTGTCGCTGTTAACTTAGTTGGTTATACCGCAGTTACTCAAGTAATATCGAGAATAGGAGAGGCTAAAAAAATTACTCTGTATGGAACAGGTTTAGAGAGTGATACTGTCTCTATTTCTAAAGGGTTTTCAGGAGTTGTTCGCTTACCCGTAAAAATATCAAATACAAATCAATGGTATAGAAATGCAAGATTTTCATTTACTATAAAATCAAGTGATGCGGTAAAGGTTAATAGTTATACGACTTCTATGAGTGATATAAATGATTGTAGTCGTGCTTCTGGTGTCGCTTTTGTAGATGTTGATGTAACTGTAGCAGCTGATAAAACTGGAACAATTCAACTAGAAAATTTACTATTTGTAAATGAATTTTAAAAGGAAAAAAATGATAAAAAATAGATTGAAAATTGCTATTTTAACAACAGCTTTACTGACAACTTCTCTCTTCGCTGAAAACTCAGGTTACCAGTATGATGCAAAATCTTTAGTAGCTATAGAAGGTGGATATGATAGTTTTAGTACAGAAACAAGTAGTAATAGTTCTTATAGTAGCACTCAAGATGGGCAGGGTCATATAGGACTTAAAATAGGTGCTCAAAGTGGAAACTATAGAGTTTTTTTAAGTGCTAGATATTATGTTGATCCTCAAAGTAAATATGACTATGTTACGAGTTATGGTATTGAAGGGCAGTATCTATTTAAAATTATGCCTGCTGCTGACTTTTTTGTAGGTCTTAATGGTGGTTTAACAAATATGAAATTCAAAATTGCAGGTGAAAACTTCTCTAGAACGATTTCGGATCCTTACTATGGTGGAGATATTGGACTAAACTTTCATATAACTAAGGGTGTAGACTTTGAACTTGGAACAAGATATATGAGTATGGATTCATCAAATATTAAAAATAATATAACATATAGATTTAACAGTATAGTTACTGCTTATAGTAGTATTATATTTAAATATAAAATGGATTAAATTTGAAATATATATTACTTATAAGTTTATCTGTTTTACTTTTTGCAGATAAAGTTACAACGAGAACTTTGGCATGTCCAAGCCAACAGCAGTTAAATAGTGCATCACTTGAAATTACAGAAGATTCAATGAATTTGAGTATGTATGCTATAGCTAATGGATGTGAAATTATATTTCCTGGAGATAAAATAGAAGTTATTGATTATGATATTAAAAAAGAGAAAGAAAAATTTCACAAAATTTTATACAAGAGAACAGATTCTTATTTATTTGTGAGAAGTTCATCAATATTTATAGAGCAAAGTGGAAGTAAAAATAAGTTTTCGTTTTAGGTAAATTAAAAGGTGGTGACCACGCCCAGACTTGAACTGGGGACTTCTACCATGTCAAGGTAACACTCTACCACTGAGTTACGCGGTCTTTCTTAAAGTAAGAAGAGAATTTTATCTAAAAATTCTTAAACTAATTTTTCTCTATTTTCTTGCAAAATAGATAAGAATTTTATATTTAATTTAGGTGTAGTAAGTGTATAATTGTATTATTAAAAAAGTACCATAAGGTAAATTATGAATTTAACTGAGTTAGAAGATTTAGGCTTAAAAAACATAGGTAACATTTATCACAATTTAAGTTATGATGAATTGATTAAACATGAACTTGACAATGGTGAAGTTCAGCAGACAAATAAAGGTGCTACTGCGGTTGACACTGGTATTTTTACGGGACGTTCTCCAAAAGACAAATATTTTGTTGACCGTGACCCTTCAAATAAATATATCGCATGGGGTGATGTAAATAAAAAAGTTTCTTCTGAAATATTTGAAGAGCTTTTAGTAGTTGCACAAGAACAACTCTCAAGCACAGACCTTTATGTAACTGATGTTTTTTGTGGTTCATCAGTAGCTTCAAAACGCTCAGTTCGTTTTGTATCTGAAATTGCATGGCAGTCTCACTTTGTTAAAAATATGTTTATCCGTCCAACTGAACCAGAACTTGAAGTTTTCAAATCTGATTTCGTTGTTTTAAATGCTTGTAAAGCTGTAAATGACAAATGGAAAGAGCATGGATTAAACTCAGAAGTATTTGTACTTTTTGATGTTGAAAATAACATAGCAATTATCGGTGGTACTTGGTACGGTGGAGAGATGAAAAAAGGTATTTTTTCAATGATGAACTACTGGTTACCATTAGAAGGAAAACTTGCAATGCACTGTTCAGCAAATGTTGGTGAAAAAGGTGATACTGCACTCTTCTTTGGACTAAGCGGAACTGGTAAAACAACTCTCTCTACTGATCCTCACCGTGCTTTAATTGGTGATGATGAGCATGGTTGGGATAACTATGGTGTTTTCAACTTTGAAGGTGGATGTTATGCAAAAGTAATTAACCTTGATGGTAAAAGTGAACCTGAAATTTACGGAGCTATCAAAAAAGATGCACTTCTTGAAAATGTAGTTATGTATGGTGAAGGTGAAGTAGATTACGAAGATGGCTCAAAAACTGAGAATACTCGTGTGTCTTACCCTATTGAACATATTGCAAATCATAAAGAAGATTTAATGGCAGGTCATCCTGAGAACATTATTTTCCTTACTGCAGATGCTTTTGGCGTTTTACCTCCTGTTTCTAAACTCACTAAAGAACAAGCTATGTACTACTTTTTAAGTGGATATACTGCAAAAGTTGCAGGAACTGAACGTGGTATTACTGAACCTGTTGCAACTTTTTCTGCTTGTTTTGGTGAGGCTTTTTTACCTCTTCATCCGACAGTATATGCAAAACTTCTTGGTGAAAAAATAGATGAGCATAATGTAAATGTTTACCTAGTTAACACTGGTTGGACTGGTGGTGCTTATGGTGTTGGTAAACGTATGAGTATTAAAAATACTCGTGCATGTATAAATGCTATTCTAGATGGAACTATTAATGAGTGTGAGTTTGATGTTACAAAAACATTTAGACTTAATGTACCAAAAACTTTAGGTGATATTAAACCAGAAATTTTAAATCCGCGTAATGCATGGGAAGATAAAGATCTTTTTGATAAAACTAGAGATGAATTAGCAGAAATGTTTGTTGCTAATTATAAAAAATACCAAGATGGTGAACATACTGATTATGCACCTTTTGGACCAATAGTAGAGTAAAAAACTCTCTTTATTAAAAGTATGTACCTTAATTATGTAAGGTACATACTTTATAATTTTTGATTATTATTTAATTCTTTTTTTAGTAACACTCTCCATATAAAACCATAAACTTCCGCCAAATATTATTAATACAATAGGGGCTATCCATGGTTTACCTGCAACAACTTCCGCTAATTCAACTAACACACTACCTGAATA
>Ga0256826_1001796_pt1 | contig 13280 bp, 12 predicted proteins | sample CV79metaG_FD_185975 | JGI IMG/M metagenome (GOLD analysis project Ga0256826, IMG submission 185975) | Hydrothermal vent microbial communities from East Pacific Rise, Pacific Ocean - CV79 | ecosystem: Environmental > Aquatic > Marine > Hydrothermal vents | place: Pacific Ocean: East Pacific Rise...
TAACATAAATTTTACTAAACTCTCTTTTAAGTGTTTATTTTTTAATATTTGCTTCCCATCTATGCTATTTATTTGATATAATGTTTTTATCTAAATAATTAAGCCCAATTTCTGTTTTTTACTATTTATAAATGGGGTTTTTTATATAAAAGGGAAATTATGGACTCAACATTTTGGATGGTAGGTATTTTTTTACTCATCTCAATTCTTGTGGTTATCAATTATACTATCGGTTTTCAAAGTTTACTACCAATCATCATTGTAGACTCACAAAAAGCATTGGTACTTGATAACCGTTTAGGAAAAGATAGAGTAATTTTTGAAGGGATAAATCGTTATATCCCAGGTGTAGAGGTTGTTGTGGGCGAACTCAGCTTAAAAGAACAACCCATCGATCCACCAGAGCAAGAAATTATCTCTAAAGACAATATTAACTTGGTTGTGGACATGATTGCCACCATTAAAATTGTTGATCCAGAAAGAGCGGTTATGGATATTGATGATTATGAAGCAGCAGTTAAAAGCTTACTTATGAGTAGTACTTTAAACCTTTTGGGACAAAAAAACTTTTCTAATATTCAAAAAGAACAAGACAGTATTTCTAAAGATATTAAAGCACACATGAAAGAAGATTGTTCACGTTGGGGTGTTGAAGTTATCTTGGTTAAATTTGAAAGTATTACACCTCCAGAAGCAATTAAAGCATCAATGGAAAAAGAAATTGTCGCAAAACAAGAGAAAGAAGCTTCAATTCTTAGAGCTGAAGGAGAACATCGTGTACATGAGTTACATGCGGACAGTGAAAAAGTAATGATAGAAAAAAGAGCAGAAGCAACCCATAAAGTTATTAAAGACCTTAAAGAACTTATGCCTACTTTATCAGATGAAAAAATAATGCAATTCTTAACATCAACTGCCTATATTGATTCAATGAAAGAGTTGTCTTCATCAACCAACTCAAAATTTGTTCTCTATCCATCTGATGTACAACAACCAATGGACAAAGTGATGAATGCAGAATATATGGCTCGTTCAATGGGTCAAGAAACTAAATAGAAGGAAAAAAATTGTTTTTTATTACAGGAATGTCAACATTTACTTGGGTTTTACTTGCGTATGTAGGATTACACCTATTAGGACCAGAGGGGTATAAAGTAGTAACTCAATTAACATTAGAAAGTAATATACTTACACATGGTTTTGGAGAGGGTCGTTTTTTTTATCTTAAAGTAAAAGAGGTCTTTTTAATTGTAGGTGCATTAGCACTTTTTGTCGAAATTGCAAAAGCAGCAACAGCAAATAGTTTTGGAGCAGCAGAAACGCTTTTGAGCTTTGTTGTTGCCATTGTTTTTATTGTTATGTTCTTCATGGTACCATGGGCTCAAAATCCAACTTTTTTACTTTTAGGAATGATGTCCCTTATTGATGCAACAGGTGGATTTATTATTGAACTCAATGCAGCAAGAAGAGATATTAATATCGCTTAATGAGATTACCCTTAGATAAAGAGTACATCATCATTGGAGATGTTCATGGATGTATTGATGAGCTTAAACTTCTTTTAGCTCATCAAGGATTAGAGACGGATAAGAATAATCTCATTGAACTCACAGAAGAAAATAAGCATAAAGCCATTGTTCTTCTTGGAGATTTTATAGACAAAGGCAGTGAAGAAAAAATTCAAGAAACAATTGAATTTATCTATCGGAACTACAAACATCTCAATCAACAAGAACAACACTTCTACCTTATTTTAGGAAACCATGAATCAATGGTTTATAGATATATAAATAATGATAATTCATTGAAAATCACTCCTAAAAGCATTGAGAATAAAAGAAAATATTACAATACTGTTGCATTGTTAGAAAAAAATGAACTTTTAAAAAAACAGTTTATTGAACTCTATCACTACTGTCAACCTTACTTTTATTATAATTATAATAAAGATTTCTCAATTACCCTAACCCATGCTCCATGCTCTGAAAAATATTTAAGAAAAGAGGACATTCCCTCTTCCAAAAAAATGGTTAAATGTGTTTCTCGTAGTTCACATCCAAACCTTCCTCTTGATGAACTTTTACCCTATACCCATACCGAAGCTAAAGATAATAAAAATTACCATATCTTTGGACATCTCTCTCAATTGGATATTCGTCAATATAAAAATAAAATTTGTATTGATACCTCTGCTATTTATGGAAGAGACTTAAGCTGTGCTATAGTAAAAAAAGATATTTTAAACTTCTATTCTGTTCCTTTTTTAAATAAGCAAGAAGCAGGAACACAAAACTACAGTAAACTGTTTGATTTTTAAATCAAACAGTATCCCCAACCATCAAAGGTAAACCATGGCAGAAAAATTTATAGTAAAAACCGAAGATAAACTTTTAGAATTTCTTTTTAAAACGCTTCACGGATGGTCTAAAAAGAAGATAAAAGAGCGTCTAAAAGGTGCTTCTGTTAGCATCAATGGAACCGTATCTACCAAACATAATTTTCTATTAAAAGAAAATGATATTGTAGAAGTTGGTGTTGTTCAAAAACATTCAACACACTCTGCACGACGTTCTTTAGAAATTATTTACCAAGATAATGATTTAATTGCTGTTAATAAACCAGCGGGATTGCTTTCAGTAGGAACAACAAAAGAGAAAAAAGAACATACCTTAGCCATTCTTCGAGAGCAACTCTCAAAACGAGGCAAACGTATTACCCTCTTGCCTGTACATCGACTTGATAGAGATACCTCAGGAATTTTACTCTTTGCAACCTCAAAAGAAATTCGAGAAGCTGTAATGTCTAAATGGGATAAGTCTGAGAAACAGTACCTTGCCATTATAGAAGGAACTCCAAATGAACACAAAGGTACAATTAACCAAGCATTGAGACTGGATGAAAAAATCTACAAAATGCATGTGGGAGAGCATCCTCAGGCAAAAAAAGCAATCACACACTATCTTCTAAAAGAGAGTAAAGAGATACGTTCTTTACTTGAAGTACGTATTGAGACAGGAAGACAACACCAAATACGAGCCCACCTCTCATGGTTAGGACATTCTATCATTGGAGATGAGCGTTACGGCACAAAAGGCGAAAAAATGGGTTTACATGCAGAGAAGCTTACGATTATTCATCCCAAACAAAAAAAACCCTTAAGCTTTAAAGTAGATGCACCTCAAGATTTTTATGCTCTTTTAAAGTAATAAGTTTTTGCTATAATAACACTATTATTTGATATTTAGCAAAGATAAATATCACAAGGAAAAACCATCAAAGCATTCGAAAAATTAAACTTACATCCCGATATTCTAAAAGCTGTTGCTGATACAGAGTATACCAACACCACTGCCATCCAAAAAAAAGTTATTCCTTTGGCAATCAGAAACTTAGACATTATTGGTGCATCAAAATCAGGTACAGGTAAAACTGTAGCCTATGTTTTACCACTTCTGCATAAGTTACAAAAAATTATCAAAAATGAGAACAAGGTGGTTCGTGCATTGGTTGTTGTTCCAACTATTGAACTGGTAGACCAAGTAACAAAAACCATCAGTTCTCTGGCTAAAAATTTAAATGTTCAAACTGTAAAAATTCAAGGTGGAACACCAAAAAGTGTACAATTGGCACGGCTCTCAAAAGGTGCAGATATTATTGTTGCTACTCCAGGACGGCTTCAAGATTTTTTGAAAGATGGAAAAATTAATCTTGAATATGTCAATACAATTATCCTTGATGAGGCAGATACCATGTTACAACTTGGCTTTTTGGCTGAGATTAAAGCCATTCTAAAAGAGTGTGGTAAACCAAGACAAATCATGATGTTCTCTGCAACCATCTCTCAAAATATTAAACGTTTAGGAAAAGAATTTCTTAGAGAACCTGCAATTGTCGAAGTTAGTGACCGACGAGATGTGGTTGATTTTATTGTCCATCGTGCCTATAAAATTGATAAAAGTAGAAAAAATGAATTTATTGTAAAACTTGTTCAAGATAAAAAGCTAGAACAAGTTTTACTCTTTGTCAGTACCAAAACATCTGCCAATAAAATTTATGAATATCTAAAAAGTCAAAATATTAGAACCTCTATTATTCATGGAGACATCAAAAGAAGTTCACGTTCCAAATCTTTGGCACTTCTTAAAAGTGGAAAAACTCAAGTCTTGGTTGCCACAGATATTGCTGCAAGAGGAATTGATATTCCTGAGCTTCAAATGGTTATCAACTATGAACTCCCCGAAGTAACCGATGACTTTACCCACCGTGTGGGAAGAACAGGACGAGCCAACCATAAAGGTTCGGTTATCTCTCTTTTGACCATTCATGATTATGATAAATTTTCAAAAATTGAAAAAGATTTAAAACTCAATATTAAAAGAGAAGTTTATCAAGGCTTTGAACTGACAGATAAACAACCTCGACAAAAGAGACCTGTCAAAAAAACCCTTCGTGAAAAGAAAGGATATATTGACTATGATAAAAAACGAAAATATACCTACGCCGAACAAAAAAAGAAAAGAGATGAAAAGAAAAAAAAGAAGTAAAAAGTCATTAACTTCTTTATAAAATATTCATGGTAAAATGGCTTCCTTATTTTACCATCTATTTTAGAATAGCCAATAGGAACTTCCAATGAGACACTTTTTAAGCCTAAAAGATTTCACAAAAACTGAACTTTTAGAGATGATTACCCTCGCTCAGAAAATAAAAGCCCAAACCAAAGAAAAAAAATTTGTACCCTATTTAGAACATCAAACACTCGGTATGATTTTTGAAAAAAGCTCAACCCGAACCCGTGTAAGTTTTGAAACAGGAATTTATCAATTGGGAGGTATTGGACTTTTCTTATCCTCTAACGACATCCAATTGGGTCGTGGCGAACCCATGAAAGATACAGCCCGAGTCATCTCACGTATGCTTGACATGGTTATGATTCGTACCTTTGAACAGAGTAAAATTGAAGAGTTTGCTCAATTTTCCAAAGTTCCTGTTATCAATGGACTAACTGATGCCTACCACCCTGTACAACTCATGACTGACTATTTAACCATTATTGAATCAGGTATCACAAACCCTATTGTTGCCTATATTGGCGATGGAAACAACATGACCCACTCTTGGCTTATGCTCTGTGCAAAGCTAGGGTTTGAGCTTAGAGTTGCCACACCAAAAGGCTACGAGTGTGACCCTGAAATAGTGGCATTGGCTTTAGAAATCGCCAAAGAGAGTAATGCAAAAATTAGCTTTAGTAGTGACCCTAAAATAGCAGTAAAAGGTTGTAATGTTGTAACCACTGATACTTGGGTCTCTATGGGTCAAGAAGACGAAAAAGAAGAACGAATGAAAGCTTTTGATGGTTATATTGTGGATGAGAAGCTCATGTCTTTGGCTCAAAAAGATGCCATTTTCTTACACTGTCTTCCTGCTTACAGAGATTATGAAGTGAGTGAAGAGACATTTGAAAAACATGCCGATACCATATTTTTGGAAGCAGAGAATCGACTTCACGCCCAAAAAGGAATTATGGTTTGGCTAGACCAACATAGAGATAGCGAGTAAAAACAGCTCTCTCTAAGAGCATTTAGATTATATATTAAACATCTTACAAAACTCTTTGGAATCGGAGATTTTAGTCCCGAATAAGATGAGGCTAAAGCCCTCATTTCCGAGTTTTGCAAGAATTTTATTAGAAAAAAGAGTAAAATTTGACAAAGAACCTAGAAGATATTTTTAATTTCCAAGCAACTGCTGATGATTGTGTTAAGTGTGGAAAATGTATTCCTGTTTGTACCATCCACCAAGTAAATGCAGATGAAGTAACCTCGCCACGTGGGTTTATTGACCTCTTAGGACAATACCAACAAGGCAATTTAGAGCTGGATAAAAATGCCAAAAACATTTTTGAAAGCTGTTTTCTCTGTACCAACTGTGTTGATGTTTGTCCAAACTCTTTGGCAACCGATATGGTTATCGAAGAAGTTCGTGCCGATATTGCCGATAAATTTGGAATTGCATGGTTCAAACGTATTGCATTCTATCTATTAGAACATCGAAAAGTAATGGACATGGTTATGAAGCTGGGCTTCATGTTCAAAACTTGTGCTGTGGCAGAAGATAGCAAAGGAAGAGGATTAAAAGCAAGATTCTCTATGCCCATGGTCAAAAAAGGAAGACTGCTTCCTTCTATGTCTAAAATTAGTTTTTTAAACAGCCATCCTGAAGAAATTTTAGCTCCAAAACAAGAAAAGAAAAATATGAGAGTAGCTCTCTTTATTGGCTGTCTTGCCAACTACAACTATGTAGGCATTGGCGAGAGTTTGGTTGATATTTTAAAAGAGCTAAATATTGATATTTTTATCCCAAAAGACCAACTTTGTTGTGGAGCTCCTGCCTATTTTACAGGTGCAGTTGACTCGGTTGAACGTATGACAAAAGCCAATATTGAATATTTTGAAAGCTTTATGGATGAGTGCGATGCCATGCTTATCCCCGAAGCTACTTGTTCCGCTATGGTTAAACACGATTGGCAAGTATTTTTCAAAAACCACAACATGCCAGAGTGGGAAGCTAGAGCCAAAAAAGTAGCAGAAAAAATTCACATGGCAACAGCATGGTTAGATGACAATACCCCTCTTCAAGAGCTTCTTAAAACCAAAGGAACATTTGATACCTCAGTAACCTACCATGACCCATGTCACGCCCGAAAAGTCCAAGGAATCTACCAACAACCAAGAAACCTCTTGGCTCCAAACTACCCAATGGTAGAGATGAGCGATCCAAACCGATGTTGTGGATTTGGTGGTGTGACCATGCAAACAGAAAAATTTCATTTTGCAGAACTTGCAGGTAAACCAAAAGCCGCGATGATAAAAGAGACAAAAGCCCATTATGTATCGGCTGAATGTTCTGCTTGTAGAGTTCAGTTGAGCGAAGCATTGAATAATGCAGAAGTTGAAACAATATTTAAAAATCCATTGGAGTTGATTGCTGAGGCATTAAAGAAGTAATAAGATGAAAAAGATGAAAATATATTCATCTTTTTTAATTAAATAGATTAAAGCTTATCTATTTTACAACCCAGTTCTTCACATTCACGAACTCTATCTTCTAAAAAGTGTAATCTGGATTTTGTTTCAGATACTGCACATTGAATATTGACAGATCGTGTTTCAGGAAAAGCACATTTATGGTCTCTTTTAGAAATCCATTTATCTTCACTCTTGAGTAAAGCTTTCTTTCCTTTTGCTGTAAGTTTTAACTTTAATTTAGAAAAAACTTTGTTCAGTTTTCTATCCAATGAATAATAGATTTTTTGAGCTACATAAATAGAGTCAAATGTTCTATCATACTTATCTCTTGCAATCAATGATTGAGATATAAATCCTATAACTAAAGCGATGGCTAATATTTTTTTCATATTTTTTGTTCCTTATGTGTAAACATTAAGAATAATTATAACATTTTAAAAGTAAATACTATTTTATTTTAAACCTATCAAACCACCACATAAATACAAACATCAATCCAACTGTTTTTCCTACAGACTCATCATACATAAATGCTTTGGCTTCAGCAATAGGAAGCTCAACAACTTCTATTTGTTCGTCTTCTATACCTCCACCTTCGCTTACACGCATAGACTCATCAACTTCAACATAGTAGATAACTTGACTGCTTCCTGATGTTCCAACGGCACTTAGAATTTTGCTAATACGTTCTATAGAGTTTAGAGGGACAGAAAAGCCACACTCCTCTTCTATCTCCTCTCTCGCTATCTGCTCTAAAGATTTATCTTTGTCAATAATTCCAGCACACATCTCAACAGTCATTCCATCGCCATTTCGATGATAGACAGGTGGACGAAACTGTTTGACCAAGATGAAGGCTTCTTTCTCTTTATGATAAATAAGTATCGCTACTGAATCATGAGACTGGACAATTTCCCAAGATTTTTTGATGCCATTTTGTTCATAAGTGACCAAGGCTGTTTTAACAAAATGTGCCTCGCTTAAAGGATTTAGTTTAAAGTTTTTAATACTATTTTTCATTACCAACCTCGACTTTTATAATAGCTTTTCTTTTTGGCAGTTACAGACAAATCATTGACAGTATTCCATACATAAGAAGGAATTTTGTCATTAAAAATTTTATTAATAATTTGAGTATATTTTCTTTTTCTATTTAAGAATGCCCGTTTTCCTTTTCCACTCAAACCATTGGACGAGAATTTAACCAAACGCATCGGGTCTATAGCTCGTCCATTTTTATATAAACCAAAGTGCAAATGTGGTCCCGTACTTCGCCCTGTGCTTCCTACATAACCAATAATTTGTCCTTGCTTTACCCGTGTTCCTTTTTTAACTTTAATACGACTTTGGTGGGCATAAAGTGTGACATAATTATCTTTATGTTGAATCTTAACAACATTTCCATAACCACCCTTTCGACCAGAAAAGATAACTCTTCCATCTGCTGCTGCCAATATTGGGGTTCCTCTTCTTGCTCCAAAGTCTGTTCCATGATGGGCTTTCCAGCGTTTTAAAACAGGATGATACCGTCGTTTCGTAAAATGTGAAGTGATTCGTACATGATTTAAAGGTTTTCTCATATATTTTTGAACTAAAACTTTACCTTCTTCATTATAATATTTTCCATCACTGTGTTTAAAAACATAATTTTTCTTTTTATGAGACTCCAACATAGCAACTTTAATATCAGGCACACCAATCGGTTGACCCAAACGCATCTTTTGGTCATAGATAATGGCAAGTTTATCGCCTTTTTGTATACCTCTAAAATTAACACTATGTTTTAAGAGTCGCGTAAATTCATTGGCTAAACGTCTATTTTTTACTTTATTAATAATATCAGAATTGGGATTTTTAGAGATAGAAAGAAGGGTTACATAGGTATTTTTTTGATAAGCAATGGGAATTACTTTAATAGAATAGCCCTTGTAAGTTTTACGAATATGAAACTGTAACTCTTCTCCAACAGGAATTAATGATTGAAGTAAAACTCCATTACTAGCAATAAGTTCATAAAACTTTTTTGTATTTTCAATATCTGAAACCAAAATACGGTCTTCTCTATCCAAAGTTTTTAAAATACTTATTGGAATATTATATTTTTTAAAATAAGCCTCTATACTTAAGCCTTTTTCCCACCTAGGATGTTTCACTTTGGCGGCAAATGTGAATATCGAAAGTAGAACGAAAAGTAGTGCAACCTTCGATAATATAGTCTTTTTCAAACATACTCCTAAGTATCAATTGTGATTATTATAGCTCATCAACACTAAAATCTCAAAGATGTAAGAACTAACTATAAGCCTATTTCAGTAGAATTCGCACATGAAACACCTCCGAGGCTACAAACGACGTTATTTTTCATTAGCAGTTATTGCGATGTATTCAACGTTGTGTAAATTGTCTACCATAGACAGTAACCATCAATACCATAAATATGCTTTTGAATATCAAGAGTATAAAACTTCTCCACCCTACTTTTATGCCTACTATTTACTATAAAATATAAATATTTGGTGCAATTTATTGCATCCTCCAACAGCATAATTATCAAGGGATAACATGAACAAGACTATTAAACTAAGCTTTATTACTACACTTTTACTAACTATTAATCTCATCGCAGATGAAAAACTCGAAGATATTCAAATTGTTTCTGCTACAAAAACAACACAAAAACTAGAAGATGTCACTTCAAACATCAATGTTATTACAGCTCAAGAGATTGAAGAGCGACACTATACAACAGTAACAGAGGCGTTAAACTCTTTGGCTGGAGTAAGCTTTACTCAAAATGGTGGTCTAGGAACAACTTCAAGCCTTAGAGTAAGAGGTTTTGACAACTCAAAACTATTGGTACTCATTGATGGTATTCGATACAACGACATTACCAGTTCATCAGGTGCTGATTTTTCACATATTTTAGTTTCAGAGATTGAACGAATTGAAGTTGTCAAAGGAGCTCAATCAGGTATTTGGGGTGCAGATGCAGCAGCAGGAGTAATTAACATCATTACAAAAGGTGCCAAAAAAGGTCTTCACTTCTATGCAGAAGAGGAGTTTGGAAGCTTTGCGACAACCAAAGTAAATGTTGGTGCTTCCTATCGAAATGATGTTGCTTATATCAAAGCTACTCAAAGCAGAGTCTATACGAAAGGCTTTACCGCACAAGCACCAGAAGGTCAAGAGATTAACAACTTTGAAGATGATGGATACAGTAATAAAACCAGCAATTTAAAAGCAGGTTTTAATATTAACGAAACCAATAAAATTGATATTTCTCATACCATTATTGATTCAAATACTGCCTATGACCAAAGTGTTTATGAAGGAGTCTATCCAAACTCTGTTTTAAACCGTGTGGCATCAGCAAACTCTGTGGCTACATCGAGCAATAAAAGTACTTTTTCTGCCATTAACTTTAACCATATTGATAGCTTTAATGAACTGGATGTTTATGCCAAAAAATCTACTTTTAAAAGAGAGTATCCTCAAGAGTTTACAACACTTTACGAAGGAGAAGTCAAAGAGTATGGTTTAAAATCAAAAATTGATTACCTTAAAGAGAGTTTTGTGGTTGTGGGCGGAGACTATAAAAAATTTGAACACAAAGACAGTGTTAATAAATCATTCACAAACAAAGCTCTTTTTTTAACCAACAACAACAAGTTTGAAGGTTTTTCAGGAGGAAAAACCATTATTACCGAATCAATTAGACACGATAAATACGATGAGTTTGATTCTAAGACCACAGGAAAAATTGGACTCAAACATATTCATGGAATGATTGAAGGCTTAACCACCTCTCTTAACTATGGAACAGCCTACTCTGTGCCTTCTTCATTTCAGCTCTATTCATTTTATGGTAACCCAAATATCAAACCAGAACAGACAAAAGGATATGATGCGACCATTGCCTATAAAGATTTTTCTTTAACTTATTTTAAAAATGAGATTGAAGATATTATTGATTATGACTTTGTAAGCAGTAAATATGCCAATATCAATGGAACATCTACCTTAAAAGGTTTTGAACTCTCTTACAATACAACATTTAACGATGTTGTTGCTCTCTCTTTAGGATATACCAAACTTGATGCACAAGACCACAACAATAAAGATTTAAAACGTCGTGTGGGAGATTCTCTAAAGTTTGCACTTGATTATTATGGAATTGAAGACTTACATCTTGGTCTTAACGGAGAGTATATAGGCGAAAGAAAAGATACAGATTTCGCAACTTATGCTGAGGTTGATACAGGAAAATATGCTGTTGCCAACTTGGTTGCCAATTATGAACTCTCATCTAACATGAGCATCTATGCAAAAGTAGACAACATTACAGACAAACAATATCAAACTGTCTATGGATACACCTCTACACCAAGAGCCGTTTATGCAGGAATGAAACTCTCTTATTAAATTTTAAATACTATAGGGTGTATGACTACACCCTATATCACTCTATTAGATTGGTCTCTACACTATGAAAAAACTTCTTTTAATTTTACTTCTACCTTTTATTCTTTTTTCTAAAGAACGTATTATTACCCTTAGCCCTGCGGTTAATGAAATTATTTTTGCTTTGGGTATGGGCGATGAGATTGTTGCCAATACAGACTACGCTCTCTTTCCAGAAGCCTCTAAAAAACTTCCCAAAGTTGGTGGGTATTTTTCTCCAAACATCGAAAAAATTCTTTTTTATAACCCCTCTCTTGTTGTGATGCAAGACAACAACACTGCCTTAGACAAAAAGCTTAAACGTCTAAATATTAAAACGAAAATTATCAAAATTGACAAACTTGTCTCAATTAAAAAAGCTATTTTAGATTTAGGAAAATTATTAAATAAAGAAAAAGAAGCAAAAAAAATAGTAAAAGATATTAATCTTTCTCTTCAAGCCATTCAAAATATCGTTAAAAATAAAAAAATACTTATTGTCTTTGGAAGAAGTGATGATTTAAGCAGAGGTGTGTTTGTAGCAGGTCAAAATCTCTATTATGATGAAATCATCAACAAAAGCAACAACATCAATGCCTTGCAGTCCACACGAAAAGGACAACCTATTTTGAACATGGAAAACATTATTGCATCCCAACCTGATATTGTCTTACTCTTGGCACGTCATGAAAATAATAACCTTTCCGATAAAGCACTTATAGATGCATGGAAAAAACTTCCTATTCCTGCTTCAAAAGACAATGCCATATTTATTAATCCTCATATATATGCAGGAATCCCAAGTGACAGACTTATTCTTTTTTTAAAAGATTTCAAGGAAATTTTAGAAAAATATAAATCAATAAAATTTATTAAAAAAATAAATTTGGATTAAATCACTAATAATAGAAAAGTTAAAATACTGTTTTTATAGTAAATATAGTATCAAAAAGTAGCATTTTATCTTGATATTAACTTTTTTGACTTATAATTTAATAATAAATATAAAGGAAGATTATGAACAAAATAAAACTAAGTATGATTACGCTCTTGACATTAGGCGTTTCAATTGCACAAGCAGAGGTTGATTTAAAAGTTGGTGGACAAGGTGTTTTTTATTACCAAACTATGGATGTATCGGGGAATGCAGACCTTTTTGACAATGGAGCAAATTCAAGAGGAAATGCAGGATTACAACTGAATGCCAATGCTGATTTGGGAAATGATTTCAAATTGGGTTATCAAGAGACTTTTTTAGGAACATTGGGACTTGAAAAAAACTTGGTGGGTGCAAGTATGCAAACAGCCAAAACCAATAAACTAAATAGTCACTCAATGACCAAACTTTTTATTCAAAAAGATATTGAAAATACCACACTTAAATTAGGTCGTCAAGAACTTCCAAAAGCACTTTCTCCATTTGCTTTCTCTGAAAGCTGGAACGTTTTCAAAAATACTTTTGATGCAGCTCTAGTAATTAACAAAGATATTCAAGATACAACCCTTGTTGGAGCGTATGTAAGTCAAGCCAATGGTCAATTGGTTGGAACTCCAGGTTTGGTTGACTTGGGAACTTTTGATGATATGGCTGGTGGTGTGATGAAAAAAGGTGCATATATGTTAACCATTGCCAATAAATCTATTCAAGATGTACCATTAACCTTTAGTTATTATCAAATGCCAAGCACAGACCTTTCTGCTATGTGGGCAGATGCAAAACTAAACAACTTGGGAGAAGTAAAAGTATCTTTCCAAGGTGGTTCAATTATGAATGGTGCAAAAGGTGGAAACGATACCAATGCTTATGGTGCT
>Ga0256826_1001797_pt1 | contig 13280 bp, 11 predicted proteins | sample CV79metaG_FD_185975 | JGI IMG/M metagenome (GOLD analysis project Ga0256826, IMG submission 185975) | Hydrothermal vent microbial communities from East Pacific Rise, Pacific Ocean - CV79 | ecosystem: Environmental > Aquatic > Marine > Hydrothermal vents | place: Pacific Ocean: East Pacific Rise...
CTAAATAGAACTCTTGCAAAATTAGGAGACGATGGCTTTAGCCTCGTGCTGTTCGGGTGTAAACACGCCGATTCCAAAGAGTTTTCTAAATGTATCTAATGATGGTTATTTTTTGAATTTAGGAGAGAGAAGGAGGGGCGTTGGCGTTGAAGCCTTTTAAGATAGTTTTTTCAACACTTTTTATATGAAATGCAATGGGTTCATAACACCCATCACACGCTAAATCATCTGCAAAAACAATTGGTGCATCACCACTATGTAAATTTTTTACTACGATACAAACTTTACAATGACTATTTGATTTTAATGTATCAGTATGTATATGAATTGCAGATAGATAAGAGGAGGTTAGATAAAAGAAGAGTAAAAAACGAATAAATACTATTTTAAACTGTTTCATATTAAACTCCTTTTTGTTTATAATGGAATTATAGTGAACTAAAGATTAAAATAGTCTCTAATCGAATTTCTACTATAATCTTCTAAATCTAAAAAAAAGAGAATATTAATGTCTAAAATACTATTAACTGCACAAAACATTACTCATAAATTTGATTATGAACTCTTTTCAAATATTAATCTTGAAATAAAAGAGCAAGAGAGCATCTCTATTGTTGGACGAAGTGGTTCAGGTAAATCTACTCTGTTACATATCTTCTCCTCTTTTATAGAGCCAAATAGTGGAAAAGTAGAGCTATTGGGTCAAGACCTATATTCACTAGGGGATACTGCTATAGAGAGTATAAGAAGAGATGATTTAGGAATTATTTTTCAAGCACATTATCTATTTAAAGGCATGAAAGCTATTGAAAATTTAGAGATTGCTACTATACTTTCAAATCAAAAGATTGATGATGAGCTACTAATTCGTTTGGAGATAAAAGAGACTATGGAGCAGAGAATTGGTGAACTATCAGGAGGACAGCAACAGCGTGTCTCTATAGCTAGAGTATTATGTAAAAAACCAAAAATAATTTTTGCAGATGAGCCAACAGGAAATTTGGATAAGGAGACTGCAACTTTGGTTATGGAGGTACTCTTAGAGTATATCAAAGAGAATAATGCAACTCTAATTTTAGTAACTCATGATGAGAGTATGGCAAAACTTTGTGATAGAAGTTATAGACTTGAAAATAGAAAATTGGAGGAGATTCAATAAGTAATTATTTTTGCTAAAGGAAAATAATTATTATTTAAGTAAAATTTTCCTATACTTCTATCACATTTAAATAATAAGGAAATAATAGATGAAAAAACAGATTTTACTAACAACATTTATTGCATTAAGTAGCTTCGCTTCCGCATCATTGGTTGATGATGCAAAAAAAGCAGGATTGAGTCCAATTCCAACAGAGAAAAATGAGCTAATGAAGCTTATTGATAACTCTAAAAACCCTATAACTGATGCAAAAGTAGCACTAGGAAAGGCTCTTTTCTTTGAACCAAGACTCTCTAAGAGTAATCTAATCTCATGTAATACTTGTCATAATCTTGCGACAGGAGGTATTGATGGTGTGAGTGCAGCTATTGGTCATAAATGGTCATCAAATCCTCATCACCTTAACTCTCCAACAGTATATAATTCTGTTTTTATGGAGAGACAGTTTTGGGATGGACGAGAACCTGATTTGGAAGCACAAGCACAAGGACCTATGCAGGCCGCTCCAGAGATGGCAATTAGTAAAGAGATGGCTGTAAAACGAATAAGCTCAATGGCAGGATATAAAAAACAGTTTAAAGATGCATTTGGTGATGATAAGATTACTTTTAAAAAGATTGCTGATGCCATTGGTGTATTTGAGAGAACATTGGTTACTCCATCTAAATTTGATAAGTTTTTAGCAGGTGATACAAAAGCACTATCAACCAAAGAGCAAGAGGGACTTAAAACTTTTATTGCTAAAGGTTGTACAGCGTGTCATACAGGCGTAGGTGTAGGTGGTGGAATGCAAAAATTCCCATTGGTAAAACCATACAAATATGCTAATATAGGTGATTTTAAAGGTGATAAAAATGGTATGGTAAAGACTCCAACTCTTAGAAATATTTCACAAACTGCACCATATTTTCACAATGGAGCTGTTTGGAGTTTAGATGAAGCTGTCAAAATTATGGGAGAGACTCAACTTGGTGTGGAGCTTAACAATAAAGAGGTAGAATCAATAGTAACATTTTTAAAAGCACTTGATGGAGATATGCCAACTATTATATATCCTAAACTTCCATCAGTTACAGATACAACACCAAAACCAGAGGTTGATTAGATTTAAAAAATATAATGATTAATCGTGTTAAAAAATAACATTTTTATTGTTCTTTATGTTTATTTCGCTATTATAATAGATGAACATAAATATTAGAGGAGGGTCTTATGGATACAATGTTAAAGGAGTCTGTTGCAGCACTTTTTTGTCATGTAATTAAAACAGACAATAAAAATATGGATAAAGAGAGACCACTTTTTTGTCGTTTTATGAGGCAAGATTTTGACTGTAGTTGTGAAGAGGCAAATACTCTTTTAGATAATACCATAGATAAAGAGTTTAATATTGATACCCAAATATCTATTATCTCCAATGCTTTAAGCAATAAGACATATCAGAAAATGAGTATTTTGAAGCAGTTAAACCATATTATTATCAAAGGTAATATACATGAAGATGATTATGAAATCTTTGAGAAATTAAAAAAAGCATTTGCTTTAAATTAAATATTATTTATAGGAGAGATATGCTCATATCTCTCCTAAGCCTACCCAACTTTTCCTATTTTTTATAATCATTTAACATCCAATATACTACAATTAGCCAATTTGATAAAGAGTGTAAATACTTAAAAAAGGCAAATAATGAAATTTACAGGTAAAAATGTATTGGTGACAGGTTCTAGTCGTGGTATTGGTGCAGAGATAGCAAAAAGTTTAGCAGGTTTTGGACTCAAAGTTTGGGTAAACTATAGAAGTGGAGAGGCTGAAGCAAAAGCTGTTCAAGCTGATATTATCAGTGCTGGTGGAAAGGCCGAAATTATCGGATTTGATGTTACCAATGAAGAGGCATTTGTAGATGCTATAAAAAGTATTGTAGCTGAAGATGGAGAGATATCTTATTTGGTAAATAATGCAGGAATTACCAATGATAAACTAGCTATGAGAATGAAAAGTGATGATTTTATGAGTGTTATAGAGGCAAATCTAAAATCTACATTTATTGGATGTAGAGAAGCTGTAAAAAGTATGAGTAAAAAACGATTTGGTTCAGTTGTAAATATCTCCTCTATTGTAGGTGAAACAGGAAATGCAGGTCAGACGAACTATGCAGCCTCAAAAGGTGGAACAATTGCTATGACAAAGTCATTTGCAATGGAAGCCGCACCTAGAGGAATTCGATTTAACAATATTACTCCTGGATTTATTGCTACAGAGATGACAAATGTATTGAAAGATGAGGTAAAAGATGCCTTTACTTCTCGTATCCCATTATCAAGATTTGGAGAGCCAAAAGAGGTAGCAGAGGCAGTTGCATTTTTACTTAGTGACCACTCCTCTTATATTACAGGTGAGACATTAAAAGTTAATGGTGGGATGTTAATGTAATGAGTCTAAAAATTCTCCTCTTGGAAGATGATAAGCTCTTCAATGAAACAGTAGAAGATTTTTTGGAAGAGGAGGGTTTTGAAATTCAAACAGCACTTGACCCATATAGTGCATTAGAACTATCTTTTGAGAGTAGATTTGACCTATACCTTTTTGATGTAAACCTCCCCTATGAGAGTGGATTTAATCTACTTCAAAAACTACGAGAGAGTGGTGATACTACCCCAACCATCTTTTTAACTTCACGTGATGACAAAGCTTCTATGGTAGAGGGTTTTGATGTTGGGGCTGATGATTATATGAAAAAACCGATAGATTTAGAGGAGCTACTCTTGCGTATCAGAGCTATTTTAAGGCGACAGTTTAGAAGTGATAAGGTTATTTTGGGTGATTATACTCTTGACTGTAATGCTAAACGACTCTATTATAATAGTAAACCTGTAACATTAACAACTAAAGCTGTTGATTTACTTCTACTTCTTATAACTGCTAAAGGTGAGGTAGTCAGAGTAGAGAGTATATCTTCTCATCTATGGCACGTAAATGAGGATATTAGTTCGGGTTCAATTAGAGTCTATATCGCCTCACTCAAAAAATATTTTCCTAATAATATTGAGAATATTAGAGGTGTTGGATATAGATTTTCTATTTAAAAAGAAATAGATATACTACTTGGCAAAATCCTTCAAAGCATACTCATACGCCTCATCAAATTTCATAATTCGACCTTGATTCTCTTTTGCAAATCTTCTAGCTGACATTCTACCCTCAAAAGCGTATTTACTAAGAGATGACATGGTAGCGCTTTTATCACTTCCAACCACATATATAGCATCTTTTGCATCTATAAATTTTAGAGTATCTATAGCTACTACTTTAATATTTTTTAGGTCACTTTTATTGTTATATTTATCATCTACTAAACAGTGTAGAGAACAGTACTGTTTGACTTTACCATTATGAGTAGCACTATGATTTGTCTTATAAAACATTGGAAGCTTCATTCCACATATTGGACAAGCATACTTGTTTGCTCCCGTCTGTAACATGGTAGTTTTCTCTAGTGCCACAGATTGAAATCGTTTAAAACTCTTTCCACTTGGTGTAATATTTGCAGATTTACTCTCCTCGCTTACACATCCACTTAGTAGTAATGTAGAGATAATCGTAACTATTATCCAAAACTTTTTTCTCATCTTCTCTCCTTTAAAATTTAATCTATTATTTAGCACGGAACATCCAAATCAATAATCCAACTCCAATAGCTAGATTTACCCAACTAATCTCTCCTGTAAATGTATTTTTACTACTCCAAACTAATATATTAGCCATCTGTTGGTTTGGTGCTGTTTTAGCAAAGTCAACAATCCAAGTATTAATCTCCTGATAATATAAAACATTAAGCAGTTCAGGAAGAAAAAAGAGTAATATCACACCTAGAAATCCCCAAATACTCTTCTTGGGTCTTAACTCTTGGAGCTTCTCTTGAAGCTTTGGATTTTTTTTGAGATGTTCAAATCTCTCCTCTATTTTCTGCTTCATTATCTAACTACTTTTCCAAAAACTATAATGGTTTTTGTGCAATCAATAGAGTAGAGATACCCAATGTAAATGATTTTGTATACTGCATCTTTAATCCTGCCTCTTCTAACTCTTTTGCCAACATCTCTGTAGTCAAAAACTCCTCAATTGAGTCTGGAAGATATTTATATGCCTCGTAATTTTTAGATATTAATCCACCAATTCTAGGAAGTACATTTTTCATTCCAAAATCTACAATCTTATCTATAAATCCTCTTCTCTCCTGTTTGGTAAACTCCAAAATCACCACAAGTCCACCTGGTTTTAACGCTCGGTAAAACTCTTGAAGTGCCTCTACTCTGTCAACTACATTACGAATACCATACGAGATAGATATTATCTCTGTTGAGTTATCATCTATTGGAAGCTCTTGTGCTTTTCCCTCTTTAAACTCTGCAAAATCTACCTTTTTTTTGGCAACCTCTAGCATACCTACAGAGGGGTCAACTCCCACATATTTTTCAACGGTTACACCTACTTTTTTAGCCTGTTCATCCCAAAAAAGAATCAAATCACCTGTACCACACGCCACATCTGTAATTTGACTAATATTTTTTGTATCTAAAATCTCATACGCTTTTTGACACCCTTTTCGTCTCCACTGCTTATCAATTCCCATACTAAGAACTCGATTTGCCAAGTCATAAGTCTCGGCGATATCATCAAACATTCCTACTATCTTATCCTGTTTCTCTTTTTTATTTTCCAAAGGTTTCTGCTCCATATTTTTACTAACGAAATTATAACATATTAATAGCTCTCAACTACACCATCTAACTTAACTACTTTTCCATTATCATATATCTTTAATTTTTGAGCATCAATAGCCCTACCCTCATCATTAATCTCAAAAATTATAATCTGTAGAATAGTTTTACACTTTTTAGGAACATCAAAATGACCTCCTACCGAGGTCATAAAACGCTGAATTGGTACTTTTTTATCCATACCAATAACACCATCTCTGCACCCTGTAAGTCCAACATCTGTTACATAGCAACAGCCATCAACAACTATCAAATCATCTGTTCCTACATGGGTATGTGTTCCAAAAATAGCAGAGACTCTATCTTTTAAGATATGTAACATAGCCAACTTTTCGCTAGTCGCCTCTGCGTGAATATCTACAATAATATGTTTGATTCCCTCCTTTTTTAGGAGGTCTACAGCACCATCTATCTTGATAAAAGGATTGTCTGCCATTGGCATAGTATAGTTTCCCATAACATTAAGGATTGCTACTTCATGAGACAATATTTGGATTTTTATTAATCCCTCCCCCGCTCCACTATCTGGATAGTTTATGGGTCGAATTAATGGATATGTATCATATAATTCAAATACCTCTTTTTTATCCCAAGAGTGATTTCCTCCTGTCATTACATCTATACCATACCCTAAAAGCTCTTCACAATTCTTCTTTGTTAGTCCAAATCCATGAGATGCATTTTCATAGTTAGAGATGACTAAATCTAGTCCATACTCCTTTTTTAGTTGTGGTAGATACTTACCAATCATATCTCGACCTGGCTTTCCTACCACATCTCCTATAAACGCTACTCTCATCTCTCTCCCCCACTCCCGTTGAGGAGTTAATGGTTATTTCGCTACTTCTATATTAGTAATTAGAAGTTTACCATTAATCTTCTTAACCGTTAATAGATGCTTACTTACCCCTTTTAACTCTTTTTTACCATTATCGAGTAGATAATCAAATACTATTTTAACTTTTGCAACCTCATCTGTTGCCTTACCAACAATATCTAATCTCATATTTTTATAGATACGTTTTTTCCAATCATGAAAATATCTCTCTTTATCTTTTTTGATAAACTCTTTGGTCGCATCTTTTGTTCTATAGTATCTTTTCATTGGATAGGAGAAAAACTCTACAAACTCATCTGCACTATTTGAGTTCATCTCTTTATTATATAGAGAGAGAACCAACTCTTTTGCACTATCTTCAAAACTCTTTTTTGGTGCTACATATTTTGTTCTAGTTGCATTACTCTCATGAACTACAATCACCTCTGCCTCTTTAGCATAAGCATTAACTCTAGTATCATACATAGCCTCAGTTATAATAGCAGGAAGATGACACTCACCTTGACTTGTCACCATAAATGGCATATATATAACCCCTCTATTGGCTACAACAACCGTTCCATTTTTATCTTTATCAAAAGACTCTTTTCTAGGAAGATTAATAAAGTTTAAGACCCTATCATCACGAATTTCTCGATACTCTTGGTCGATATTTTCATCTTCATATTTTACCTTTTGAGTCTCTATATTATTATTAACAATAGTCAAACAGGCAGGAACACGTTGGCTTACCACAACATTATCAATCTCTCCACGGTTTACAATAGTCACCTTTGAGTAGATTTTATCGCCCTGTATAAGATTATTTAGGTCAAGAGTATCTCCATGCTCATCCATAAACTCACGCTTAATACTCAACTCTTTTTGTGGTGAGATACTATTTTTAATCTTTTTTGGTAGATGTTTTATTAGCTCAATAGAGTAACTCATTACTGAATTATTGGGAATTAAAGTTATACTTTTACTCTTTAATCTATCTATTATAGTAGTCATAGGACTAGTGTAGTTCTCATTTTTACCATTAATTTTAATATCTACATCTAGCTTAGAGTTTTTTGGTTTACCTAGATAGGTGCTTATCGCCTTTAGAGCTACTGCTTTACTTTGAGTTGAGTATAGAGAAGAGAACTCTTTTTTAACAATATCTAAATCTTTAGCATCTTTATCAAAATATCTACTCTTAATCATAAAATGCAAGAGCATATCACGTGTATTTGACTCAAAATATCCTAGACTACTACTATAACTTTTAGTGGCATAATCAGAAAGAGTAAAATGAATATCATGATACAACTCATCTGCAATATCGGTTTTTCCTTTCATCTTTAAAATAGCCGACATATATAACTTAGAGAGGAGATAGTTTTTATACATACCTTTTTCATAAAGCATATTTGCTGTACTATCACTTAGGCTATTATGTTCTGCCAAGATAAACCCTGCATATACTCTTTGGAAGTTGGTATATTTTGCCTCATAATCACCATTTGCACTTGATACAGATTCTAACATTTCAACTATCTTTTTAATGAAACTATCTGAAATATCTACTCCATCACGTTTAAGTTCAAGTAGAGTCTGTGATGCATATAGTGACGCATAGGGATGAACATAATCCTCACCTTTCCAGTAGTTAAACTCTCCATAGTAGTTCTGCATATTATGAAGTTTTTTTATACCTTGACGGATAAAGTTTTCACTCTCACCTACCAATCTATCTTTTTGTAAAAATGGTTTAGCGTAATGCATAGCTGAAATTTTAGAGCTTGTCTGCTCTGCACAACCATGTGGATATTGTACTAGATAGTTCAAATCCTCTCTTAATGCACCAATTAAATTATTTGAGAGTGTTATCATAACTTTTGCATCACTATACTCTTTTGGAGCTATAAAAGTTTTACTCCTATTTCCCATCCCCTTAAATGTATGTGTAGATAGTGCATATGGAGAGTATACAGGAAGCTCTACACTATTGCTAATTGTCTCTGTACCATATTTTGCAATTAGCGTCACTTTCCCTTTTCCTACCTCTTTTGCATGAAGTTTACAATCTATTACTTTTGAACTATTTGGTGCAATGGTTAAACTTTTACTACCCAACTCAAAAGATAGATTATCTGATATGTTAGCCAAAAGAGTTATGTTTTTTGGCTCTTTTGTAGTATTAAAAACACGCAAAGGAACATCTATAGTATCTCCTACTAGAGCATAGAGTGGATATGATGGTTTTAACATCACATCATCTTTGATTTGAATATCCTGCTCAAAAACACCCACACTATCCCCATTGATAGCAATCGCAACAACAGAGGCACGACCATTAAACTCTGGGATGTCTATGGTTATATTTCTCTCTTTATCTTTTATATCTACAATACCAGACCAAATCATAAAAGGTTTAATACGTTTTCCTAAATCAGGAGCTAAATGTTTCTGTTTTCTATCCATATCACCTGCCCCAAAGTCTATCAGTTTACCCTCTGCAACAAAGCTCATAAGCTCATCATAGAAATCATAATAGCTAATCTGTTTTTTTGCACTATCATTAAAGAAATCAAATGGCTTTGGCTTCTTTTGATTTACAAGCTGTAAAATCCCTCTATCTACAATACTAATTAAAACTTTTGATGCTCTATCGGTTTTTATTTTAAGTGACATAGTAGTCTTTGATTTAGTAACCTTTGGTGCTTCTACCTCTACCTTTATCTTATGCTCATCACGATTTGGTTTAACCAGTTTATATCCCATTGCTCTAAATGGAATAAGCTTAGATGGTGTATTTGAGGCTCGAATAGCTGTAGCGTGAAGATATAATCCTCTCTTCATATCAACATCTATAGGAATAGATATCTTAGCCACACCTTTATGAAGCTCTAAACGTCTATAAAGCTCTACTCTGTCAGACTCCAAAGTGATAAACAGTTGCCCCTCTAAAATAGGTGATTTGATACTTACATCAATAGTGTCACCCTTTTTATATAGCTTATCCTCAAAACTAATCTCAACAGACTTTAGATTATTTTTTGGAGAGATATTTGAGTATGACCACCACCAAACATCAAAATTAACTAAAGCAGAGTGACCACCAATATAATCATGAACCTCTACTAGATAATCTCCGTTTTCATTAATATCTCTACTAAACTCCTCATTTGAGTTTAACTGAAAACTATCTACTACCTTTATCTCTTTTTGCCAATTATATGTTCCCTCACTATAGTTATATTGCCAATTTATCTTCTTTACCACTGCGTATAGTTTACGATTTATTACCTCTCCTGTGAATGGGTCGATAAGAACAGCTTTTCCTGTAAGCTTTTGACCCTTTTCAAATGAACTTTTGTTAAGATGAAGCCCTACCATCGCTCTGTATGGATAGATTTTTATCTTTTTGTAGTTGGAGACAGGTTGAGTATCATCCATTACAGTAACCCCTATCATAGCCTCTAGGATAGATGGTGCTTTTTGTGTTATTTTTGGAGAGAGTATTACAGATGTTTTTCCATTATCGTCTAAAAGAAATGGCTCTGTAGAGTCAATATATGACTGTACGTTATCTTCACTTAACTCTTTATTTGAGAATGTATAATCTTTATAATCTTTGTGATGAAATGCAATATCTCTTGCATTTAGTTTTACAGACCCCTGTAGCCCAGAAGATGGCGAACCAAAGAGATATGAGGAGCTAATATTTAGCTCTATTAAATCATCAACACCATAAATATCTCTGTTGGTTGCTATGCTATTCTCTATCTTAGGAGGCATAAATGCCTCCACTTTTAATCTCTTTGAGCCAATACGGGTATCTCCGATATAGGCATTAAGTAGATAAGTACCTGTCTTGTCAACCTTATCAAACTGATAATTAAAGTCGATTAAACCAAACTCATCTGTATGATAAATTTTCTTATATAACTCCTCTCCATATAGCTCCTCTAATACCAACTTAACAGGTAGTTTTTCAGCAGAGATAAAATCTCTATCTTTTACAGTAATAAGTGCATTTAATTTTGAAGCTGGTCTAAGAATATTAGATTGGAAATAGATATGAGCCTTAAAACGCTCTTTTTTATCTAAAATATTACGAGGTGATGGCGTATCTATATTACTATTTAGAGCCAAGAAGTTTGTATCGTTTTTAGTTCTAACCACTACCCCTTTTGGACCACTCTCTAAGAGTTGAGATTTTGTTATAATAGCAACTCCATCTTTATTAGTCTCTACAGAACCTAACAAATCATTATTTTTAGCATAGAGTTCAACTTTGGCATTAGCAATTGGTTTAGCACTACTAAGAGAGACAACAGATACAAAAGCCTGTTCTTTGGAAAGGTTTACAGATATACCTAAATCTGACAGAAATAGAGTCTTAGACACCTCTCTCTCTTTTACCTTATCTTTGACCTGTTCACTATAACGAAGAGTTAGATTATAGATACCAAATGGGAGTTTTTTATCTAAAGATTTAAAAGAGAATTTCTGATTTGTAATCTCATTTTTTTGCCCATTTAATCTTAACTCTTTGGTAAACATCTCTTTTAAATAAGGATGTACAGAGGATACATCAGCATCTTGAAAATTCAAAAAATATCGCAAGTTATCATCCAAAACACGCTCAACTACCAAGGTAGCTTTGTCTATATTTACAGAGGAGAAACCAAGCTCACCAACATTGGAGATGTAGTTTTTATCACCCTTAAAAAAGATAGTTTTACTACGGTCACCTGTCTTTACAGTGTAGTGTTTATCCTCTTTTAGCTCTTGATATGTACGAAGACCCTTTTTTAAAGTAACTTTATATGTACTATTGGGCTTAAACTCAGGTGAGATAACATCTGTATAGTAATAAGGGTCATCAGATATACCATAATCTTCACGCATATAATTGTATATGTAGTTATCTGAATTTACTGTAAAGTTTTCAATCCCCTCAATATCAATATATCTATCAGACTTACCATCAAAACTATCATTAAAAAATAGACGAAGAGCAAACCCACCACTCTTTAATGCAACCATCTGTGGCTTATCGCTAATAACTAGTGGGCTTTTCTCTTTATCCAAGACTACAGGTAACTGTTTTTCATTAAATCTCTTTGAAAAAGTCTCATGAAGAGATGCTCCATCTTTAGTAACAATCTTTGTAGTTAGCTCAAGAGCAATAGTACTATTTTTTACAGGCTCACTAATCTCCAAAACCATATCTCTACCACTATTTTGAATAATTTTATATTTCAAATTTGTCTTAGATAGTTTATCAATCTTCTGCAATACCAAACCATCAGCTAAACTCTTTTTTGTAACACTATCAGAAAAACTCAACCTCAAAAGTTTTCCAGTAGAGATATACCGAGCCTCCAACACTTTTAAAGGAGCAGTAGTAAAAGTTAACCTCTCCTTATCATATAAACAACTATACTCTGTATCACTATGAAGAGAACTTTTAGGAATAACTTTTAATTCAGAACCACTCTCTACCTTATACACAGCATTGATTTGAGGTTCACACTTTAGTATAGCTTTATGAGTATAGGAGATACTAGTATCAAAAATTTCAGACTCATCAGACTCTAAAATAAAAGAGTCATCTATAGAGACAAATTCTGTTTTATTTTCAGGTGGATTTGAAAAAAGTAGCGAGGTGAATATAAAGGGAAGTATATATTTTTTCATGACAATCACTTTTTGTTTATATTAGCATAATTTTGTTACAAAAGTGTGTCTTTTTGTTGGTTTTTTAAATTTTTTTGATTTTTTATTTGTTAGCAAACAAAATTTTGAAATGAGGGAGAAGAGGTAAACAGCAATTTGTTATTGCTGTTTTTGGATAAATCTTTTAAACTCATCAGCATCATTTATTACATAAAGAGCTTTCTGAATCTCTTTTAATCTATCCATCTCTGTTATTTTTTGAATAGTCGAAAAAAGCTTTTTTGAAATCTGTTGAAATTTGGCTTCTAATCCAATTTTAATACTCTCATAAAGTTCATTTTTCTTTCCTCTTTCCATCCAAATTTCTGCTAAACTAGACATCTCTGTATCTCCTTTTAAATCTATTATTATCTCATTAAATTTATCTTCGGTCAAATCTTTTTTGATTGCTATATACTCAAAAAGCATAATTTTTCTATCATCATCAAGCTCAATTATACTCTCAATTACAGGTTTCCATTTATCTATATCTGCAAAAATATTTTTCATCAATAGAAGAGAAGTCATCACAAACGCATTATGATTCAAACTCTTTCTAATCTCACTATCTTTTATCTTGGTAGTATCAAAAATTATCATTTCAAAGCTCAAAAGATACTTTTTTAACCAATCCTCAACCTTGAAATAATCACGAAAATTATCATGCAATTTTGATGCTCTCTCTCCATGATAAAAGATAAATGGAATCACAGGAGTCAAGTTCTCTTCACCATTTCTCAACTCGTTTTCCCATAATACAAGACAATATCTTAAAGTCTGCATAAGAGTCTGTTTCTCTTGATATGATTTA
>Ga0256826_1001798_pt1 | contig 13270 bp, 14 predicted proteins | sample CV79metaG_FD_185975 | JGI IMG/M metagenome (GOLD analysis project Ga0256826, IMG submission 185975) | Hydrothermal vent microbial communities from East Pacific Rise, Pacific Ocean - CV79 | ecosystem: Environmental > Aquatic > Marine > Hydrothermal vents | place: Pacific Ocean: East Pacific Rise...
GGGATGCCTATTAGAGTATAAACACTGTTTTTAAGCTATTGTAACTCCAATATTGAGTAACGAAGCTAGAGCTTCGTTACTAGAGTAAAAATGAAAAATGATGATGGGTTAAAATTTCCATCGTTCCCACCATCTGAGACTGTGAAAGAACCGTAGGGTACGGCTTTAGCCTACCGTCAAATTGAATTTTTTAAGTTAAAAAGGTTCAATTTTTCATGAATTTGGTTTAATCGGTAGGCTAAAGCCATACCCTACATCCAACATTTATAATTCTTTCACAGTCTCAAGGGATGTCCCTACAGATTCAAAAGCTTATTTCATTGGCATTGGGGGTTTACCTCCCCCACTTATCTATTGCAACTGAAAATCAATATTTATAGATACACTGTTCATTGGAAATTGGCTCTGTAATACAGGAGGGATGTTTAGTGGAGAACTCTGTATAACAGATTTTCTTGCTGATTTTTGTAGGATGCTAGATGCTCCACTGGTCTGTATATTGGTAATCTCTCCACTGCTCAAAATATCAAATGTAACATGAACTCTACCTTGAATATGTCTTCTTTTTGCCATTGTAGGATAGCGTTTATTGCTATTTATGATATTTCTAGTCTCTCTCTTAAATGCCCTTTTTTCATTATCCAAATTTGATTTCCTTGCTGTTGTATGAGCAGGAAGAGGGTCATTGATAATATACTCTTGACGAGATGGAGGACTACTCTGTACTATAGGTGCAACTGGTTGTGGCTGTTGTTGATGATATACCTCTTGTGGAGGTGCAATAGGTGGTGCAATCTCTTTATATATAGGTGCAGGTGGTTCATAATATATAGGCTCTTGAACTATAGGTTCTGGAATAATCTCTTGTATTACTGGTGGAGGAGGATAGTATATCTCTTCCTCTACAACTCTTTTTGGTATTATTTTAGGTTTAGGATGTATAATCTTCTTATGTTTGACTTTTTTATGTTTAATTTTTTTGTGTTTAACTACTCTTTTTTTAATTTTCTTTTTCTTAATGACTTTTTTCTTTTTAATTATCTTTTTTTTCTTTTTTGGCTTTGGTTTCTCTACCTTTGGTTCAACTTTTTTAATCTTCTTTTTGATAACAGGTGCAATAAGAGCAATTTTGATAACAGGAGGTTTTGGATTAATTTTTTTAAAAGGCTCTACTTCATCTATAAAGGCTAGATAGAGTAGAGCTAAAAGTGTATATATCGCAACTGTGATTAAAAAAGATGAGTTGTAGTGAGAGTTATTCATTTTTTGTTATAATCCCCAAGTTTTCATACTGATTTTTTTTGAGAATATCCAACAAAAATACAAAATTTTTAAACTCTGCTTCTTTGTCGCAATAGAGGTGGATAGGTGTCTCTTTATCATGAGTAAGCAGACTTTTCTCTACATCATCTTTTGCTATAGCCTCTTTATCGAAAAAGATATCTCCATTTTTTTTGATAGAGATTTTTAGCTCTTTTTTGGGTTTCTCTTGCACCTTTGAACTTGATGAGGGTAAATCTAGCTTTATAATTCCTGTTTGAATAAATGAAGCTGTGGTCAAGACAATAACAAGAAGTACCAACATGATATCAATAAAAGGCACAACATTAATGGAGTCAAACTTCTGTTTTCGTCTCACTATTTCTCCTTTTGGTAGATAACCCATTTGGTTAAAAGAACCTCAACTTTTCGGTTGAGATGGTTATAGAAAAATATAGCAGGAATAGCAACAACTAGTCCCATAGCTGTAGCTTTTAAAGCTAATGCTAGTGAGGTCATAATATTTTTGACATCCATATCTCCTGTTTGTCCTAGAGTATAAAAGGTAATAATAATCCCCAAAACAGTACCTAAAAGTCCAATATATGGGGCATTTGCACCAAAGCTAGAGATAATTGATAGGTTATTTGTAATATCAAGCTCTAATGCCTCTTGAGTCTGATACTCCTCTACTCTTACTGAACGATAAAAAAAGAGTCTCTCTATCCAAAAAAAGAGTACCAAAAAGCTCATAAATGCCAAAAGCCCAAGTATCCCATAATCTACAAATTTACTTAAAAGTTCGATGTCCATATCTATCCTTTTTTTATTTTCTCATTATCTCATAAAAAAATGAGAAATTAATGAGAGGATTATACTTGGTTAGTGATTAGAGATAAGCAAAAGGGTGAGATAATTATCTTTTGGCATTTAAAAAAATACTTGGGTGAAAAAATTGGATATAATTATTAGTGATTTAAAATATTAAAAAAGGATGAAAAATGTTATATAGAAAAATTATCTCTATTGGTGTTGTTTTGGCAATTGGGACATTTGCTTTTGCACAGAGTGAGTTTACGAACAAGGATTATAATAGACATATTGAGTTGATTAAAAAGCGTGATGTTAATATCTCAGATATCAATAAAACAGTAATACTCTCAAAACCATTTGTGATTATTACTGATATAAACACCTCTTCTATTAGGGATGAGACAGAGGAGATTGTACAACTTTCAATTAAGACTTTTAAGGGTTTGTTTTTTAAAAATAATCCCAAAAATATTACAGATATATGGATTTTGAAAGATAGAGAGAGTTACATTAAATTTAATCATGCCTTTTTAAACTCTACAGGTAGGGATGATGTAGCTGGGTATTATATGAGAGATAAAAATGCATTAGTATTAGATATTACTACAGGGATAGGAACTATTATTCATGAGATGGTTCACTCTTTTATGGATAACAATTTTCCTAATGCTCCTGCTTGGTTTGAGGAGGGATTAGCCTCACTTTATGAAGGAACAATTTCAACAGATGATGGGCTTGTAGGGGACTTAAACTGGAGACTCCCTCTTTTAAAAGAGACTATTCGTGCAGATAAGTTAAAATCTTTTAAACTCTTAAGTGATACAAATACTTCAGAATTTTATGATGATAATAGTATAGCTATTAACTATGCACAATCTCGATATCTATTCTACTATTTACAGGAGAAAGGATTGCTTTTGGAATATTATAATACTGCATTAGCCAATATAAAAGATGACCCAACCTGTTATAAGAGTCTACAAAAAGTCCTAAAGAGTAAAGATATGGAAAAATTTACACAGGAGTGGAAAGATTATATATTAGGACTTGAAAATTGGATGCATTATGTAGAGAGAATGAGTTTATGAGAGCTTTTTTTATATCTCTTGTATTATTAAATTTTGCAATAGCTACTCCAATATCTGTAGAGCTTAATATTTCAGATATTATTGATGACCCTTTTCGAGAAAATCAAGATGTTGGATGGTGTGGAGAGTCAGCTATCCAGAGTGCTATTACTACCTATGGGATATATATTCCTCAGAATCTTATTAATAGTATTTCAAGTCCTGTAAATATGGATTTATATGCTCAAGATATAGATAGTACCTTAAATAAATTGGGTTTTGGATTTGAGTTTTATCCTTTAGATGATTTTATATATGCACATTTTATAATATGGATAAAAGAGTTCTTGTCATATAAGATACCTGTACTTTTTGGAGTGCATATCTACCCTACATATACAGAGGGAGACCTTTCTCATTTTATGTTAGCAGTTGGTTATACAAAAGAGTCTCTTATCTTTAACTCCAATAGTGATAAGGGACAGGAGCGTGAGAGTTTTGAAAATTTATACAATACAAAAGGATACTCTTTTGTCAATAAGTCTAAAACTTTTTTTGGTGTTGCGATAGGAAAAACACTCTATTGTGAAGATGCAGGAGAGGTGCAACTAAGTATACTTAAAGATAGTAAAAAGGAGGTTGAACTTTTGATTGTAGTAGAGAAGTTAAAAGAGGGGGAGAGTATCTATCGCTATAGATTAGAGTATGATAAAAGCAAGGAGAGATTAGTGCCGATAAAAGAGACCAAGAGACTTATTTTCTCCTATCCTAAAACCCAAGAGAGGGATAAAATAGATAGGAGTAATGCTTATGTTTATATGAGAAAATTACTTAAATAAATCAGCTAAGGCATCTGTATTGGTTGTCTTTTCTGGTTCAGATGAGCCTTTTGATGAACCACCATCTCCTCTTCTATCTGTTATACCCTCTATCTCATTTAGTTCAATGGTATAGCCTGTAAGCATAGATGCTAGACGAATGTTAATTCCACTTCTTCCAATAGCTTTTGCCTTTTGGTCTGAGGTTATATTTATTAAAACTTTTTTCTCTCTTTTATCAGTAATTTTTAGACTCTGAATAATTGCAGGAGAGAGTGAACGAGTAATGAATACCTCAGGGATAGGAGAGTAGTCTATACAGTCGATATTTTCTCCATCTAGTTCACTACTTACAGCGTTGATTCTCACACCTTTTACTCCTACTGCTGCACCGATTGGGTCTATATTTGGAAAGTCTGTTTTTAGAGCTATTTTTGCTCTTTGCCCAGGAATTCTTGCAGTGGCTACTATCTCTACAGACTCATCAGCAATCTCTGGAACTTCTTTTTCCATAAGTTTCTCTAAGAATTTAGGAGATGTTCTAGTAAGCTCTAGGAACATTCCAAATTCTGGGTCTATACTTACATAACGTAGTAGGGCTTTTACAGTATCACCAATTTTGAACTTTTCACCCTTTATTCGGTTTCTTTGGCTTAAAATACCTTTTAGTTCACCAATCTCTATAAATGTATTCTCTTTGTCATCAATACGGTTAACAGTTCCAAACATAACCATACCGACTTTTTCTCTGTATTTTTCAAATAGGTCTTGCTCTACTTGTCTTTGAATATGATACTGTAACTCCCTAAATAGGTTATGAGAGGCAGTACGACCATGCTCTTCTAATATAAAATCACTTCGTAACTCATCTCCTAGTTCAATATCCGTCCCATACTCCTCTTGGGCTTTAGATAGTGTAATCACGGCATCAGGCATATCTGTAACCCTCTCATCATTATCTTTTACTACTGTAATAATCTGTTCAACATGATAATCTCTTATATCCATATCAACTGTAGCTTTAAAGTCTGAACTGTAGCTGGTACAGCGTTTTGCAGTTTTAATAAGTGCCTCTTTAAAAGCATCTACTGCTGATTCTAATGAGATGTTTTTCTCGTGAGCCATCGCTTCGATAATATCAACTATTTTTTCCATATCTAATCCTTTTTTATTTTCTGTACTTAACAATGTGTTACAAAAGTGTGTGAATTTGTCGCTTGTTTGAAGAGTTGAATTATAGCTAAACTTCCCTTTAACTAAAATGGGTATAATAATTTTAAACATAAATATAATATATTGTATATATTTTTAAGGAATGGAAGAATTATGAAATTAAAAGTGGCAAGAGCATCAATCACGGCTAAACCAAAGTTAATTGAGGTAGATAAAATTGAAGAAGATTTAGAAAAAAAGTCTATTTTTTACTTTGACAAGGATAACTCACATAAAGAGTTAAAGGCATTAATCGAATATTTTGAGGCTAAAGAGTACTCTGTTTATATGAGAGAGGTAAAATATGGTTTAAATGATGATGAATTTATATACGAAGTTCATATTGTTAAGTAGGAATTGCTAACTTTTAAGAGTGTTTTAACAGATAGATTTAATTGCAAATAAATTAACTAGAAAATGAATTAATAAAAAAATGAATTATAAAAAACTTTATATTGAAACGTTAGGCTGTGCTATGAATGTTCGCGATAGTGAACATATGATTGCTGAACTCAATAAAAAAGAGCCATATGAGCTTACGGATAAACTAGATGATGCAGATTTGATAATTATCAATACCTGCTCTGTACGAGAGAAGCCTGTCTCTAAACTCTTTTCAGAGATAGGTGTTTTTAATAAGTATAAAAAAAAGTCGGCAAAGATAGGAGTTACAGGTTGTACTGCTTCTCATCTTGGTAGAGATATTATCAAAAGAGCTCCCTCTGTAGATTTTGTACTTGGAGCTAGAAATGTATCTAAGCTTTCAAAAGTCATTGATAAAAGACACGCTGTTGAGGTAGATATTGACCATGATGATAGTATGTATGCTTTTGGTGAGTATCGTACTAACCCTTTTAAGGCTATGGTAAATATCTCTATGGGATGTGATAAGTCTTGTACATACTGTATAGTTCCTGCTACTCGTGGAGATGAGGTCTCCATACCTTCAGATTTGATTATCGGTGAGATAAAAAAAGCTGTAGATACAGGTGCAAAAGAGATTATGCTTTTGGGTCAAAATGTTAATAACTATGGTAAATATTTCACCTCGGAGCAGGAGAGGTGTAACTTTACACAACTACTTCAAAAAATCTCTGCTATTGATGGGTTGGAGCGTATACGTTTTACATCTCCACATCCACTACATATGGATGATGAGTTTTTAAATGAGTTTGCCTCTAACCCTAAAATATGTAAGCAGATTCATGTTCCATTACAGAGTGGTTCAACCTCTTTGTTAAAAGAGATGAAGCGTGGTTACTCAAAAGAGTGGTTTTTGAACCGTTGTGAAAAAATTAGGCGACTCTGTCCAGAGGCTACTATATCTACAGATATTATTGTAGGCTTTCCAAATGAGAGTGATAAAGATTTTGAGGATACAATGGATGTTTTGAACCAAGTACGGTTTGAACAACTATTCTCTTTTAAATACTCTGCTCGACCACATACAGCAGCAGCTAACTATGAGAATCAAATCTCTAATGAAATCGCTTCGGCTCGATTGACTAGATTACAAGCTAGACATACAGAGATAGTTGATGAGGTAATGGATGCACAGATGGATAAAACTCATATGGTCTATTTTGATGAATTAAAAGCAAACGGAAGAGTCTCAGGTCGAAGTGATGATGGAAAACTATTTTTTGTAGAGGGGAGTGAAGAGCTTCTAGGTCAGATAAAGCCAGTTTTAGTAACTAAAACTTCCAGAGGTGCATTAGACGGGACTGTTTCTTAAGTGAGTAGTTATAAAGAGATTAAAAAGAGTTTTCTACGAAAGAGTAGTTTGATTTTTGTTCCTTTTTTACTATTTATGCTAATGAGACTTCTGTGGTTCACATATAGAAAAAGGTATCACTTTATAGATGAGCCTATTATGGAACAGTGTATTGCTGTAACATGGCATGGAGAGCTACTAATCTCTCCACAGGTCTATAAAAAACTTAGAAAAGATACCTCTACCTCTGCTATTATATCTCAACACTATAATGGTGAAATTATTGCAAAAACATTAGGCTTTTTTGATATAAAACCATTAAGAGGTTCATCTAAACGGGGTGCAAAATCGGTTTTGATTAATGCTATAAAAGCTATAAAAAATGGTAATAGTGTTATGATAACTCCTGATGGTCCAAGGGGTCCTAGACATAGTATGAGTGACGGTGCAGTAGCCTTAGCTCTTCGCTCAAAACTGCCAATCATGGTAGTAAATTACAAGGCTAGTCGATACTGGCAGTTAAAAAGTTGGGATAGGTTTGTTATTCCTAAACCATTTGCTACTATAGAGCTTTATCATTACATCCTAGATTTGAGTAATATGGATAAAATAGAAGCGAAAAAACATCTTCAATTAGTAATGAACAAGCACACACTTTAAAATTATAAATTTTACCTCTAAATATAAAATTAAAGCAATTTTTAAGATTAAACTTAATATTCTTTTAAGTATTTAGAAGAATATGAGAATAAAATATTTAGTTTAATAAAAAAAAACATAAATAAAAAATAACATAAGGAATTAGTTATTTAAAAATGGCTATAATAGATGACTGGTTTGAAAAAAATATTAAATTAATATAGTCAAACACATCCATTATGTGATGCAAAGAATTTGTAACGTAGGAGTAAAAGTGTGAACAATAAACATAAATATGTAACCATAACCCATTATAAAGAGAGAGAGTTTTATTTTTTAAATTATGCTATTCAAACAACAGACGGTTTTATATCAAAAGAGATTGAACAGTTTCATGAGACAGATAGAGAAAAATTTATTGAGAGAATTCGTGAACTACAAGAGGAGTTTCCTAATAATCAAGTTATCTCTATCTCTCTTTTAGCTAATCAAACTATTCATCAAGAAGAGGATAGAAATAGAGCCTCTGCCGAGATATTTCCACATAATTTTGTTGTTCAAGATAAGATTGATGTTGGTGATATACCTACAACACTCTACTTCTCACCTTTTGCTATTTTGTATCAACAGTATAAAGATGGTTTAAGTGATGACCTTAAATTAATTATTGGATATTTTGATAGAAAACTTTTTATGATGTTTGCTACTATAGATAAAATACATCAAAGTTGGACAATTGGAACAAGAGGATTGAGTGAGAAACAGATAGCAGACCGTGTTTATAAAAGTATGCAAGCTTACTATAAGATATCATATAGCTTTGCTGACCATCTTGATATGTTAGTATCTGATGAATCTCCAAAACTATTAAAAGTGTTACGTGAAGAGTTGTCTTTGCATATTGATTTAACACAAAATAGTATTCATAATCTACTACATGATATGGGAAGTAGTGATGAGAAAGCTCATAACTCTTATATTAAAACTTTTAAAAAGATTGAATCTATTAAAAATGTTTCAGAGCCAAAATCAGATGTAGATAAAGATGATTTTGAGAGAAAACATGTACTTGATGATAAGTTAGATGATATTACTCTACTCAAAAATAAAGATAAAGGTTTTATGGAAAAGGTAAAAGGGATGTTCTCTAGTTCACCCTCTACAGAGGGTGGTTTTTTGAGTCGCTCTTTAACCTCTACCTTACCACTTATTGCTGTATTTGCTATGGGAGGATTTTTTTATGTTCAAAATCAAGAGATTACTAATAAACTTTTTCTAAAAGATACACAAATTTTAGCACAGCATACCAATATTGAGTTAGCAAAAGTATCTGATAATGTTTTTTCAGCTATGGGAAAAAATGCAGAGTTAAAAAAGGCAACACTTTCCACTAAAAATATTGATATCAAGGGAATTGTTTGGGGAATTGAACCTCTAAAAAATAGCTTAAATGAGATTTATAGTAATGGAAAATTTGATATTAAACCGTTAGAGAATTTTATGACAGAATTTACATTCAAGTCGAAATAAGGGAGGTGGATTATAATGAAAAAACTTAAAACAATATCATTAATGACAAAAATTTGGTTTGTGGTATCTCTCTTAATTCTTCTTTTATGGGTTATTCCTACAATGGTCTCTTTTTATAAGAAACAGAAGATATATGATGCTAAGGTTGAAGAGCTTAAGGTCTTGGATAAACGAGATGCAGTACACTCCGAAACAAAACCTTTTCATGCAGGTATGTTTAAAAAAGATGCAGAGAGATACTTCTCTAGTGTAGCAGTTGATTCAATTGCTAATAATGAGTATGAGGTAGAGATAGTAATGGATAAAAGTAAAATATCAACATTTAACTCCTTTCTCAAAAAGATTTCACTTGACTATGCTATTAGCATAGAAGATACGCTTCTTTTTAAGGAGATAAATGACTCAATGAGTGTTAAGATGGTTTTAAAGCCTTATTTATAACATCTATCTCTATCTTTTCTATATAGATATATCCTCTTATCTTCGAGGGTATTTTTGCTATACGATATAGCTCTTTATATTTTTTAGGTATAGCTTTTTTAATATAAGGGGCGATATATATTATATTCTCTTTTTTCTCAATAGCCCATAGTCCTGCAATAACTATAGAAGTCTCAACTTTAATTTCAGCTCTCTGTCCTGATGATAGGATATAGCCCAATTTCTTTAGATATTTATCAACAATACGAACAGCACCTATCTGACTTTTTAGCTCTAAGATATATAGTTTTTTATGATGAAAATTCTCTTGGTAGCCACTTATTAACAGCTCCTTATCCTCTTTTATATACTCAAAGCTTTTTTGAATTCCAGATTTATATTTTTTAATAAGTTTATCTGAAAAATTATTTCTAAAATAGTTTCTCTCATACTTCTCATCTAAATTACTAGAGTCAATAAAATATTTAAATCTATTACTCTTTAAATATCTTAGTAGTTCATCTTTTGAATGATGGAGAATAGGACGTATTAGAGTATACTCTTTTCGCATAGATAGACTATTTAAGCCTATTAACTCACTAGCACCTGACCCTTTTGTTAAACGCATTAAAAACCACTCTAATTGGTCATTTAATTGATGTGCTGTAATAAGATTATCATATCTCTCCTTTCTCATAATATCATCAAAAAAACTGTATCTAAAATCTCTAGCATTTTTCTCAAAATTGTTCTGAAAGTAGGGTGCTTTTTTGGTATATAGTTTTAAATTATATTTTTGAGCCAACTCAATAGCATACTTCTCCTCCTCTATACTCTGCTCTCGTAAACCATAATTAATAAGTGCGATATCAAAAGAGATACTATTCTCTAAGAGTAAAAAAAATAGAGCAGAAGAGTCAACCCCTGCTGAGAATGCCAAAAGATTTTTGCCCTCTTTTAGTTTGGTTAATTCACTAAGATGGAGCATTATAGCCACCAAACACGAAACTTTCTTTTTTTTATCTTTCCATTTTTTAGACCATTAAATGCTTTTTTGATAACATTTTTGTTTATAGCCACATAGGAGTGAGTATCAAATATATTTATTTTACCTATATCTTTTGGGTCTATTCCTATATCTTTACATAGTGTTCCAAGAATATCACCTGCTCTTAGTTTTTTCTTTTTTCCACCTTCTATAGATAGTGTGCCTACCTCTCCTTGCATATAGAAGTTTTTGTTAATTTTTAACTCTTTGATATCGTTTAGTTGTAGGGTAGGGCGAATCTCATCTATTTTATTCTTTTCATACTCATTACAGATACTTACAGCTATTCCATCTGCTCCTGCTCTTCCTGTTCTTCCAATACGGTGTGTATACTCTTCTGTTTTATGTGGAAAATCATAGTTTATAATAAGCTCAACACTCTCTATATCTAAGCCTCGTGAAGCTAAATCTGTGGCTACAAGGATAGGTAGAGAGCCATTGGCAAATTGTAGTAGCATCTCTTGGCGTTGATACTGCTCCAAATCACCATTTAGTACAGCTACATCAAACCCTTTTTCATGAAGCATATCTCCTACCTCATTAGTTTTGACTTTTGTATTACAGAAGATAATTGCCAAATTTGGTTGAAACGATTGAAGAGTAGTTATAAGTGCTTTATCTTTGTTTGATACCTCAAAGGCGTACTCTTTTATTTTTAATGGTTGCTCCTCTTGCCCCTCTAGCTCTATCTTTATTGGATTATCTAAAACCTTTTCACTTAGTTTAGAAATATCATCTGGATAGGTTGCTGAAAATAGTAGTGTTTGCCGTTTTTTAGGTAGATTTGAGACTAGTTTTAGGATATCATCTGCAAACCCCATATCTAGCATACGGTCAGCCTCATCTAGTATTAGTGTCTTTATATCTTTTAGCTCAAAACTCTCTCTTGAAAAGTGGTCAAGAAGTCGCCCAGGAGTTCCCACTATAATATCAGCACCCTTTTGTAGAGACTCTACTTGACGAGTAAGAGAAGTACCTCCATAAAGTGTTATAACTTTTACATCAGATTTATAACGTGCTACACGTTTAATCTCTGTGGCTATCTGCTCTGATAACTCTCTTGTTGGGGCGATAATAAGTGCTTGAGGATGTTGCTGTTTTGCTTTTATATTAAGTGCAAGAGGAAGGGCAAATGCTAAGGTTTTTCCTGAGCCTGTTTTTGCTTTAGCTATAATATCTTTTTTATCCAAAATATGAGGAAGTGTTGCCTGTTGAATAGGTGTCATCTTTGTGTAGTTAAGTAAGTTTAGATTTGTTAGTAAGTCAGATGGGAGGTTAAGATTTTTGAAGTGGGTCACAATAACTCTTTTTGAGAATTATATCATAATTTAGAGTTTATCTTTGAATTGTAAAAAGTTTCTCCTGATATTGGTTTTCTACTGTGTACTGCTCATCGGTTGCTTTTACCACAATGGTCTCATTTGGTACAGTTGCAATACGATAACCGATATGAAGACCAATTTGTGGAATAGAGGATACTATCTTATATAATGATGCATCTCTATTTCCTGTGAAGCTATTTATCTGATAGCTAGGATACTTAATAGATTTTGATTTACTATCATGAAGAACAGTATCTCCTGCTATGCGAACTTGTAAATTATCTGATGGCATTATATTTAATCCAAAGATATTTACAACAGAGATATTGATGACCATAACTGCAATAAATACAGCTATGGAGGTTGTGGCTCTTTTTAGAGAAAGTTCTATATGTAATCTTTGAATAAAAATAGCAACACCAGCACTCATAGAGATAAGAGATAGAAGAACTCTTGTACTAAATGTAATCTCTGTCCAAAAAATCAGTGCTATTGGCAAAATGAAAATAAGAAGTAATTCACTATAGTGTTTTAACAAGTTATATCCAAAAAGTGGTGTTGTTTTGAGTCTGTGCATTAATCTTTCATGTTTTTTAGCAATAGTACTTAATCTCAATGAGAGGTTTGCAACAACTGTTCCTGCTATTAATATATAGAACCAAACAAACATAGCACCAGAAGCTAAAGAGCTTCTAAATATATTTTGATTAAATATAAACTCAATATCCTCTGATGACAAAATATAAAAAAGAATATTTAGATTCACCCATATGGTAAGAATAGCTAATAGTGAAGAGAGAACAAATGTTCCAACTTTTGTTAGCATCATAGGAAATATATATCGTACAAACGGATGAAAAATAGCAAATACAACTATCCCCCAAAGAATGGCACAACTAATAACCCAACCAATAGATTCATGCGATAAAAACCACAAAAATGGAATGGCAACAGTAGATAGTATGAGCGATATAAGTAGCGTATCAAGATAATCGATATTTTTTTCACTATTATTTTTATAAATCAAAACTATATCCTTTATTTAAAATTATATTAAGTTATATAAGAACAATTATAATATAAAAGTTTTATTAAGAAGTTAAAATAGTTTATAAAATTAAAAAAATAAGCTATATTTATGATAAAAAAAGTATCTATAAGTAATTCTTGTTTTTTATGATTCGGAATTTCATACTTGTTACACAATTGGTCTAAAAATAGGGCTTGGTTTATATCTATTAATAGTTTTTTGAACTAAAAAATATAGTTTTTATAATTAAGTGAAATTAAACAAAATCTCAAAAAAAAAATCTCATAATTTGTTTATGTTTATTATAATTCACTTTTTCATGTTTCATACCCATTTGCCTAAGATGGTTAAACTGTATAAAAAAGTAACAATGAATATTTACTGTTTATTATAATTT
>Ga0256826_1001799_pt1 | contig 13268 bp, 11 predicted proteins | sample CV79metaG_FD_185975 | JGI IMG/M metagenome (GOLD analysis project Ga0256826, IMG submission 185975) | Hydrothermal vent microbial communities from East Pacific Rise, Pacific Ocean - CV79 | ecosystem: Environmental > Aquatic > Marine > Hydrothermal vents | place: Pacific Ocean: East Pacific Rise...
CTGTTTTGCATTGCTCTTAGTGATACTCTCTCTAATGATACCTTCTAACATTTGTCTTCCTTAGTTTAAAATTGGTCGTGGATTATATCCAAATATTTTTAGATTTGGCTGATAGATACTCATATTGTGACATCCAGTAGCATCATAGTGATATCATCACTTTGTGGTTCATCTATACAGAATACATCTATGTTTTGTCGGATTTCGCACAATACTCTATCTGATGAGAGACTAGAGAGGGTATCTAGTAGGCTTTTGAGTCTCTTCTCTCCAAACTGCTTACCCTCCTTGGAGAACGCCTCATTGACCCCATCGGTGTAGATAAATAGCCTATCTCCTCTCTGGAGTATGATGCTAAACTCCTGAAAATCCATATCCTCCATAGCTCCCACTACTGGGTCATTGGCACTCTCTATCTGATATGAATCTTTGGAGGCTGAGTGTAGATATGGTTTGGGGTGTCCTGCATTTACATAGGATAGCTTACCACTATTTAGATCTATGATACCTATAAAGAGCGTTACAAACATACTGGCTTCGTTATTGATACATAGTGCATTATTTACCTTTTGGACGATAGCTGATGGGCTTGTCTCACCTGAGCTGTATGCTCTGATGTAGCTTATGGCTACAGCCATAAATAGAGCAGCTGGTACCCCCTTGCCCGATACATCTGCTACTACAAAGCATAGTCTATCCTCATCTAGGTAGAAAAAATCATAAAAGTCCCCGCCCACCTCTCTAGCTGGATTTAGTGATGCATATAGCCTCACTCTCGACTCCAGATCACAATCTTGTGCGATAGGTAGCATATCCATCTGGATCTTGTTGGCTATATCTAGTTCGCTTTTTCTTTTTTCCTCTTTTATAGTAGCTATTTTTAGATTTTCTATATAGCTCTTGATATCATCTTGCATTCTGTTTATGGCGGTTGAGAGCTGGTATATCTCATCTTTTATCTCTGATTTTTCTATATGTTGGTCAAAATTACCATTGGATATATCTATACTTTTTTCTATGACTCTTTTGAGAGGTTTGGTGATCTTGCTACTGACAATAAATATAGTGACAATCAGAGCCAATACACCCAAAAGAGCCAGAAGCATAGAGATAGTCGTGATCTGATATAGGGAGCTAAAGAGCTCTTTTTGTGGTAATACTATACCCAGTATCCATCCAGTACTATCTATTTTTGTGTAGTATATCCACTGTTTGTCCTCTTTTATTATTTTATCAAATCTTATTATCTTATCTCTATACTCTGTCATTATAAGTGAGCTTTTAGGATGTACTAAAACTGTACGATCTTTTGATAGTAAAAATGCATATCCACTATCTAATATATGTATAGAGGAGATAATCCTAGAGAGACTCTCCAAGGATAGATCTATAGTGACCACTCCTGCGAATTTACCATCTGCAAATATAGGATTGGAGTATGTTGCCATTAGTATCTCTCCACCACCCTCATCAAAGTATGGCTCACTCCATTTTGCACTTCTAATTTTATTTACATCGCTATACCAAGGCTGTTTTAGATAGTCATAGCTCCTTGTTGCCAAATTTACATAGTGTATATCTTGTCCACTCTTATGATAATATGGGCAGAATGGCTTTTTGTATATTACATCTGGCTCCATAGCAACTGCCATACCGTAGATGTTGGGATTTTGTCTGAGTGTTTGTTCAAGTGTATGAGATATCTTTGATTTATCAAAATCCACTCTACTTAGCATAGCTTTTGCACTCTCACAGGAGTTGATAGCGTGGTATAAAATCCTATTTATCCTATTTTGGCTCTTGTATATCTCAAACTTTGCTTTTGTATTGGCTGTCTCTATGAGCTGATTTTTGATAAATAGAAAGTTTATCCCTACTATCACAAGCAGTATAAACCCAGATACTAAGACAACGGCAGTAGAGAATCGAGTGGTGATGCTACTTTTCACAGTACTACTTTTAGGATATTGAACCCATCTCTATACTCAAACTCAATCTCTCTGGAGTACCCCTTGACCATAAATATACCCAATCCACCAAGCTCTGTATCATCTATCGATTTGGTGATATCTGGCTCCTCCATCTCCAGAGGGTCAAACCTCTTTGCATTGTCTCTAAAGAGCATAACCACTCCATCACCTACGGAGATATCGATACAGACCTCAATATAGGGGACTCTATTTTCGAAATCTGTATGCCTTATCTGGTTGGTGATAATCTCCTCAGAGACTAGCATCACCTTGAACCTAAGCTTATCATCCAGCTCTACTATAGCAGACTCTAGTCTCTCCAAAACTTGCGATAGCTTATCTGGTACCACCTCCAAACATATCATAAGCTCTCCATTGCACCCTCTACATCATCAAATGTATCTATAAATCTATCAAATCCAGATAGTGTAAATACATCATTGACCATCTCACTCATACCACACACCCCATATCTGGTACCATCTTTGCGAGATCTCTTCGCACCTGCTAGTAGTGCTTGAAGTCCTGAGCTAGATAGGAAAGATACTCTTGAGAGATCGACTATACACCCATACGGCTTTTTGTCCAAAGCGTCCGATAGCTCCCTGCTAAACTCAGGTGAGCTGATAGTATCTAGTTTGCCTGTCGGTGAGACTATGGTGAAGTTGCCATCTTGTCTGATATCCATCTCTATCTCCTATTATTGAGTTGCTACTTTTATACACAATAGTTGTTATTATTTTCAGATTAAGGCATTATAACACAATAAATATAATATTTTATAGAATTTTAAGTTATAATGTTGCAAGGAGATGTGATATGAGTATTTTGACCATACCAAATGATACTATCTATATACCGATGTTGCAATCTTTTGTTGTACATAGTGCAGAGTTGGCAAGGATGGACAAGGAGTTCTTCCCTAGGCTTCAGCTAGTGTGTGAAGAGGCGTTTGTATATGTACTTAGCAACTCTTTTGATGAGGGTGAAGAGGATTTTGTCAAAGTCCAAATCGATATCAAAAACTCCTATTTTAGACTATCATTCTTCGACAAGGGGCTACCCTTTGACTCCTCCCTCTCCCAGGACTACCACATAGATGACTTCTCCACCGATGGACTTGAGCTGTTTTTGATCAAGGAGTATAGCGATAGTGTAGAGTGGATCAATCATGGAAGTGAGGGTAAGGAGTTTAGACTCTCTTTTGAGATTCCTAGTAGAGATATATTTGCCATAGAGCAGACAGTAGAGTCCAAAGATAGGGTAGAGAATCTACAGATAGAGGATATCGATATAAGAGGCTTCAAGCCAGATGATGCGATAAAAATCTCTAGGATAATATATCGTGCATATGGCTACACATACCCCAATGAGGATATGTACTATCCAGAAAAAATCCTCAATCTCAACCAAAACGGTGAGCTAATCTCTATAGTGAGCTATGACAAAAAGAGTGATGAGATCATAGGTCACTATGCACTAGAGAGACCAGATCTAGGAGCAGTAGCAGAGAGTGGTCAAGCTGTAGTCTCACCTCAGAGTAGAGGTCTAGGGCTGATGAAAAAGATGAGAAATCTACTAGAGAGCAGTGCCGAGAAGTTGGGGCTAGAGGGTATCGTATCACAGCCTGTCACCTCTCATACATTCTCACAACAGGTCAATGAAGGATTTGGCTCTTCACCTTATGGATTCTCTTTTGGGCTAGTGCCTCAAAAGCTCAGCTTCAAGCAGATCCACCAGACACTATCACAAAGAGAGAGCTGTATGCTATATTTCAAAGCCCTAAAGAGCAGAGATAGAGCTCTATACATACCCTCTATACACAAACAGATGATAGAAAACATCTATGCCGATATAGCTATAGAGTACACAAATGCCAAAGAGATGAGCGAAGCCAAAAGTGGTAGAGTAACCTCAAACTACTCATCCAACTGGGGTATAGGGGTCATCAATGTCTACACCATAGCTGAGGATAACTTCTCACAGATCAAAGAGGCTCTATACAACCTACTCTTTAGCCTCAAAGCAGAAGTGGTATTTCTAAATATCACTTTGGAGGATGCTACTATAGATAAGCTTGTAGCAGAGGTAGAGAGTGAGAAGTTTTTCTTTGCAGGTATCCATCCATCACTACTAGATGGAGCTGATGCTGTGAGATTGGAGTATCTCAATGGTGTGATAGATGAGTCCAAGATACAGATATACTCAGATAGAGCTAGAGAGCTATTTGAGTATGTCTTGACCCAAAAGAGGAGGGCTTTAGGGTGATAAAGCTACTTTTGAGATATCCATACTTTTTGAGATTTTGGATAGCTACTATCGTCTCACAACTAGCCTCTAGGATGCACTCACTGATCCTCATCTGGCTAGTCTATAGCTGGAGTAACTCTGCGTTAGTTGTCGGTATCACTATGGTATCGGCCTCCCTACCATCTATACTCATATCACCTTTTGCTGGAAGTCTCATAGATAGAAAAGACAAAATCATCTTGATGTATATATCCGATTTTGTCAGGATGAGTATGATGCTTGTATTTGCATACCTGTTTTTTATAGATGCACTAAACATAACGCTACTCATCATAGGGACAGCTATCATATCTATCTCATCAGCATTTTTCAACCCTGCTGCTATGTCTATCTTGCCTCAGTTAGTAGATACAGAGGATATCACTAGAGCCAATGCCATAGGTCAGATAAGTGCTAGTGCTAGCTCTATCATAGGTCCTCTATTTGGCTCTACACTTATAGTCACTCTAGGAGCTACCAATGCATTTGTAGGGGCATCAGTACTATTTGTCATCTCTATTGTTTTTCTATATAGTATCAGAGATAGAGACTTTGAGCCATCCCACACAGATAGCTCACTATGGCAAGATATCAAAGGTAGCTTTGGACTCATAAAACAGTATGATATAGTCTACAAGATGATAACCAAGATGTCTATAGTAAACTTCTTTTTTAGCTCTCTTGTAATCATCACCCCCATCATAGCTGATGGCAATGCCAAAAATATAGCATACCTTATGAGCTCTATAGGGGCTGGGATGTTGGCTAGTTCTCTACTTTTTTCATCAAAAAAGTTTGATATAGAGCCCAATATATTTCTATCTACTTGTTTACTGCTTATGGGGATTGCCTTTGCTCTACTAGCATCTACAGACTCTCTGTATCTACAAAATCTATATATATTTATGATAGGTGCGGCTCTAAATGGTTTCAATATCATACTCATCTCTATATATCAAACTAGACTACCACAAGAAAATCTAGGAAAGATTATGGCTTTTATAGTAGCTATATCTCTATCCTTGCAACCTATCAGCTATGGGGTGATGGGGGTAGTCATCAAGTATCTAGGTATATCATCTGTACTGACTATCAGTGGTATAGTGATAGTAGCAAGTGCCTATGGTGTCTATAGGCTCAAAAATTTAAATAAGGAGTAGCCAAGTGAAACAGATAGAAAAGCTTTTTGAGATAGAGGATGCACTCAACCATACCCCAGAGAGCAATCAGCTCTTTTTTGAGGCTATGGTAGAGGCATTTTCTCACCATTATAGAAACAGCAGTATATATAGAAATATCTGCGACAATGAAAATTTTGATATAGATAGTATCAAAAGCTATGATGAGCTATACAAAATACCTCATATTATAGTAGATGCTTTTAAGTGGCACGATCTGCTATCTATAGACAAGAGCGAGATAGTAGCTACCTTTACATCTAGTGGCACGAGTGGACAAAAAAGCCACATATCGTGGGATGAAGCATCCAAAAACAGACAAGATGCGATGAGAAGAGCTATCATCAGGAGCTACCACCTCATCAGTGATGAGCCAGTCAACTATATCATATTTGCCCACTCACCTAGAGTCTCCGAGGGCAAGGGAGCTGCACATGCTCATCAGATGTACTCTACATTTGCACCTGCTCACAAAAAGGTATTTGCCATAGATGCCGATGAGAATGGCGAAGCCTACTTTAGCCAAAAGCAGAGTACAGACTATATGGAGGAGTTTGCCAAGGATGCTATGCCTCTGAGAGTAATAGGGTTCCCTGCATTTATATACGATACTCTCCTCTATATGAGAGAGCATGATATCAGATTGAGCTTCCCCAAAGAGAGCCTCATTATCATAGCAGGGGGCTGGAAGAGTGCACAAAACAGAGCTATCCCCTTTGATGAGTTCTGCTCTCTGACTGAGGAGTTTTTGGGGATAGATAGCTCTCAGATCAGAGATGTGTATGGCTTTGTAGAGCATGGAGTCCCCTATATCACATGTAGCCACAACCACTTCCATATACCCATCTACTCCAAGGCATACGCTAGACGACCAGGCACACTAGAGGTACTACCACATGGACAAAAGGGGCTTTTGCAGGTTTTGACCCCATACAACTATGCTCAACCAAACCTCTCTATACTAGCTACTGATTACGCTATTATCCACTCAGATTGTCCATGTGGTATAGAGGGTGAGTATATAGAGCTCAAGGGTAGAGCAGGACTCAAGAAGCATGAGGGGTGTGCTATCAGTGCTACAGAGCTTCTCAAAGAGAGTAAAAGAAGGGATGAAAACCCATGATGTTTGATTTGTTTGAAAACACCAGAGATGGTGTCCGTGGATATAGAGATTTTTTGGAGTCCAAAGGGGCTATGGAGCCAAAAAGCTGGGCAGATATACCCATATGCGACAAGCAGAGCTATCTACTAAAGTACCCTATAGAGGAGCTGACAAAAGAGGATATCTCCAAGGCGTTTCTCATAGGAACCTCTAGTGGCTTCTCCAAGTCTGGCTCTCTGTTTTGGCTCAAAGAGTCTGTAGATGAGGAGGCGTATCTAAGAGCCGTCAAGGAGCTATTGGTAGACAACTACCATATAGATACCAAAAAGAGCCTCATTATAGTATCTCTAGCTTTTGGTACTTGGATAGGTGGTATGCAACTAGCTTCTACTCTTCGCAATCTAGCCTCCTCTATGGATAGTGTCACAGTAGCCACGCCAGGGCTAGACCTAGATGAGGCCGCACAGATAGCCAAGAGGTTTGGAGGGTTCTACGATACTATCCTATGGGTGGTCAATCCATCTAGCATAAATATCATCTACTCACTCATCAAGGATGAGAGATCTCTGCTAGAGGGCAAGATAGTATTCCCAGTAGTAGGAGAGTACTTTAGTGAGGATTTTAGAGAGGATATGGCATTGAAGTTTGGGCACAAGAGGGAGTATCCATTTGTACTGAGGACAGGATATGGCTCTGCTGATGCTGGAGATTTGGGGATTGAGTTTGAGGAGACAATCCTGCTAAGAAAGTTTCTAAATCAAAACAGAGAGCTATGTATGGAGATATTTGGTAGAGATGAGGCACCTATGCTATTTATCAAAAACGAAAAGAGCCTCATTGAGATTATAGATGGGGAGATAGTTGTCACTAAAGATCAGTTTGTACCACTAGTGCGGTACAATACCAAAGATGCTGGTGGACTTCTAAACAAGAGCAGACTCAAAGAGCATATAGATGATAGCCTCTATAGAAAACTCCCCGATGAGATTCTCTACGCATTTGGAAGAGCCTCTGATAGTATCATCTTCTATGGTACCAACTTAAATATAAGTCAAATCGGTGATTTTCTATTCTCTATCAAAGATATGGAGTATGCTGGACTATTTGAGCTCAGAGAGATAAAAGAGCAGGAGATCTCATTTTTTGAGTTTACCATATATACACAGAGTATTCAAGAGCAGTATGAGAAGCTCTATAGAGAGAGGTTAATAGGCTTTTTGAAAGAGAACTCCAAAGAGTTTGCAGCCAAATATGAGAAGCTATCTTCAGCAGTAGATAGAGAACTCATTAGAGTCAAAAACAAGCCGATAAAAGAGCTAAAAATCGACAAAAAACATAGATATATAAAGGATTGATATGTTTGAAAGTAGCACAAAAGAGGAGAGTCTAGATATAGCTATAGATATCTTTAAAATAGCTAAAGAGATGGCACCCTTTTACAGACAAAAGTATAGAGATATAGATCACATAGAGAGTTATGAGGATTGGTTGAGAGTACCATTTCTCACTAGGGATGAGCTATACAAAAATACATTTCCCCGTACAGAGGATATGCTCACTAGAGAGCTAAAAGGTGTACTCATCACATCTACAGGAGGCTCATCTGGCATGGCTAGATATGGAGTGCTCACATATGAAGAGTATAGCAAGTTTATAACAGTACAGGTAGATGCACTGAGGAGTATAGGCATAGATAGCGATGATACCATAGCCAATCTATTTGTAGCTGGTAATCTATGGCCATCATTTTTCTCACTAGCACAGGTCATTGAGCAGATAGGAGCTACCCATCTACCCATCTCCGCCAATATAGAGGTGGAGAGGATACTCAAGTATATAGTTGAGTTTGAGCCGACTGTTTTGCTGAGTCTGCCTACTGTATTTATATTTTTGGCTGACCTTATCATAGATGGAGGTATAGATGCTGGGTATGTCCGAAGTATAGCCTATGCTGGAGAGCATATGAGTAGCATGACTCAGTCACATATACAAAAGGCGTTTCCCAATGCTGCTATACACTCACTTGGTTATACCAGTGCTGATTGTGGACTGATGGGCTATCAGTGTCCTGAGTGCTCATCATTAGAGTACCATGTCCCATCCTCATTTCAGCTCATAGAGATATACAACTTTGATGAGGATAGAGTATGCAAGGTGGGTGAGAGTGGCGAGGTAGTAGTCACCAATCTAGCTAGAAGCTCTCTGCCTATCATCAGATACAGGATAGGTGATATAGCCAGATTCAAAGAGAGCAGATGCTCATGTGGTGATACAAATCCTATCTTGATACTAGAGGGTAGAGCTGGAGAGGATTTCAAGCTAGGTGGAGCATATATCTCTATGGATACAGTAGAGGATAGTATGAGTAGCTATGTATCTACAGATGGTATCAGTGCCAACTATCAGCTAACCATAGAGGATATAGACCAAAACAAAATGAGGGTAACTCTACAGATAGAGTCTAGCGATATAGAGAGCTCATCCTCCCACATAGAAGTTATCACAAGCTCTCTCAAGCAGAGCATCAATGAGCTAAAGGTGGGTGAGGAGCTAGGCTACCTAAGTACAGTTGTGACATTTGTCGATATGGGCACGATAGAGAGGAGTCCTATCACAGGAAAAATAAAACATCTACAAGATCTAAGAGCAAAGGAGTAGTCATGGAGTTTTATCTATTTGGAGAGCTGAGAGAGGTTGAGGTGCTAGACAAGAGTGAGCTGCAAGATATTCTCAAAAAAGCCAAAGAGCTCAAAAGCGATATATCCACCATCAAGCTTGATACGATACTGGATATATTTCAAAAAGTATCAGATGCATGGCTGGATGAGGATTACAAATATAGAAAAATTGCACTAGATTTTTTGCCATCTCGTATAGGCTTTAGCCCCGAGATGATAGTAGAGGGGATCAAGACTATGTCATCTCTACTGAGCATAGATGGGATGAGGACTAGACTATCTAGTGACCTAGAACAGATCAAATACCTAGATGAGTGGACCTACAACCACCACTTCAGAGGCTATATCAAAGCTGAACCCATAGGCGTGGTGACACATGTGTCTGCTGGTAATGTATTTGTAGGTGGCGTAGATAGTCTCATACAGGGGATAGTGACCAAAAATATAAATATCATGAAGATGTCAACAGTAGATCCTATATTTCCTGTGCTGTTTGCTAGAAGCCTGAAGGATTTTGACTATACGGGTGTACTACACAAGGCTATGGCTCTGATCAACTGGAAAGGTGGCACAGATGAGATAGAAAACATCATCAAAAGAGAATGCGATGCTATAGTGGTCTATGGTGGAGCCGATACCATCAGAGCCTACAGGAGAAATCTAGGACTACACTGCAAGCTCATAGAGTATGGACCCAAATATAGCTTTGTAATGGTAGATGGAGAGGAGCTACACAAAAAGGGTGTAGCCGAATCTGGCAAGCTCATAGCTAGAGATGCCATCATGTGGGAGCAGTCTGCCTGCTCATCTCCACACACTGTATATGTAGAGGGCAAGGAGAATGCACAAGAGCTACTACAAGCTATCGGAGAGGCGTATGATGAGTGGGCGGTAGAGATACCACAAGGCGAGGTATATGAGGATGAGGCGGTAGAGATAACCAAAGTCAGAGAGTTGGCAAAGGTCAACAAAGCCATAGGCGATGGAGACTACTACTTCAGCTCCCGAAACCTCAGCACCATAGTCTACCAGAGCTCAACAGAGTTTCAGATATCGTGTCACAACAGGACACTATTTCTCAAAGCAGTTGAGAGTCTGGATGATGTCATCAAAAGCGTATCATCAATGGGTGAGTATATACAGAGTGTAGCTATACTATCTAGTGACCGCAGAGCCAAAGAGCTTTCAGCCAAACTAGCCTCATTTGGAGCAGATAGGTTTGTAGAGATAGGCAGGATGGCTGTGAGAAAACACGGCACACCCCATGATGGCACCAGAGGGCTAAGCGAGCTTCTCAGATGGGTCTCACTGAGCAGAAACGATCTGGAGGTCGATTGGCAGGTGGGTGCATTGTGGGAGAGGTACGACAAAAGCTCCGATGGGTTTGACTACCTACCAGATAGCGCTAGAGACAATATGACTCTCAATAGACTCAAAAACATAGTGAGATTTGCCAAAGAGCACTCTCCACTCCTCTCCAAGAGGTATGAGGGGATCGAGTTTGAGGATTTTGACTCCTTTAGAGGGGTGCCATTTTTGAGTGGTGATGACTACAAAAAGTATCTACCACCAGCAGGAGAGGGTCTATTGACCGATGATATCAGCAAGAGTGGCTATATATTCTCCAGTGGCGGAACCACAGGAGCACCCAAGAGTGTCTATAGGACGACCGATGAGCAGCACTTCAATACAGTCAGACTGGGCAAAGGACTAGCTCTTAGTGTATTTGATGAGGATGATATAGTGGCCAATCTCCTATTTGCTGGTAATCTATGGGCATCTTTTGTATCCTTCAACCAATCATTGGAGCATACAGGATGTACCATACTACCAATAGCAGGCAATCACCCTATGGAGGAGATAGTCCATAATCTAGTCACATTTAGAGCCAATGCCATCATCACTATTCCCTCTGTACTATTATCTGTAGCTGAGTATGTAGAGCAGCACCATATAGAGCTAGTGATAGAGAAGGTAGCTACAGGCGGAGAGCATCTGTTTAAGGAGGCAAAAGACTACCTCACCAAAGTCCTAGGTGTCAAAAAATTCGCATCTACTGGATACACCACCAATGACACAGGAGCCATAGGCTATCAGTGCGAACACCTCAGCGGTGCACTCCACCATGTACATGAGGATCTTCACTATGTAGAGATACTAGATATAGATACCAATGAGCCTATAGAGGTAGGTAAGATAGGAAGAATAGTAGTAACAAACCTACAGAGAAAACTGATGCCAACTATTAGATACGAGGTGGGTGATGTTGGGCGATGGGTAGATATGAGATGTGAGTGTGGTAGACAGACTAGAGTCTTTGAGCTTTTGGGAAGAGGTGACGATATAGTCATCATAGGTGGGGCCAATATCACACCAGATGTGATCTCAGCAGCTATATATCCGTTTGACTCTCTAAGCTCACACTTTCAAATGCTCATCAAACTAGATGACCACAAAGATGAGCTCACTGTAGTAGTAGAGGCAAAAGAGGATAACTATGACGACATATCATCTAGCGTCAAAGATGCTATACTAGATCTATCCAAAGAGCTTAGAGCCATGAGCCAAGAGGGTCTCATAAGCGATATCAAAGTTCAGATAGTACAACCAAATACCCTAAAGAGAAATATAAAAACTGGGAAAATCCAATTGATAATAGATGAGAGGATAGTATAACCAAACTATAGATATAATCTGTTATCAAATGAAAGGTGCTATATGAATATACTTCTATTGTGTAATAACTATGTAGTAAAGGAGTTTATCTCTCTAGCCTCTCAGAGTGTAGGTGCTAAGCTCACTACTATCAGTGACGCAAAAACACAACTCTCTAGTAGCTACGATTTTATGTTTGTAGATGATAAAGGGAGTATGGTCGATATCGCTCTAGAGATAATGCATAGTGTAGATATAACCAAGAGTATCATACTATATAGTAGAGAGTCTGTCAGACATAGTGAGTTTGATATAGCTATACATAAGCCATTCTTGCCATCTGATATAGAGGCTATTATCGGCTTGGCAAAGCCTCAAACACAGATACTAAACATAGCTGATATAGATGAGATAAAGTCTCTACTAGATGAGGGAGACACCCCACTACCACAAAAGATGGAAGAGAACAATATAGTAACAGATGAAGATGGGCTAGAGTTGATATATAAGATACTACAGATGAAACCCAAAAAGATCAGGCAGATACTCAGTGGAGCAGAGATTACAATCAAATTTCCCAAAGATACACATATAGAGGAGCTATCATGAATAACAGTACATCCAGAGGAGCTATCCTCATACTATCAGGACCTAGTGGTGCAGGTAAAAGCAGTATTATATCAGCTGCATCAGAGCGTATAGGTGACTACTACTTCTCTATATCAGCTACATCTAGAGCACCTAGATGTGGAGAGGTGCATGGCAGAGAGTACTATTTTCTCTCCAAAGAGGAGTTTGAAAAAGGTATAGAGTCTGGTGAGTTTTTAGAGTATGCCAAGGTGCATGGCAACTACTATGGTACTCCATTAACACCTGTCAAAGAGGCACTCTTGGATGGTAAGTTAGTGATATTTGATATAGATGTTCAGGGCTTCTATCTTGCCAAAGAGCAGTTTGGGGATATCATTACCTCTGCATTTATACTACCACCATCACTAGCAGACTTAGAAACTAGACTATATGCTAGGTGTACTGATGCCCCAGATATTATAGAAGGTAGAGTAGCCAATGCTAGAAGTGAGATACTAGAGATAGCCTCATATGATTTTGTCATCATCAATGATGATATATCTGTAGCTGTGGAGGAGTTTGTACACATAGCCAATTCAGCTAGATCCAAAATGCCTAAAGAGGAGATAGATAGCTTCATCTCAGAGTGGATAGATAGTTAGCCACCACCCTTTTATATAATTTTGATATAATTTCATATTAAAATGAATCCAGAGAGATACAGGAGTATAAATTGAGTCTAAAAGATGAAGTAGAGTTCGTAAAAAGTTCACTAACAGGTGATGAGAAGATATTGGAAAATGCCTTCAAACTAGAGAAGCTATAC
>Ga0256826_1001800_pt1 | contig 13260 bp, 9 predicted proteins | sample CV79metaG_FD_185975 | JGI IMG/M metagenome (GOLD analysis project Ga0256826, IMG submission 185975) | Hydrothermal vent microbial communities from East Pacific Rise, Pacific Ocean - CV79 | ecosystem: Environmental > Aquatic > Marine > Hydrothermal vents | place: Pacific Ocean: East Pacific Rise...
AACTTATGCAAAATGGGGTGAAAGAGTTAAAACAAAGCCAATGGAAAGCTTTTATGCAAGAGAATCCTGAGGCTTATATTTACTGCTTTCGAGGTGGACAACGTTCACAAATATCGCAAATGTGGCTACATGAACTAGGTTTTGATCTGCCCCGTTTAAAAGGTGGGTATAAGGCCTTTAGGGCTTTTTTAATGGAAGAGTTAGCACGAATCAGTCAAGAGCAAGAGTCCTTAATTCTTGGTGGAAGAACAGGCTCTGGAAAGACGGTGTTTTTAAATACTCTTTCAAATAGTATAGACCTCGAAAGTTTAGCCCATCATAGAGGCTCCTCTTTTGGTCGTTTTGCGCAAGAACAACCTGCTCAAATTACTTTTGAAGATACCCTCGCATATGCCTTGATTGAACATGAGGCTAAGGGTGCAAAACAACTTATTTTAGAGCATGAGGGTCATAATATTGGTAAGATTTATATGCCTAAAGAGATTTTCACCAATCTTAAAGAGGGTAAATTACTGCTACTTGAAATAGATATAGATAAAAGAGTTGATAATATTTTTGACGAGTATGTAACACAGGCTCTAGTTGAGTATGAAAATATGTATAAACAAGAAGCTTTAGAAAAATGGTTTGATAATGCGAGTGACTCTTTAAAGCGTGTTTATAAACGTTTAGGTAGTGAGCTTTATACTCAGTTGTCAGGGCTTATGAAAGAATCTTTTATGGAACAAAAAGAGAAGGGACAAACACAAGGGCATAAGGTATGGATAAAAATATTATTAGAAAAATATTATGACCCAATGTATGATTATCAGATACAAAAAAGTCAAATGCCTCTTCTTTGTAGAGGAAATGAATCTGAGTTAAGGGACTATATAAATACCCAAACTTAATTCGAAAGAGTCTCTCTCTGGTTGTCCAAAAATACACCAATCGATTATTCTGATTAAAATTTCTTATCAGAAATTAAAAGCACTTGCTCTTAAAAGCTGCGGTAGGAGCTTTCTATTAAATTAATCAATTGGTAAAAGTAAATAGTGGGTGTTTCAAAAGAAAGTATCAGGACAAGATGTCCTGAAATAGAGAGGCTAGTTCTCAGGGAGTCGCTTTCGCGGTAGAACAGATTGTTCTAGAGGAGTTCAATGCCCTTTAATGTCTACTGTAAGTCGTAGTTTTCCAACATCTGGAATCAAGGTCTGCATCTTCTCACGTTCTATAACAATCTTTCTATGACCAGTGTATAAAATGACACTCTTTTGAGTATCTACGTTGCACTAGCAACCGACACCGATAGCAAAAATTATTATAAAAAATCTCTTCTGTACTCACCCGATCTGTTTTCATTATAAAGCGGCATAACACTCAATTCTCTAGAGTGTGCTTTAAAAAATGAATCAAGACCTAAAGCCGAAATAATCAATCTAATCATTCGCTTCCTTGGTAGTTAATTTGTACGTACTTAAGAATGGTACTCCTACAAAGATTAAAGTTTCATTAATGCGATACGTTACAAGTTCCAATAAATATTATCTTGATTTTCGTAATATACTTAGGTATACTACGCTTATGAAAAAACTACTCTTTATACTTTTTACACTAAATATTGCACTCTTCGCAGAGACTATAACTATCGCTGTAGCCGCAAACGTAAGCTATGCAATGGACGAAATTAAAGCCGAGTTTGTTAAAGAACATCCTCAAATAAAAGTACGTGTAAGCTTAGGAAGTAGTGGAAAGCTAACAGCTCAGATAAAAAATGGTGCACCTTACGGTCTGTTTATGTCAGCAAATATGAAGTACCCTCAAGCCCTTTTTGAAGATAAAATAGCCACAACTAAACCTGTGGTTTATGCTCAAGGTGCATTAGCCATGTTAAGTGTAAAACCGCGTGATCTTTCTGAGGGTTTAGCACTTTTAGAAGAGCCAAGTATTAAAAAAATAGCTGTTGCAAATCCTAAAACTGCACCGTATGGAATTGCAGCAAAAGAAGCCTTACAAAATGCAGGACTTTACGAAAAGTTAAAACCTAAGTTTGTTTACGGAGAGTCTATTTCTCAAACCGTTTCTTATACGGTAACTGCAACAGAAATTGGAATTATTGCTAAGTCTTCTTTGTACAGTTTACGAATGCAACATTTTAAAGAAAATGTAAATTGGACATCGATTGATACAAATTTATATACACCCATTGAGCAAGGCTTGGTTCTTCTAAAAGAGGGACGTGATATTAAAGAGTATCAAGAGTTTTATGATTTTATCTTGAGTAAGAAAGCTCAAGCAATTTTTTTGAAGTATGGATACACTATATAATGAACTATATAAATGCGGTAGTAAGGGAGCGTGAGAGCCTTGAAAACATCAATCTTGTTAGTTTTGAAGCAGATGAACAGAGCCTGAAAATGATTTCTCTTGAACTTTCCCAAGAGGTAAATGAGGGTAAAAAGGTGATTTTAGGTGTGAAGTCTACGAACATTGCTTTGGCTAAAAATCTTGATGGAATGTTGAGTATTTCTAATCAACTTAAGGTAAAAATAGAGTCTATTAATCTTGGAAAACTTTTGTGCAGTGTAAAGTTTTATTTTGCAGGTGAAGTTCAAGAAAGCATTATCACAAAGTCATCAGCAGAGCGAATGAATCTTCACATAGGTGATGAGATTATAGCCCTTATAAAATCAAGTGACCTCTCCATAGTGGAGGTTCTTTAGATGGATTTTTCTAACTTAGATTTTGAACCTTTTTACCTTTCATTTAAATTGGCAGCAGTAACGACTTTTATACTTTTTTTAATTGCAGTGCCTATGGCATGGTGGTTGTCTCAAACTAAGAGTAGGGCGAAACCTTTTCTTGAAGCCATAAGTTCTCTGCCTATTGTTCTTCCCCCTTCAGTGATAGGTTTTTATATTCTTTTTACACTTTCGTACAACTCACCGATTGGGGCTTTTTTTGAAGAGACCTTTGGTATAAAGCTAGTATTTAACTTTACAGGTTTAGTCATTGCAAGTTGTTTTTACTCTTTTCCTTTTATGGTTCAACCCCTTCAAGGTGGTTTTGAAACGCTTAATAAGAACATGTTAGAAGCTTCCTACATCGCAGGTAAAAGTAAGCTACAAACTCTTCTACTTGTTGCTCTACCTAACATTAAACCAGCGCTTTTGACGGCACTTATCGTTACCTTTGCACATACTGTGGGTGAGTTTGGTGTGGTCTTAATGGTGGGGGGTTCAATTCCGGGTGAAACGAAGGTTGCTTCAGTCGCGATTTATGAGTTTGTTGAAATCTTAGACTATTCCCAAGCCCATATCTATTCTGCCATCATGTTAGTTATGAGTTTCCTTGTTCTTTTAGGCGTGTACCTTTTTAACCAGCATCATACACGTAGAATTGGGGTCTCATGATAAACATTAACATCAAAAAAGTGCTCTTTGGAAGTCTAGGAAAGATGGACTTAGATGTAGAGGTTAACATTAAAGAGCACTCCTTTGTTGCTTTGGCAGGAGAAAGTGGTTCAGGAAAAACAAGCCTTCTTCGAGTTTTGGCAGGTTTAGAAGAAGCCGAAGGTAAGATAAGTGTTAATGAAGAAATCTGGCTTGAAGGCAAGAAGTCTTTACCAACACAAAAAAGAGGGATTGGTTTTGTATTTCAAGACTATGCCCTTTTTCCTAACATGAGTGTGCAGAAGAACCTTCTTTTTGTGAAGAAAGATAAGGCACTGGCTATGAAACTTTTAGAGATGACAGATATGCTTTCTTTAAAAGACCGCTTACCCGCTAGCTTAAGTGGTGGTCAGAAGCAGAGAGTTGCTCTGTGCCGCGCTTTAATGAACAGACCGAGCATCTTACTTATGGATGAACCTTTGTCTGCTCTTGACCCTTCTATGCGAACAAAACTCCAGCATGATATTTTGAAGTTACACAAAGAGTTTGGAACAACAACCATTATGGTGAGTCATGACCCCAGTGAAATTTACCGACTTGCAGACAGAGTACTGAAACTAGAGCAAGGAAAAATTGTTCAAGACAGTAATGCCAAAGAAGCATTCTTAAAAACTAAGGGCTCTCAGAAGTTTTCTTTGCAAGGGGAACTTTTAGATATTGTTCAAGCTGATATACTCTATATCGCAATCGTCGCCATTGGACAGCAGTTAGTAGAAGTGGTTTTAGATGAGAAAGAAGCAAAGTCTTTAACCATAGGACAGAGTGTTCAAGTAAACACTAAAGCCTTTGCCCCTTCACTTTCGTAGGGAGTTATTTAAAGGGTTTAAAGTAAAAAACTACTTTGCTTCTCTAGCAGCCTTCTCTCTTAACTTGTCTTTTTTACTTTTACCTTTTCCCTTAACAGGAGCAGGACCTTTGACTTTTTGAGGGGCTTCACCTAGAAGTTCAAAACCTTCAATCTGTTCACGTTCAAGTTTGATGTTAGAGCGTTTCTCAATGAGTTTAAAATGGGCTTGGTCCTCATGGTCAATAAAAGAGATGGCAAGACCCGATTTACCTGCACGTCCTGTTCGTCCGATACGGTGAATGTAGTCTGCTGGTGAACGCGGTAAATCGAAGTTTATGATACAAGTAATGTTATTAATGTCTAAACCTCTAGAGGCAATGTCAGTCGTAAAAAGAATAGGAAACTTTTTGGCCTTGAAAGCATTTAAGGTATAGTTTCTCTCTTCTTGAGTGAGGTCTCCATGAAAAGAGTCAGCCTTAATACCATGTTTTCTAAACTTAGCGGCAATGTTATCTGTGGCTCTTTTGTTTGCCATAAAAATAAGGGTCTGCTCCCACTTGTTTGTTTCTATAAGATGCCTAAGCAGAGGACCACGATTTTCTCGGTTAACTTCAATAACGCGTTGTTTAATGGCTTCAACTGTTGGGTTTTCTGCTTCAATAGTGACTTCAATAGGTTCTTTAGTAATAAGCGAAGCAATGCTTAACATTTTTGGTGGGTAAGTTGCTGAAAAGAGAAGGTTCTGACGTTTAGCAGGAAGCTCTTTTAAAAGGGTTTCAAGTTCTGTTGCAAAACCAAGGTCCAGCATTTTATCGGCTTCATCTAAAACAAAGAACTCAATTTTATTAAGATTTATCTGCTGTTTTTCGATGATTTCAAGAAGACGACCTGAGGTAGCGACAACAATGTCACAACCCTTTTGAATGGCAGTCATCTGCTCACCAAGTTGGGTCCCACCAATAATGCTTACGATGTTAAGTTTTTTTTCTAAACCTTTGTTAAAAGTGATGAAAGTTTCTGCTACTTGTTGGGTAAGTTCACGAGTAGGTGTTAATACTAAAGCTTTTATCTTTGCTTTGCCTTCCCCTTTAGTATGTGCAATATGTTCTAAAATAGGCAGAACAAAACTTGCACTTTTTCCACTTCCTGTCTGCGCTCTTGCCATAATGTCTTTACCTTCAAGAACAAGAGGAATGACTTTTTCTTGAATAGGTGTTGGTATGAGGTAGTTGTTTTTAGACAGAATTGTTGTCATTTTTGTAGAAAGACCGAGTTTAGAAAATGGCATAAGTGTTCCTCGTATTAAGTAAGCGTATTTTAGATAACTTTGGCTTTAAATGAGGTTGGAGCTTATTGGTAAGTTACTATTTTATTTTTACCATCATCTTTTGCTTCATAAAGGGCTTTGTCCACAGAGGTAATGTGCCAATGGTAACTTTCGGTAGGATGGTATTCTAAAACACCAAAACTTGCAGTTACCTCTCTGTCGAGTTTAAAGTTATGGCTTTGAATATGCATACGCATTTTTTCGGCTACCGTAAGGGCTGCTTCTTGAGTGGAGTTTTGACATACCACCATAAACTCTTCACCACCCCAACGACCGAGAATGTCATTTGCGCGAGAATGCTCTTTTAAAATAGCTGCAATATTTTTAAGTACATGGTCACCCTTGTCATGACCATAAATATCATTAACCTGTTTAAAGTTATCTATATCAATGAGAATGAGAGAAAATGTATTTTCGTAACGTTGTGCTCGTTCGTATTCATTTTGTAAGATGTTGTCTAGAAAACGGCGGTTAAAGAGTTCTGTCAGACTATCTGTGACGGAGAGCTTTTCAAGTTCTTTATTTAGTTTAGTAAGTTCTGCATTGTACTTTTTAATCTCTCTATATCGGTATAAAATGACTAAAAGTATAAGAAATGCAACAATAAATACCTTCCAAAAAAGTGAGTAGTTTGTACTTTCTTCGTAAGTTATACTTGTCCATGTATTAAGGATTCTTTGCTTTTGTTTTTCATCAACATTTTTAATAGCTTTGTTTAGAACACTTAACAGTAAAGGCTTGTCATTACGAACACCAATCCCAAGTTCCCAGTCTTGACCAATTCTTCCTGTAATCTTTAAAGAACCAAGGTACTTTTTTTGTAAATGGTAAGCGAGGGTACTTAGGTTGTCTATAAATCCATAAATTTCTCCATGATCTACGGCTTCTAGCCCTTCTTGAGTGTTTTTGTATTCAATGATTTTCAAGGAAGGATATTTGAGCTTAAGTAATTCAGTAAAGGCATAACCTTTAACGGCTCCAAAGGTATGCTCAAGAGAGTCTTTAAAATTAGTAATAAAGAGTTTGTCATGACTTGTGGCAATGACAAGCGGAATTGAAAGATGTGGTGTAGTGAAGTTCATGTATTTTTTACGAGAGGGGGTTTTCATAGCAAGTGAAAAGATGTCACATTTTCTTGCTTTAGCAAACTCAATAGACTCCATCCAGTCTTGTGTAGGCACAAGAGTGAAAGGAATGTTGAGTTGAGTTTGCAATAACTTCAAGTAGTCCGCACTCATCCCGATGAGTTTCCCCTCTTTAATCTTCTCAAAGGGCATCCAATTAGGATCAGCACAAACTTTAATTTCTTTTTTACTCTCTATGTATTGGAGTTCTTCTTTGGTAAATTTAGAGCTTTTTTTTACTTGACAAGAGTGATCTAAAATAAAATTTTCTTTTCTTTGTAAAGTATTTTTAGGAATAAGGTTAAAGTCAATAAAATTCTGTTTCATCTCTTGAATGACATTACAATCAATACTCCCTAAAGGGTAAATATTTTTAAGAATAAGACTTCGTGTTATATCTGCTTCATATTTTAGAGCACCAAAAGTCTTGTGTTGAGTGTTGTACTTTTTTAAAATTAAATGGATGGTTTCATCACTATTTTCAAGGGCGTAATGCCATCCTTTAATAGTAGCCTCTTTAAAAGCACGAACAAGTTTAGGATTACGTTTAAAAAGTTCTTGTGAAGTAAAAATATTGACATCATAAAACTGTGAACCATAATTTGTAGGACTTAAAATATTGTAAGCGATTTTTTGCTTATTGAGTTGGTAAGGTTGGTTGGTAATAAACGCTGTCATTGCGTCCACTTTTTTATTTTTAAAGTCGTCAATGGTATGTGAAGAAGGAACAATGTTGAAGTCGTGTAGGTCAAGGTTGAAATGCTGTAACATCATACCTACACCGGTAGTAGAAAGCTCTATTTCACTCCCCATCACAGTTTTATTTTTGAGTGCAGCAGGGGTAAAAATCTCTTTTTGAGAGACAAGAACAAGAGCAGAGTGCTTAAAAATATTGGCAATCATTAAAATAGGTTTCCCCTTGTAATACTCCGCAACAATACTTGAGTAAGAGATACCAAACTCACTTTTACCGCTTAAGACATCTTCTACAAGGTCCATGTCTTTTTGCACTTCTTTAAGGGTAACTTCTAAACCAACATCTTCATAATACCCTTGCTCAATAGCCGCATAAAAACCTGCATATTCAAATTGATGCTTCCACTGAAACTGTACAGAGACTTTCTGAAGTTCTTGGGCATGGACAGATAAGAAAAAAAGCGATAAAAAAAGTAGAATTAGCTTCATTTATAATCTCCCCATAGATATAAGTAGTAATTATTATTATAACTATTTTTCGTCAAAAATATATCACATAAATGTGGTAATCTTAGAAAAACTAAAATTTGTCAAAAGTGAAAAATAGATTGAAATTATAAAGACTATAGTGTAACCTAATCCGTGGGAGAGAACTTTTTAAAGATTATAAATCCATTTTTAAAGCAGGACTTATGCCTATTTTTTCTGTCTTATATATTTAATGCTCTTCACATCACTTTCTATAGAGTTCCCTCTTTTGTCATAAGCTTTTATTTTATAAAAATAGTCTATTTTATTATCTATAGAGTTGTCTTTATAACTTTTTCCTTTTTGAAAACCAGAAATATTATAATAACGATTTTCTATACCTGCTTTTCTATAAACTTCAAATCCATTATAGTCTTTTTCTTTAACTTTAAATGATAGTAAAATAGCATTTTTTTCTATTTTTGTTTTAAAGTTAGTTATGCTTACAGGTGTATTGTCTTTACCCATAATTGTAATAGGTGTTTTCTTTAATGACTCGTTTCCACTACTGTCTACAGCAGTAATGATATAGATATTTTTTCCTTGATTTGGAGTTTTATCTATAAATTGTGTTAACTTAATTAAAGGTTTTTTGTTTAACTTGTTAAGCTTTTTTCCTTTGTATTTATAAACATTATAGTGAGCTAAATCATACACCTCTACAGCACTCCACTCTAATAAAATTTTGTTAGGATAAGCGAGTGCTTTTTTTATGACGGGCTCGTTTGGAATGGTGACATCAGGAAGTTTAGTTTTGACGATATTTGAAAATTTACTTTCATTATAGTTTGCATCTACAGCTTTAACTTTATAGTAGTAGTGATGTCTTGAAAGTGTTTTGGCTTTTTTATCACTGTAGTAAGTTGTTTTAATGGGTTCAAAGTTTAACATCTTCCACTCTTTATCATTTTTATCCATACTGACAAAGACTTTATATCCTGCAAGGTTTTCATCGGTTGATGCTCCCCATGTTAAAATAACTTCACCTTCTTTTATTTTTGCCTGAAGTTTTGTTGGACGAGTAGGAACAACCGTATCAAGAGGTGCTATCATCGAAACAAGTGATTTTTTACTTTCAAAACCTTCTTTACTTACTATACTCAAGGCATAAAAATAGCTCACTCCCACTTGAGCACTATTATCAATAAAAGTGTTTTTGGTAAGAGGTTTTTTATTAAGCTTTGTATCAACATTTTCATAGGTAAAACCTCTGTAAATATTATAGCCTTTGATGTTTTTGTTGATAATATCATACCATTTAACAATAACATGTCCTTTATGAAACCTTGTCTTAGGTCTGACCGGAGGTAGAGGACGTTTACTTACTAACAGCTTTCCAAATACCATATTTGAACGACTTGATTCTTCTCCAAAACTATCTAGACCTTTTACATAGTAGACATATTTACCATCTTTAGTTACATTTTTATCTGTATAAAAGTATGGAGATGTACCTACTGAACCATCTGGATTTTTATGTGTTTGTACAACTATGGGTGCTTTATTTATTTTCTTAAAGGGTTGTTCTTTAGTATCACTTCTGTAAAGATTGTATTTGTCATATTTTTCAAAATTACTCCAAGTAAAGGCAACTCCCCAGCTATATTTATGTGCTCTTAAATCTTTAATTGGAAAGAGTTTTCGTTTAGTTGTTTTAAGTAGAGTAGTTTTTGAAAACTGCTTTTTATTATCTTTGTAGGCAGTAACTGTATATTGATAATAAGTATTAGCTTTAGCACTTCTGTCTTTGTACATTAGTCCAATACTTTGAGCCACATCTTGACGAAAGGTGCTTAAGAAAACGAGGGCACTTAAACGGTTGTCTTCTTGTTCATACATCTGCAAGCGTTTGACAGGATCTTTAACAAGAGAGAACGGATATAGAAGCATTTGAAATTTATCAAAATCCTCTCCGAGTTGCCATTTAGCTTCTTTTAGAGAAAGGTATTTTATAGACTTTTGTATAATTTTTTCATCTTTATCAGAAGGTTTCTTTCGTGTAACTGTGTAAGTATAATCGAGTTTCTTATCACTTGGAATCCAATACAGTAAAGTTTCTTTTCCATTGTATTTTGTTTTTAAAATTAAAAAAACTTTTTCTTTTTCTTTCTTTTTCTCTTTTGCCAAAGCTGGTAAAGTAAGTGCCAATATTAGTATAATTATAATTGATAAAGTTTTATTCATTTCATTCTCCCATTGGTAACATAGCAACTTCTCCTGAGTACTTAAACTCCCAAGTATACATTGCTTCTCTGTTTAGTGTGTCAAAAATCATATTTCCATCATTATCGTAGGTCTCTATAGAATCTACGTTGTGTAACTTTATAGTAAACATACTTGATGAGCCTCCTATTTCACTAAATTTCTTATAAAGGAGAATAAAAATTTCATAACTCATCTCATCAAGTTTAGTCATTAGGTTAAGTCTAAGTTTATGTTCCAATCCTGATGTATTACTCATTAAGATAAAGTCTTCTCTACTAAATTCTTTGTTTAGTGATTGAAATTGTTCATAATCATTATTTTCATCACAATTGAAACATATAATAGCCCCAAAATGTATACTTAATGATAAACCTACATTCTCCCAGTCCAAAGGTGCTGGTGTTTTAAATGAAAATGTAATATATTCAGGTCTTCCTTTCGCATAAATCTGATTTTCTACACTAACTCCATCTTCCAATTCAACAGTTTCAGTATCAGTCAATGCACGCTCTGTTAGTGTTCCTACCTCTTCATTAAATGTATCACATGCATGTATGTCTTCTGAAACATCTTCCAAGAAATCTTCATTACCTGCATAAGAAGCATGCTCACTTATTTGTGCATAGGCCCCTTTGTAAATATCATGTAAGGTGACTTTTGGAGTATGTCTAGACCACTCTACATCAAAGTCATTTCCACTAATATCTATTTCATAAAAATATAGATCATTACCTGTTTGCGCATTCGGATTAAGTAAATGAATCCCCTCTGGATAAACACCACTTGCTTCTACATCTACTGTTTCATAATGAGTGGAAGAGTTTTGAATACTCAGGTATATATTTGAACTAAGTGCCGTTGGTTTACAAGAAGTATCTTGTTCTACTAGATAATAATATAAACCATAATATTTTTCTTGAGCAGCCCAATCTGATGTTGCAGCATCTTCCACCTCTCTTGTATCACTTTTAAATCTGTTTAAATCTAACTCTCTGTTGATTTGTAAGCTTGCTTTAAATGGGTTGGATTTATTGGAATTTTGCGAAGATCCTGCTGTCTGTTGTATCATACTAGCAGATGAAGGATACCCCTCTGGACTTGAAACACTAAATCGTGTAGAGGCTAGTTCTGTAGAAGGGAAAATCCAAAATCCAGGAGAAGTTACAAGCACTTTATAGTCATTTTTATAGTAGTGTTTATAAAGACTAAGTGTTTTGTTGGTTTTGTTATCATATAGTGACTTAGCTTGATCTCCTAGTTTATCACTCATTTGTTTATTATTGCCAAATAGTTTTACTTCCCCTTTTACCCCTGATTGTAAATATGGCTCGCCTGTAGCTATAGTATTTAAAAGTTGTAAAATAATTATTATACTGATCAACCATTTCATATTAATTGCCTCCTATATTTAAAGGTGCTACTTCTTCTACAGTACTTCTGAGTGAGTTGTAATTTGTATCATATTTTTTAATCATCCCTTTAGAATTTGTTTCTTCTGTATCTTCTGAGTATAAAAATGGATTGACAAAACCATCATCAGTTTTTATAGCTTTTCTGATTTCTCCGGTGTGTATCTTCTCATATACATACACTGGATTAAGTGGTTTTGCAGGTTGAAATACCTGCAAGTAGTTACGGGTACTATCATCACTATTTGTAGTACCTATATGATGCACTTGTGTCATATCTATTTTTTCACCTAGCGGATCAAATAGTTCTACATTATTCCAATCTGAAGATGTTTGTCCTGTATAAATATTAATGTAATTTATACGAATTTTTGTATTAGGATAGATTACTTTTGTGATTCTGTTTGGTGTTATTTTTGCTTTTTGGGCAAAAGGAACAGGCTCTGTACTTACAACAAATTCATTCGTAATACTTTTAATAGGTAGCCTCACGGTCATACCGGGACCTGGAGCCTTAATTATTAGTCGGGCAGATGCCTTAACTGTATAGCTTTTCCCAGGGTGTAGTTCAGCGATAGGACGAAGTTTAAGTTCTCTTTTATCTACAAATCCACCTGACAAAGGAACTCTTACCCCATGTTCATCTTTTAAACAGATTCCTTTTGCCATACTCTGCGGACTTTCAGAATCTACATATTTTCCATGTGGTTGACAATTGCTATCTAGTTCTAAGATTAGCATTTCATAAGCAGGGTAGTCTTCCTTAAGGAGAAGGGGTGTATCTATAGGTACAGTTGTTGTTAACCGTAGTGCAGATATAGGTAAAACATTGGCTTCATTATTACTTGGTTCTAACATTGAAATGAGTGGATAATCGTCAAGGCTATCAATATCTTCATCGGGTTCTTCTGGTAACCAAAATGTAGTTCTATAAGTTCCTGAAAGTAGACCTCCTACGATAGAGTAATGCATCTTTGCCTTGAGCTGTATAAAGGTAGGGCTAGGTGCTCTAAAGCGGGCAGAAACTCTTGCTTCAGCATTAAAAATAGAGTATTTCTCTCCCCAGGCTTTTACTCCGGCATCAAGACCAATGTAGATATATCCTTGAGCATCTACATATAATGGTCTAGCATTAATGAGAAGGTCTACACCTGCTCCACCATAAAGTTGTCCATAAAAGGCACAACAGCTTCCTTCAAGATTAAAATCATAAGACACACCCACCGCAATACCACTACTGTCGAGTTGAAGGTAACCTGATCCTTTTAAAAGTCCTATTGCAGTAAGTTCTACTTTCTGCTCTTTCGACCCAATATAGATGTGCCAATCAGATGAACTAAATAAAATATCTGTTTGACTCGCAATACTAATAATCTCTAAACTGCCAGCTGTTTTTTTGATTGTACCCTTACCTTCTACATGTAAAAGCCATGGTGTTGTGCTGAAGGTGATTCTTGCCTCTATTTTATTGTCGTCATCAGGAGGGGAATTGCGCTCACTCAGAAAGTAAGCGTCTCCTTCCATAATAACCGTACCATTGGTTTGAACAATTAAAATAACATTTCCGTGCCAACTATAGCCACCATCAGCAGTAGTTCCAACAATTGCAGCTGCCATAACTGCTATATTTCCGTCTACTGGAGTCCACTTGCCCTTATCGTATTGCATATTATAAGCTAACCCACCACCAAAGCCATATAAGCTAATAGGGAGCGGAGCTAAAGGAATATTACCTGCTGTCGCTGCGGCTGCA
>Ga0256826_1001801_pt1 | contig 13259 bp, 14 predicted proteins | sample CV79metaG_FD_185975 | JGI IMG/M metagenome (GOLD analysis project Ga0256826, IMG submission 185975) | Hydrothermal vent microbial communities from East Pacific Rise, Pacific Ocean - CV79 | ecosystem: Environmental > Aquatic > Marine > Hydrothermal vents | place: Pacific Ocean: East Pacific Rise...
CGGATAAGAAAAAATTGATTATGAAAGAAAATAAACAATTTTAAACTAAAAATATAATCTATTGTTAATAGTTCTTTGACTACAATTGAATAATGAAATCTATCTCAAAAATTTATTTTGTTATTAGCTTTATTGTCTTGTTATTATTGATCGTTTTTATATTGTTTTTTAACCATGAGAGCAACAAAGACAAACTTCAAGAGTTAAGACGTTACGCTGTGTCTGACTTTGAGAAGGTCTTGGCATATGAAAATGCTAATTTACTTTCGTTCTCTTTGGCACTTTCTGAAGATGGAGCTTTAAAAAAGGCACTACAAGAAGAGAATCAACAAGCAGGATATGAACTGCTTTACAGTATTTCTGAACGATTTAAAAAAAATACACATATTAAAAAACTACGTCTACAACTTCTTAACAATGACTTTGAAATTTTTGCTCAAAATTGGAAACAAGATTCGATCGGTATGCCTCTTTCTTGGTTTCGTAGTGACTTACAAAAGTTAAAGTTTAACAAAAAGCCAAAAGTAGGAATTGAGACGGGTAGACGATTGACGTTTAAGGCAACGATTCCCATACAGTATGGACAAAAGTATATTGGTTATTTAGAGGTGATTAAATTCATTGATGACTTTGCTTCCAAACTGCATCAGCAAAATATTGAACTTATTGCCTTGATGGATCCTAAATATATTATTAAAGATTCACTAATGAAAGAGTTTCCTCGTTTAAAAGGTTATGTTATTGCCAATGAAAACTACAATAGTAAAATAAAAAAAAGAGCTGCTTCCTTTGAGTGGAAAGAGTTGGAGTCTTTAGGGTACTATCAGTATGATGAGATGCTCTTCTTACTTAAACCCATGTACAATGGAGAGTATACACAGATTGGACAATATTTGATTGTTTTGCCAAAGAAAAAGTTTAGAGAATATAAAAAATCATATCAAGACATATCTTTTATTACGCGTTTTTCAGATGAAGATATTTATAATTTTGTAAAACGTTGGGAGCATCCTTCTGGGAGTTATCGTACGCTTAAAGAGCGAGAACTGTTAGAGTTGTTACCAAAATTGTACGCGAAAGATAAGGTAGTTTTGACCCAAGCTGCCAAGGGAATACTCAAAAAATACAGTAAACAAGAGTTGATTGATATTATTTTAAAAAACAATCATAAAGTAAATAAAGTGGGGACAATAGAATGAAAATATTGATATTGGAAGATGAAAAAATTTTAGGAATTTCTATGCAAGAGTTTTTAACTGATTCGGGTTATGAGGTTACACACTATACCAACTCAGATTCTGCTTTTGATGCTGTTTATGCGAACAGTTATGACCTACTTCTACTGGATGTAAATGTAACGGGGAAACAAAATGGTTTTGAGCTTTTAGCAGCACTTCGTGAATCAAACATTAAGACACCTGCCATTTTTATTACCTCTTTAAATAACATAGAAGATTTAACCGAAGGCTATGCTTGTGGTTGTTGTGACTATATTAGAAAACCTTTTGACCTAGCAGAGTTAAAGTTACGTGTTGAACATGTTATAAAGATGCACTGTTTTGCTTCTTCTGAAAATATCATAGCATTAGCACATGATTATAAGTATGACACTAAAAAGATGCAACTTACGTTAAAAGAGGAAGCGATTACCCTTAGTAAAACAGAGACAAAATTGCTTGAACTACTCATTAAAAATAGAGGTGCTGTCGTGACCTATGAAATGTTTTGGGAAGAGGTCTGGGGTGAGTGGATTGACCCTACCAATATTCGTGTTCAAGTAGGAAGTTTGCGTAAAAAACTTGAAAATGATTTCATTAAGAATGCACGGGGAGTAGGGTACAGTATTGACCTTTAATTCAGAAAATTTTGCTAAAAAATATGCTACCAAATACACCATTGTTCTAGCCATATTGCTTATTGTCCCTTTGGTTGTCTATATGGTGGTGTTGTTACAGATTGACAAAGCAAAAGTTGAACTTTCTCTTGAACAACAAGTACAACGGGTCATCTTGGCAATGGAAACTTACCATAATGATGAAAAAGTCTATAAGTTTCCACGTTATAAAGAGTTTGATACAGCCCTTTACTCAGAAAACTATGAAAACATTTTCTCGACTTTAGATTTTGAACCTTCTGATTACTCTGTTGGTTTTTATAAACAGAAAAATCATTATTATCTCATCTACCCCTTGGTTGATAAATACTACTTTGGTTCAAAATATTTGCTTGTCTCCACAGAACACAGAGCAAATGAGATTTATATGTTTACACTTTTAGGCGTTTTATTAATTTTAGTTACTTTGTTTGTGCTTTCATTACACCTTTTTAGAAACTTCTCCAAACCCTTTGAAGAGATAAACCAAAAGCTAGATAATTTCATTAAAGACTCAATGCATGAGATTAATACTCCATTGAGCATTATTAATATTAATGCTGATATGTTTGCTAATAAATATGGAGACAATAAGTACTTGCAACGTATTAAGTCAGCTTCGAGAACATTGGCAACAATCTATGACGATATGGACTATTTAATAAAACAGGGTAGGGTTAAACATAATGTTCAAAACATTGATGTCTCTGAATTTATTCAAAATAGAGTGGACTATTTTAAGGGAGTAGCCAACCTAAACCACTTACATATTGAAACCAATATTGCACCCAATATTAAGTATAAGTTTTCCAAAACAAAACTACAAAGAATTGTTGATAATACTATTTCAAATGCAATAAAATACAGTCATGATGAGAATTCAATTTTAGTAAAACTCTATGAAACTGAAGGAGAGATGATTTTCTCAGTACAAGATTATGGGGTAGGCATAGATGATTTGAAAAAAATCTTTTCTCGTTATTATCGAGAAAATCAAACAAAGGGTGGCTTTGGTATTGGATTAAATATTGTAAAAGACATCATTGATGAAGAGGGAATTCACTTAGATGTCCAATCTAAGGTCGATAAAGGAAGTACTTTTACCTATACTTTCTCTTATAATAAAGATTAGAAAAAGTTATAATATAAGTAAACATTATATAACAAATTATGTAAAAATGATACTTTTTGATAAAAACTCTAATTTTTTACAACATTTTTACACTTTTTTTACACTTCTTAGTTAAGATGCATATCGAAAATACCATGTAAGGAGTTTGAATGAACAGAAGTATTAGACCATTTGCTTTAGTATCTTTAGCACTTGTAACTGTTACAACTGTCTATGCTGTAGACCTAACAAAAGCATATGACATGCCTGATGCTAGCAAGATACTGGAAAAAGATTTAATTGATGGTCCTACAAAATTTACCATGCCTAAAGAGTGTAAACTTGACAGTGCAGAAGCAATTGAACGAGGTAAATATTTGTATCATAACTTAAACAGTAAAGCTGCAAAAGATCCTGCACCAAAAGGCTTGGCAAAACCTAAAAAAGATGAAGTGAAAGCTTACGGTAACTGCGTAGCTTGTCATAATATTGAAGGTGCTGTTGGTGGTGGAACTGTTGGTCCTCCTCTTGTAGATTACTTTAAAAACATGATTGAAACAAAAGCACGTGATGCTCAGTTTGTATATCAAAAAATTGCTGACCCCAGAATTGACAATAAAGAGACTTCAATGACGGTCAACTTAACAAGCAAAATGTTTAATGAACAAGAAGTTTGTGACTTAACTGCATATGTTTTACAAGTTAAAACAGAAAAAAAATAATTTAAAGAAAAAAGGAAAACAGATGGAAAGAAGAAATTTTATTAAGAGCCTTATGATGGCATCAGCTGCTGCAACAGTAGCAACTCCAAGTATGTTGTTGGCAAATGAGTCAGCAAAAGAAGAGGCGAAAGCAGCAGTAGTAAAAGGTCCAAATGACATGCCACTTGCAGATGCGATTAAAGCAATTACCGATGGTAAAGAAGTTAAAGAGAGTGACATGATTAAACTTACTGTTCCTGAAATTGCAGAAAATGGTGCAGTTGTTCCTGTAAAAGTAGAAGTAAAAAGTCCAATGACAGATAAAGACCATGTTAAATCAATTCATATTCTAAACTCAAAAAACTCTAACTCAAGATGTGCAGATATTATGCTTACACCTGCAAATGACAAAGCATATTTCTCTACAAGAGTTAAACTTGCTGAAACACAAGAAATTATTGCTTTGGTTGCATTAAGTGATGGTACATTCATGAAAGCTGGTAAAAGCATTAAAGTAACCATTGGTGGTTGTGGTTAATTCCAAATCGTTAAACTGAATAAGCATGAGACATTAAACAACAATACGAAAACAAAAAGGATTTACTATGGCAGAAGCAAAAAAAGCACGAAAAGCAATGATTAAAATTAAACCAAAAAAATATAAAGTTGGAGACACAGTAAAAGTTGACTTCATCGCAATTCACCCAATGGACACAGGAATGGCGAAAGACAAAGAGACTGGAAAAATTAAACCAGCGCACTACATTGAAGACATTACTTTTTCATTTGATGGTGAACCTTTTACAAAAATGAAAGTTTGGGAGTCAATCTCTACAAACCCATATTTTTCTGTTAACTATAAAGTAACTAAAAAAGGGAAAATCACTGTTGCTTACAAAGACAATCAAGGTGAAGAGGTTTTAAAAACTAAAAAAGTTAAGCCAAAAGAGGCATAAGTCATAAAGGCAAATATATGAAAAAAGTATTATTAACCTTAGCACTTGCAGGAACACTTGTAACGGCTGGTGAACAGTTCTCCATGAGTAAAGCTGACAAAAAAATGTATGAAGAGATGTTAGAAAACAATCCTGCAGATATTTTTGTGGCTGATGGAGAAGAACAATTTGAAGATAACTTTGATGGAGAAGAGGCTTTGGCTAAATTTCTAGAAGTATCTGAAAAAAAATTAGCAGAGTATATTGCTGGTTTTCCTAGATATGTAAAAAAAATGGGTAATGTTGTGGGACTTGACCAAGTTTTACAAGCAATGCAAGTTGAACAAGGTAAAAGTAAATCTGACTTAAACAGCGAAACCATTTTTAATGTTTTAGCATATGTAAAGTCGTTAGCAAATGATTTACCTGTAAGTATTGACGTAAAAGCAAATAAAGAGATGGAAGATTCTTACAAGTTGGGTGAAAAACTTTACACAACAGTAAGAGGTTACAGAGGACTCTCTTGTAAGAGTTGTCACTCTTTACCTGGTACAGTATTACGAACGCAGACGCTTCCAGAAATGGGTGCTGCAAATACAGGTGGAACATGGCCTGCATATCGTATGACACTTTCTAATTTGGTAACCCTTCAAGCGCGTTCTGCTACTTGTATGAGAGATGCTGGACAAGAGCCACTGCCTCTAGGTTCAAAAGAGATGGTAGCGTTAGAAGTGTACATTACAAACTTAGCTAAAGAGAACAAAAAAGTCGTGGCAATCCCAGGACTTAAAAGATAGAATAGGAATACAATATGGATATTAGTAGAAGAGACTTTTTACAATTTGCTGGTGCTTTAGGCTTACTAAGTGCAACTGGTACAAACCTTTTCGCTGGAGAATCAGCGAAAGAGAAGATTAAAAAACTTTCATTTTCAGACCTTGTAGAGTTTAAAGCAAAAGGGAAAGTGTCAATCTTGCACATCTGTGATATGCATGCACACATCAAACCACTCTATTGGAGAGAGCCTTCGACACTAATCTCTGCAAAGAATCTTGTAGGGACACCTGGGTTCATTTGTGGTGATGCTTTTGAAGAGTTTTATGGTACAAAACCAGGTTCAATTGACCAATACTTTGATACTTATAATGACTTTACAATATTGGCAAAGAAATTTGGTAAAATGGGTGGAATTTCACACATGAAACCAATGATTGACCATGTAAGAAAAGAGCGTGGTGAGAAAAACGTACTTCTTCTGGATTCAGGTGATACTTGGCAAGGTACAGCAGTAGCTCTTAAAACAGGTGGTGAAGCAATCGTAGATGCTCAAAACTACTTGGGTGTAGATGTTATGGTTGGACACTGGGAGTTTACTTACGGTAAAGAGAGAGTATTTGAATTGATTAAAAAATTCAAAGGTGAATTTATTTCTCAAAATGTTATTGATAATGACCCGTTCTCAGATGACTTTGAAGAACTTATCTTCCCTCCATACACCATTAAAGAAGTTGGTGGATACAAAATAGGTATTATTGGTCAGTCGTTCCCATTCACTTCAACTGCAAACCCTAAGAAGTTTACAGAAGGTTGGAGTTTTGGTCTAAGACATGAGTCTCTTCAAGAGTACATTAATGAACTTAGAAAAGAGAAAAAAGTAGACTGTATTGTTGTGCTTAGCCATGATGGTTTCTCAGTTGACCAAGAGTTAGCGAAAAAAGTAACAGGTGTTGACTTTATCTTAAGTGGTCACACACATGACCCTTCTCCAAAACCAATTGTTGTAAATGACACTGTAATTTTAATTGCAGGTTCTCATGGTAAATACGTTGGTAGACTAGATATTGAAATGGACAAAGGTAAAGTAAAAGATTACGAATTTAAACTTATGCCTGTTGCTTCAAGCCTTATCCCTGCTGACAAAGCTGGAGATGACCTTATTGCTAAATGGTACAAACCATTCGATAAAGAGTTAAATGAAGTTCTTGGAACCACTAAAAATATTTTATATAAAAGAGATACTTTCTACTCAACATTTGATGCTTTAATTGGTACGGCAATCCAAAAAGAGATGAAATCTGAAATTGTCTTTACTCCAGGGTATCGATGGGGAACAACGGTTATTCCAGGTGACCCAATTACAAAAGACAATGTTTATGAGATGACAGCTATTACGTACCCAGAAGTTTATACATTTGAACTCAAAGGTGACAAAATTGCAAAACTAATGGAAGACATTGCAGACAACGTATTTAATGAAAACCCTCTTTTACAACAAGGTGGTGACATGAGTCGTTTAACTGGTGCTTCATATAGTATTAAAATTGATGCTAAATCTGGTAAAAGAATCTCTGACTTTATGATTGGGGGAAAACCAATTGATCTTAAGAAAACTTACCTTGTTTCATCTTGGGGTGGTAACTTGCAAAATGCAGGTGAAAACCTAGACAAGAAGAAGATTCGTGAAGTGTATGAAGTAGTTTCTGACTACATTCGTAAAGAAAAAGTTATTGACATTCCATTGAAGTCAAACGTTAAAGTTCTTGACTTTGACTGTGGTTGTCCAACAAAAGGTGCTAAGTGTTCGTAGAACGTTAGCCTTTTTATCCATTAGTCCTTTTTGGGCTTTGGGTAAAGATATTTTAAATTTTATTGATATGGTTTTAGCACTATGAATAGAGTTTAAGTGAAAGAGATAAGGATTTATAGATGAAGCTATTATTAGTACTAAGTGTATTGTTAAGTTCACTATTTTTACTTAATAAGAGCGAAGAATTGAAAAAAAATGACCTATATGTTTCTTATAATAAAGCACTAGAAATTGCAAAAAATAGTGACAAAACAATTATGCTTAAGTTGACAGCAGAGCATTGTGGTTATTGTAAAAAAATGGATCGAGAAGTTCTTATTCAAAAAAAGGTTCGTACTCTCTTAAAGGAACACTTTGTCTCTGTTGAGATTGATGTTGATAAAGAGACCATACCTCTAGGAATAAAAAGAACCATTACCCCAACTTTTATTTTTGTAGATAAAAATGAAAAAATATTAAGTAGGATTAATGGATCTTGGAATAAAAGCGATTTTCTAGACCTTTTAGATAATCGAATTAAAAAATAATAAATATTTATAGGAAAAGATATGAAAAAAATATTAGTTTTACTTTTTTTAATGCTTAGTTTTGTCTCAGCTGAAACAGAATTGGCTGAACCAAAACCTTCGTTGATGAATCCACGGAAATTTGTTTTTCCCATTACTACAGCAAATGAGAAAGATATTTCTCATGTACTTTCATCCATCTCAAACGTAATAAAGTTTTATGGAGTGGATAAATGTGAAGTGGTCATAGTTGCTTACTCTCAAGGAATTAAAGCTTTGGTGAAAGAGTCAAACTTTTTTGACAAAGACATTCAAAAAAAGATTCGTTCACTCATGACCTATGATGTTGAGTTTATTGCTTGTAACAATACTATGCGAACTTATGACATTAAGAAAAAAGAGTTAATGGATGATGTAGAAGTAGTAACAGCTGGTATTGTTGAGCTTATAGAGCGACAACTTGGTGGATACATTTATATAAGACCATAATAATTAAAATTTAAAAAAGGAATAAAATGAAATTAATAGTAAAAAGTTTATTGTTGACTACTTTGTTAGCAACTCCAATGTTAGCAAAAGATGAGGTAAAAACAAAAGCAGTTGAAAAAAAGAGTGAGAAAGCAGTTGTATCTGGAGATGTTCAAGTTTTTACGGCTGAGAATAAAGATGGGAAAATTACCCCTAAAACAATTGAAGCAGCATTTAAAAAAGCAGGTTTTTTCATTTCAGCAAACAGAGATATGAATACTCCGTTTAAGAAACAATTTAAAGAGACAAGTTTTGACGTATATAATTTGTTTACTTTCTATAAAAAAGATGTTGCATTAGAATTGGCTAAAAAATATGAGAATATTGGTCTCTTTGCACCAATGAGTATGTCAATTTACACTAAAAAAGGTGAAAAGACAATTTCTGTTTCTACACTTTCTGCAGCAACTATGGCAAAGATTATGAAGATGCCTAAAGATGAAAAAATTTTAACAGACCTTAGAGCATTGGTTGTTAAAACATTAGCGAGTGCATTACCAAATGGTAAGTTTGAAAAACTTCCTTATACCATGCAAGATGCAAAAGGTGAGTTGGTAACAACTTTTACAATGGAGATGGATAAAGAGGATTGGGAAGATGAGCTTGATGAGTTTAAAATGGGCTTTGAAGGTGAACTTTCTCCAAACGGTTTTGTAATTGCAGGTCAAAACAACTTGGGTGATGATTTTGAAGAAGAAGAGTATGAAGGCTATGATTTTTATGAAGTCTATTCTGTATGTAAATTACCAGTAATCTTTACTATCGCAAAAAGTCGTCCTGAAGCTGGTGCTTTTGCTCCATGTTCTCTTTACTTAGCTAAGAAAAAAGGTGAGGCTGAGATGAAAACAGGTTTCCCCTCTGTTTATAATTGGATGAGTTCACTTGCTATTTCTAATAAAAAAGACTTAGCTGTACTAGAAGATGCACAAAAAAGAATGAAGCAAATTTTGACTTCTTTAACCGAGTAAAGGTAAAGCACCTCTTAAAGAGGTGTCTTACTTAACTTTATAAATAATTTAAACTTATGTTTAATGTATAATAAAAACAAATAACTATATACATTTAGAATAAAAATTCTCCTCTTCTCGAAAAAAACACTATTTAAATAATCCTAATCTTAAAATTAAATATCCTTGTTTCTTTAAAAAATATAAAAATTATGTTACTTTTTTACAAATAAATGTAAAAAAACACTTAAATGGTGCATATTGGTAACATCTGTGAAAATATATTATATTTAATTGAGCTAATATATTAGTATAATCTTAAATAATAAAAAAATTTGTTTAACTTCGTAACAATTTAATCTTAAATTATAATTTTAGACTTTTTAATTAATAAAAGTTATAATAATCTATTATACTAGAGTAAACACAAAGGAGTTATTATGGCTAACAGATTATCTTGGTGGATGGGTGGTATATTAATGTCACTGCTTCTACTTCTAACTTTTTCTATTTATGGTGCTGATCGTCCGATTGGTGCTTCAACTTATGTTCCTTATTTTGCAGGAATACTTTTTAATTTAGATCCAGAAAAATATACTTATCTTCAAGAAGTTAAGGATGCAGGATCTTGGGAGGGAATACTGCTTTTGGGTGCTTTATTTGGAGGTTTTGTAACTTCTGTATTTATTACAAAAACATTTAGATTAACACTTATTCCTAGTGGATGGAAACAATATAAAAATAATTCAATAGTTTCTAGACTTTCATGGAGTTTCTTTTCAGGGTTTATAATGATTGTTGGTGCACGATTAGCAGGTGGTTGTACCTCTGGACATTTTCTTTCAGGAATGAGTCAGTTAGCAATGTCTGCAATGGTATTTGGTGGAGTGGTAATGGTAACATTAATCGTTTCTGGTAGACTTTTTTATAATATAAAAGGATAAAAGATGGTTTTTTCTACAATTCAATCCTATTTTATAGGACTATTTAATAAATTTATTCAAATGATAGAAGGAATTATTGATCAAGGTCATGGTTCTGTAGCATTGATTTTTTTAATTGGTGTTATGTTTGGAGGTATAATCCAATATTCAAGAGTAGATAAATTTGAAAAAATAGCTGGTTTTGCAATGTTGAAAGATACCATTGTCCCTAAAATGCTCTTTTTGGCAGTTGGATTAACCAGTATAGCTCTTTATTATCTAATTGATTTAGGTGCTGCACATTATCATGTTAAACCAATCTTACTTCAAGGGTTAATCATTGGAGGTATTTTGTTTGGTGTGGGAATGGCAATTTTAGGTAAATGTCCAGGTACAGGACCAGTTTCTATTGCAGAAGGAAGAATTGATGTACTTGTTGGTGCAATTGGTGGTATCTTTGGTGCTTTGGTCTTTACCCTTTTCTATGAAGACTTCTTTCATCCTTTAATGGGCGAGAGTCTTGGAAAAACCATTCTTCCTGATTTATTTGTAGGACATGAGCAACTCTCTGTACTTATTTTTGGTGTGGTTGTTACGGCAATTGCGATACTCATTCCTAAAATTGAGCTTTGTGATCACAATGAAGATTGTAATTGTTCTGTAAAAAACTAAGTTTTATTTATTTTTAAGAACACGTCGACCCCATAAAAACCGTTTTTTGTAAAACGGTTTTTTCTTAAAGCTGGTAATGATGACTTTTTTCCTTGCAGAACTTGCATGAATAAAGTTTCCATTACTGAGATAAATTCCTACATGATTCACTTTTCCCGTATATTTTTTTTCTGTATCAAAAAAGACCATGTCTCCTCGTTGTAAATCTTCATATTTAATATATTTACCAACTTTGGCTTGTTCTCTTGAAACACGAGGAATAGTAATACCTACTGTACATCGAAAAACTTCTCTTGTAAACCCTGAACAGTCAAATTGGTTAGGACCAATGGCTCCCCAAACATATTTTTTACCAAGTCTTGCTTTTGCAAATTTTTCAACCTCTTTGGTTTCTGCAATTATTGTAGTATTTTTGTCGTTAGAAGCGATTTTTATTACTTCTTTTTTTGTATTGTTTATATCTTTTGTATATTTATTATCAGATGTTTGGAATAAAATTTTTCGACCAATATGGGCAATCATCTCTTTGTCCCATACGGTATACTGATGTGACTTTGGTAAGGTTTTTGCTTCATTCATAATCTCTTTAATTGAAGCACTGACTAAGGCTTCGAGTTCAAGGTCAGTAGGGTTACTGGATAGAGAAATGTTTTTTTCCACAGGAATGGTTATGGGAGGAATAGATATAGGAAGATTCTTTTCATAAATAAGTTTGACATATAAAAATATGAGGAACTGTATAAATATGATACTTAGTAATATGGATATTATTTTATTCATTTCTCTCTCCTTATTGGTGTAATAAAAAACAAAAATAAACTTTAATTAATAATACTAGTTTAAAGCTTTTAACTAAGTAAATATATTGAATTAAAATTAAATATTACTTATTTTTAAAATTAAGCTTAAAAAAAACGACCTATTCAAAGAGATTTTGCTATAATTTTGAAATTTTTTTTAAGGGCTATATATGAGAGCATTACTAAGTGTTAGTGATAAAAGTGGAATTGTAGAATTCGCACAAGGTTTAGAAAAACTGGGTTGGGACATCATCTCAACAGGTGGTACATATAAAAAATTAAATGAATCAGGTGTAAAAGTTATTGAAATTGATGAAGTAACAAAATTTCCAGAGTGTTTTGAGGGACGTGTTAAAACACTAAATCCTTATGTTCATGGGGGAATTCTTCATAAACGTGGCGATGAAGCACATGTAGCTCAAGCAAAAGAGCTTGGTGTAGAAGGTATTGATTTAGTATGTGTAAACCTTTACCCTTTTAAAGAGACCATTGAACGTACAGAAGACTTTGATGAGATTATTGAAAACATTGATATTGGTGGACCAACAATGGTACGCTCGGCAGCTAAAAACTTTAATGATGTACTTATTGTGACCGATGCAAATGATTATGCTTCTGTTATAGAAGCTTTAAACTCTAAAACAGATACGCTAGAGTTTAGAAGAGGGCTTATGATAAAAGCTTTTGAACATACAGCTTCTTATGATGCAATGATAGCAAATTACATGAACGGTCGTTTCAATAATGGTTTTGGTGAATATCAGTTTATTACAGGTAAAAAGTCTTTCCAAACACGTTATGGTGAGAACCCACATCAAGATGGTGCTTTATATGAGTTTGACAATCACTTTACCAACAACTTTAAGCAATTAAAAGGTGAGGCATCATTTAACAATATCAACGATGTGAATGGAGCGTTAAAAATAGCGTCAAGTTTTGGTAATGAAAATGCAGTATGTATCGTTAAGCATGGTAACCCTTGTGGATTTGCTCTTAAAGATACACTTTTAGAGTCATACACAGAAGCACTTCGTTGTGACCCTGTTTCTGCTTTTGGTGGGGTAGTTGCTGTTAATGGTATTGTGACCAAAGAACTGGCAGAGAAGATGAATGAGATTTTCTTAGAAGTAGTAATGGCAGCTGACTTTGAGCCAGAGGCTTTAGAAGTTTTTGAGAAGAAAAAACGTCTTAAACTTTTCTCTCAAGGTGGAACAAAACTGCTTATGTCTAAAGATTCTCATGACTTCAAACATGTAGATGGTGGATTTGTTTATCAAAACTCTGACTGTATCTGTGACAATGAAGTGCATAATGCACATAAAAAATCTGAGTTAACTGCAACAGAGCAAGAGATGAAAGATTTAGAGATTGCATGGAAAGTAGCAGGGCTAACTAAGTCTAACTGTGTGGTGTATGTTAAAGACTCTGCAATGGTAGCTGTAGGTATGGGTATGACTTCACGTGTTGACGCTGCTCAGTGTGCCTTAAAGAAAGCAAAAGAGATGGACATAGATGTAAGTGGAGCAGCAATGGCTTCAGAAGCATTTTTTCCATTCCGTGACAGCATAGATGCAGCAGCAGAGGCTGGTGTTAAAGCCATTATTGAACCAGGTGGATCTATAAGAGATGAGGAAGTTATTGACGCTGCGAATGAGCATGGTATTTCTCTTTATTTC
>Ga0256826_1001802_pt1 | contig 13257 bp, 16 predicted proteins | sample CV79metaG_FD_185975 | JGI IMG/M metagenome (GOLD analysis project Ga0256826, IMG submission 185975) | Hydrothermal vent microbial communities from East Pacific Rise, Pacific Ocean - CV79 | ecosystem: Environmental > Aquatic > Marine > Hydrothermal vents | place: Pacific Ocean: East Pacific Rise...
GGTAAATGGTAAATGGTAAATGGTAAATGGTATTTTTGCGACACTTAAACTTAGAACTATCTTACAGTCGGGCAGGGATTAAAACGAAGTTTTAACATGAATAAATGCGTTACCGCTTAGCTTTTTTCGGAGTATCTACAGAGCTGAACGAAGTAAAAGCAGTGACGTTAAAAAAACTGCATTTGTTTGAACGTAGTGAGTCTGCAGTTTTTAGTCATTGGTTTTACGTAGAGAAGGTAGTCGGTAGCCACCGACCTCGAAGCCGCTCCGAGAGCTTTTTTGCTTACTTTTTTTGCGGTTAAAAAAAGTATGGGAGTTATGAGACTAAATTTCATCAACAAAATATTTAACCTCAATATAAAAAACCCCTTCATCACAAAACTCTAAGTTTAAAACAACTCTATCGCCCCACGATGAAGTCGCAAAACCCCTTTATGCTCCATCTCTTTAAGTACCCGACTAACCACAACACGGGTTGTCCCCATCACATTGGCCAACTGCTCATGAGTCGTTTTGACCATGTTTTCATCTTGTTCTTGCAGCCACTTCAAAATACGCTGATCAAGCGTCTTAAACTTCACATCATTAACAAGAGCGACTAAAGCACCCATACGCATTGAGTAGAGCGAAAAAACAAAACTTTGATAAACACTACTCATCTGTGTAAGCTTCTTTATATTGGCCACATTGATAAGGTAACCTTCTATATCAGTCGTAGTCTCTGCTGAAGCAATAGCATCGGTTTGAGAAAGGGTGGACGCCGTATTAACAATACATTGTTCACCAGGATTAAGAGTGTAAAGCGTGATCTCTTCAGTAGTATCAGGCTGCATAAAGAGTCGTACTTGACCTTTAGTCAGTAAAAGAACATTATCACAAACATCACCTTGATAGAAAAGGATATTGCCTTTAGGCACTTTAACAGGGTTGGCATGGGCTTGTAAAAAAGCAGTAGCCTCCTCATCCATCTCACTAAAAAAGGGGTAGACTGAAAGGTTCATGAATAACTCCGACTATGATATACGTGATAATAACACATTACGCCTACTATCCTTTGATACCATCTGCTCGAGGTTGCATCAAAAAGTGTGAAAACTGCTTGATGTACAGAGCAAAAGGAAGGGCCCAAACTATGGCTGATAAGAGGTAAAGTGTTGATGCCTGCTCTTGAAAAAATGGGATGAGTGAACGCATCAACGTCCCAATGATCATGAGGATAACCATGGCATGGACCAAAGGTGTTGAAGTCAGATGACGACCCGTATGGATCCAGCCAATGATGATCATCACCATAAGATACGCCAAGCCGATGCCCCCTGCAGTAATGAAGTGTCTGAAGCTGTTGATATCATAAGCTGAACCCATCAAAATATCCCATCCCATCAACACATAACCTACGGCCATCAAGAGGTAGATAGCCCCAAGGTAGAGTACAAAGGGTTGATTGAGGATGAACTTATCTTTGAGCTTGTAATCTGCCGTAACACCTAAGATAGCAGCTCCAGCTGCAAGACCCAACCACCCCAACACACTGTTTTGTGGGTAGAGAAACTCTACGATACTATAGAGGGCTACTGTGAAGATAGCCATGTTTGTTTTGGGTGGTCTTGAGATGTAGATATCATCAATACCCTTATCTTCCATAAGCTCATTGACCGCTTCCATATTGACACGTCTCAAAGCTAACAACACTAAGATAACAATAGCTCCTGTGCTCAAACGGAGGATCTCTAAGCCTGAGGTCTCTGCCCAACCTGCTTGTGCTGCAAAGAACCAACTCTCTAATGCAAAGATAACCAGAACAGCATAGGCCAAAGAGGCGTGACGTTGGAGCTTGTCTAAGACCACAATACGGGCAAACCAGATGACCCAAAGCATCATGGCTAAGTTAAGAAGTGCTGCGAGGTAGATACCCGTAACATCAATCAACCAAAAGCTGACTCTTCCTGCTACCCAAAGCCCAATAACATACTTCAGACGTTTGCCCACAAAAGGGACCATACCTGGAAAAAGCTCGGGCAGTCCTGTCGTCAAAAAGGCGAGGATACCCCCTGTCAAGATCCCAAACAACATCTCATAAACATGCCAAGTCAGCATATCGCCCATAAAAGGTATAGCCAAAAGACCACTCCAGACCAATCCCCAAAGGATCATGCTTATCAGCATGTACGGAGCTAAAAAGAGAAAGACAGGGCGAAAACCATACGCAAAGTAGGGCTCAATATTGGGCTCATCAGGGTAGTAGAGGTAGTGGTTGGTGGCGTGTAGTTTCTGTTCGTTGTTTTGTTCACTCATTACTTTAACTCCAACTCAAAAGTAGAGATAATCTCAGGATCTTGCAAGATCTTGGCACTCTCATTGTAGACATAGGTATCATCGCGTTCTTGTTGTGGTTTTTCATAGGTAAACTTTTTGATAATATGGCCTGGATCTGCCTTAAGCAGTAAGATTTCATCACTCAAACGGATCGCTTCCATCAGATCATGTGTGATGAAAAGTATGCTGATCTCTTTGTTGGCGATCATCTCAATCAAGATAGACTGCAACTCTTTTTTCAAGCCAATATCTAAGGCTGAAAAAGGCTCATCTAAAAAGAGAAGTGAAGGTTTGGTCACAAGTGCACGGGCAAAACTAACACGCTGACGCATACCCCCACTAAGATCTTTAGGAAACTTGCTAAAGTCCTCCTCTTCAAGGCCAAAACGAAGGGCAATAGCCTTAGCCTCTTGCAGGGCTACACTCTTTTTTTCTCCTTGGGCTAAAAGACCTAAAGCAATGTTATCGACCACGGTCTTCCAAGGAAGCAGACGGGCATCTTGAAAGGCAAACGCACTACTTTCAAAGGTATTGGTGACACGACCCTCTTGCAGATCCAAAAGATCCGCACAGAGACGTAGTAGTGTGGTCTTACCCCCACCACTCGGACCCACAATAGAGAGTACTTCTCCCTTTTCAAGGCTAAAATCAATGCTTTTTAAGATCTCTGTAAACCCAAAGTGATGGGTAAGGTTTTTAACTTCTAATCTCTCCATAACTCAACCTCCCTTTTGATAGGCTCTAATATGATGTACTCAATAAACATGAGTGAAGCGATCATGATGACCACAAGAGCTAAAGCCATAGGGGTATCAAGCTGACTTCTAGCGACTGCAAGGGAAGCACCGATACCGTTACTCGTCGCCAAGAGTTCTGCCATGACTACGATCTTCCATGCCATACCTAGACCACTTACCCATGCAGGAAAGAGGTAGCTAAAAAGGTGCGGAAAGTAGACATCAAAGAACTTCATGTGCCATGGCAACTGAAAGCTCTCGGCCATCTCTTTAAGATCATCATCAAGAGTACGAGCACCTTGTAAAGCACCTACAAAGACAATAGGAAAAGAGGCCACTACAACTGTAAAGATAACGGTCTCATCACCCATACCAAACCAGATCATTGCTAGTACAATCCACGCAATAGGAGGCATACCCACTAAGATGGTCACAATGGGACGACTCATCATCGAAGCAGTAGCAAAAAATCCCGCCAAGAGTCCTAAGACTGAACCTAAAAGCAGAGAGATTCCAAAGCCCATCGCTGCACGGTAGAGTGTGATGTTGATATCTTCTATGACTATTGGGTCTTGTAACATGCTCAGGAGAGTTTGAAATGTCTCTAGAGGTGAAGGAAGCACAAGATCACCATAGAGTTGGTTGCCCATGTCCCAAAAAGCGATAAAGAGCAAGATCGAAGCGATGGCACCCCAACCACTCCAAAGGTATCCCGGAAAGTCTCTAATGATCTTAAAGATAAACTTCATAAGCCCTACTTACTTTGGTAGTAAAAACGCTCTTGAGGGAGTTTTCCACCAATACTTTTTACGTTCCCTTCTTTGAGCACATTGAAAAAGAACTCAAGCTTCTCTCTCGCCTCAGGAGCACTCACACTCTTAAGATTAACGATATCGATGGAGTCAGTAACGGCTTCTGCATTGAGCATCGGCACATTTTTCTCAGCCAAGATACCAGCCTCTTTAGGGTGTGTTTTATACCATTCAAGTGCTTTGTCATACTCTTGAGAAAAACGTTTGACCACAGCTTTGTTATGACGCATGTGGCCCATGACCGCCATACCTGCTTGAGGAACATCTGCTGAAGTTTTATAGACTCTTGCCCACTCTTTTTGAAGGTCCACACTTCTATAAAGATCTGGAGCAATAACACTCACAGGAAATGACTTGGTCTTTCTTAAGGCCATAGAGATAGCAGGCTCTGCCAAAAGAGCATGATCAACACGTCTCAATATCAGCATCTGCATCGCATCGATAGGGCTGGCCACATAGACCAACTCGACATCTTTTCTTGGATCAATTCCCTCTTTTTTGAGAAGTTCAGTGAAGACGATGTCTGGCATATCAGCGCGGAAAGGGACGGCGATCTTTTTCCCTTTATAATCTTTGAGTGTTTTCAGGTTATCATCTCGAGAGATCATCCCTAAGATACCCCAAACAGAGACATTGATGAGTTCAATATCAACACCTTTGTTGTTTAAGATGGCCGCTGTGTTGGTAGGGATAGCGACAAAGTCAACATCACCATGAATGACCATAGCACGAAGTTCATCAGGGTTTTTCCACAAGCGAAACTCTACCTTTTTAGCCACATCATCAAGAGCACCTGTCTCGATCATACGAAAGATAGGGTGAGAAACTGAGGCAAAAGGGCCCGCAATGACGATCTTCTCTAATTTTTCTTGAGCCTGAAGCATCTGTGTAAGTAAAAGCAGTGTTGTTACAAAAGTTAGAACTATTTTAGACATAAATGTAAACCTTTTAGAATTTAATTGTGATTATAATAAGTGTTATCATTATTATAGTTGATTTAGGTCAATGATAATAGTTATCTACTAAAACAGAAGTTGCAGACCACCATAGGCAATGGTTGCTTTTTTCTCTTGTGCTCTGATCTCACGACCAACAGAGAGCATAAAAGCTAAGTTCTCTTGAAACTGATAGAGATACCCCAAGTTGACCAACGTAAAAAGATCATCATAGCTCTTTGAGCCTTCTGTAAAAACCTCTGCGTAAAAGTTCTGAGTGTGATAGTGATACTGAAGATAACTGCCAAGCTCTAAGTGATCATCATGGCCATTAGGATAGATATAGGCCAAAGAGATGATCCAACTCCAATCTTCACTAAGCTCAATACTCATAGGAACAGACAGTTCGTAGATCGACCCTTCGTTAAATATTGTCTCTACAGGATAAGAGATATACTTTGGATTGATCGCGATTGCAAAAAAATCATTGCTATAGAAGTTATACTTAAACGCAAGCTCAAAAGCATCCCACCCTTTTTGATCTTGTGTAGAGATATATCCTGTAGCAAAAGTGATCTGCAAATCTTTGATAAGACCATAGTTAAGGTCAAGGATGGGCGCCGTAATCACTGTGGCATCTCGATGCTCACTTGCAGCAGCAAAGTTGATCTCAAACTGCCCCTCATCTGGAACAAAAGGGTCATCACTCAACATGGGAGGCCCTGCTAAAAGGGGTGATGCTAAAGTAGTAAAAAGTAAAAGTTGGTAAAGTGACCTCAAAAGCACTGCCTCTGTAAAAGGGATAAGTTGTGGTTATTATAATATAAACCGTATGACTTTAACAGTTCACTAACATTTCTATACTACAATAGGTGATGATGAAAAAAATATTATTGATGGAAGATGACAGACTCTTAGCAGAGACCCTTCAAGAGCTACTTCAAAGTGAAGGTTATGATGTGACCTTAGTCTTAGATGGTGCTGCTGCTGCTGATGTTTCGTATGAGAAGAAGTTTGACCTCTATGTCTTCGATATCAATGTTCCTGAGATCAACGGACTTGAGCTTCTAGAGAGCTTACGCGGCGCTGATGATAAGACCCCTACCATCTTTATCAGCGCACTTGTAGACCTCAACTCCATTGCTAAAGGCTTTGAGGTAGGTGCAGATGACTACATCAAAAAGCCTTTTTTCCCCGAAGAGTTACTCATCCGTGTTAATGCAAAGATGATGACTACCACATCATCAACGCAACTCCACTATGGTGACCTTAGCTACGATACTACCACCCATACCTTACGTAAAGGGGGCGAAGTTCTGGCTCTTGGAGAGGTACAAGAGAAACTTTTTGATCTCTTTATCCACAATATCGATAATGTCTTAGACAAATCCATTTTGATGGAGACACTTGAAAGGCCTTCGCCTACAGCCCTACGTGTCGCCATTACCAAACTCAAACAGACCACAGGACTCAAGATACAAAACTTACGTGGTGTTGGCTATATCTTACCTAAGGAAGAGCATTGAGTCGTGTTGAAGTTGAGTCCTTTCTCAAAGGCTTTCTTCTCTTTTCAAGCTCACTTGGCTTACTTATAGGGACCCTCTTTTATCTTAACTTCACCAAAGAGGTCCAGACCCTAGACAACACCCTCTTTTCTGAGATGCGCGTCTGTAGTTATGACTTAAAGTGTGATCAATATAGCATCGACTTTGTCCCCTTTCAAAAACAGGTCAACTTTACACTCTATAAAGAGGCCGGGGGTCTGAGCAGTTACTTCCCTATTCCCAGCTCAAATGAGTTTGTAATGCAGATACATCTGGATGAACATGCCTACCTGCAAAAGATAGAAAAACTTAAAGAGCGTGCCTATTGGCACTTCTTTGAGATGTTATTGGTCATCTTTATCCTCTCTGCCCTCTTCTCACTCTATGCACTCTACCCGCTACGTAATGCACTCAACCTAACCCAAGAGTTTATCAAAGATATCTTGCATGATTTTAATACCCCTTTAGGTGCACTACGACTCAACAGTGCGATGCTCAAACGTGAGATAGGTACAAACACGAAAGTCGATCGTATCGAACAGAGTGTGCAAACCGTACTAGACCTTCAAGAGAACCTACGTGCCTATCTACATAACCACCAACAACAGACAGAGCAGTTCTCACTTAAAGCGCTGGTTGAAGAGCGCATCGTACTTTTAGAACGCAGTTATAGTGATATCTCCTTTAGCGTCAAGATAGACGATGTAGACCTTAAAACCAACAAGGTCGCTTTTCGACGTATCTTAGACAACCTCTTAAGCAATGCTGCAAAGTACAACAAGAACCAAGGGAGTGTTCTCATCACCTTTGAGCCAAAAGAGGGTTCACTCAAGATCATCGATACCGGTAAGGGCATTAAAAATCCCAAACGTATTTTTGAACGTTTCTATAAAGAGCAAGAGCGTGGTATTGGTATTGGCCTTCATATTGTCAACAAACTGAGTGAAGAGCTTAAGATCAAGATAGACGTTGAGAGTATTTTAGATCAAGGTACCACCTTTAGCCTCTCTCTAAAATCTCTGATGCGCTAACATTTCGCTTACACTTCACTCACATTACACTAACACTCTTATGTGACAATACATCATCTCAAAAGTATTGAGAGATACTCAAAACAATAAAAAAGGATTGAAGATGAAAGCAATTACACTAAGCGCAGCAACACTAATGCTACTAGGAACACTTACGGTAGGTATGGCAGATACAACGGCTACAACAGAGCCAACAGTTGAATCTACAACTACACAAACAGAGCTTCAAACACAGACAAGAGAGATGAAACAAGAGCGTATCCGTACGATGAATGAGTTTAAAGAGCAACTTGCGAGCATGAGTGCAGAAGATCGTGAAGCGGCCATTGCAGAGATGCAGACCCAAATGCAAACACAAACACAGACCCGTACTCAAACACGTGAGCACCAACAAGAAGCAACAGCTGATGCTGAAGCAGTTATGTCACAAACACGTACTATGACGCAAGAGCGTAGTCGTACTCATGAGATGCAACAGACACAGCAAATGCAGCATATGCAACAGATGCAACAACGTCACGAGATGCACCAAGGCGGTATGGAACACCTTGAAGGTGGCGTACCACAAGTCGATCCCTCTTCTATGACAAGATAACTCTTTTACACCGTCATTAAAGGCGGTGTATCGAGTAGAGTGCTCAGTAAAAAGCCCTTTACTCGATACATCACTTACAAAGTGCTAACACTTCTGTGGCATACTCAGAAAATAAAAGATGAGGATACCGTCATGAAAACAGTAAAAGTAGCTGTTACAACTTTACTACTTCTTGGAAGCCTTATAGGCGTTCAAGCCGATACTATTAATACAACCTCGATTGATACCCAACTCAAAGCGATACAAGCGGCAAGTGCCCATGATCGTGTCAAGCTGATGAATGAGTTTAAACAACAACTGAGTCGTATGAATGCGCAAGAGCGTTCTGAAGCAATCGATGAGATGCGATCACAGATGCAAGCACATCAAGACACCCACAGCGAGATGCAAGAGCATACCCAACATGAGCAGATGCAACAAGCTGAACAAATGCAGCATATGCAACAGCTACAAGAGCAACATACGGGTGAGCAGTTTATGAATGATATGGGTTCTCATACGGGTGAAAACGGTGGAAACTTACATCAAAGCTTCTAGATTAACGTAAGATTTTTTAAGAACTAAAATTTTTATATAACAACATCAAAAGATGTTAAAAGAAGGAATATTTATGCTAAAAACCTTATGGCTATGTTCACTACTAAGTCTCTCTCTTTTTGCTTATAGTGATGTCGATATGGATGGTGTAGAAGACAGTGTAGATCAGTGCCCAAACACCTCTTTGACAGAGCTTGTAGATATTAACGGCTGTACGATCAAAGATCTATCTAGCCCCCATCATTATGATATTATATTGGGTGCGAGTTATTCGCAGATCTCTCCTGTAACGCAAGAGAAGACTGATACTATGGCAGGATCAGTCCAAGTAGACTACTACTATAAAAATTTCTCAGTCCAAGTATCTACGGCTTTTTTCAACTCTGAAAGTTCTCTTGTCTCCAACAGTGGACAGACCGACTCATTCATAGGTGCGTACTACCTACTTAAGCCTCTTAGTGGTTTAAGTTTACGTCTGGGTGGGGGTGCACTTTTACCAACTTATCAAAGTGATATTAACAACAATAACACTGACTTTACTGCTTCATTAAGCGCAAGCTATCTCTACAAGGATTTTAATCTTTTTGGTAGTTACAGCTATACGATGATCAATGATGATGACTTTAGTTATACAGATACCACAAGTGCGACTGTCAATGTCACGTATCAAAACACTAATGCTTTTAACTTAGGCGCAGGTTTTTACCCAACAGCTAAGCTTTACACCAGTCTCTCGTATAACAGCAGTGATAGTATTTATGAAGCCTTTGTCTCATCAACAACAGGGCGATCAACAGTAGAGCCATTAGAGAGTATCTCAGCCTACCTCTTTTACACACTAGACAAAAACTGGTTTACAACTGCTAACTATGCGTATGGCTTGAGTGACTCTGCTAGTGATCACTATCTTAGCCTTCGTGTAGGTTATTACTTTTAGTGGTTAAGCCCGTTTGCTACGGGTCTATTTTGACGTGTAGCTTACACCCTATACGTTTTTAAAACCATCCTTCAGAAGATTTTTTGATCGCTCTGTTTTGAAGTTCAAAGATTGCAAGTAGGTTGTCAATGGTCTTTGTTGCCATAGCAAAGTACTGCACAGCAGATAAGGTTGTTTCCTTATTTTCTACAAAAACACTTTCTGAAAACTCTTCTAAGTCATCAATATCATGTCTATTTTTACTCAGTGCGATCTTAAGTTCACTATCCATATCAGCATTATAATGAGCAGAGACAGCAGTAGCCCCTATCTCAAACTGTCGCAGGTGTGCTTCGATCTCTTTTAAAAGGATGGTGATCTTATGTACTTCTAGCGGATGAATCGCACCGTTTTCATTGATCTCAACAATAGCACCAGAACCATATGCTCTAAGTTGACCTATCTTCTCTGTTAACGGCAATGCTGTCTTGAGCAGGTTTTCAACACTTAACTTACCAATAGCATTAAGATTTTTAGCACTTTGTATCTGCGCAAGGTTTGCCAGAACTAAGATGTTCTCTATAGCGATCGTATACTCACTAAACATCTCATCAGCATCCATCTTCATCGCTTTTCTATTGAGTCTAATCAATGTTTCTGAGAGTCTTAGTTCTCTGTTTTTAAGTGCTTTATCTCCACCAAGCTCAGAGACCTCTAACTTAAGCAAAGCATCTTTCATCTCTTTGTGAAAGTCCATGACCTTAAAAACAACCGAAGGGTCCCCTTTAATGTACGTATAGGTCATACCTCTTGTTTTTTGCGTTGCAACTAACAGATCTTTAAGTGATGCAATATAATCACTTGTGTCCAATTGATCCGTATTTGTAAAGATCGGTTTTGCCCATAGCCCTACTACAGTTATTAAGATAACTAATATCAACTTCATAAATACCCCTTTAGAATTTCATTTATTTTAGCTAGAAAAAATTAATTACCATTTAAATATATGATATTATTGTCAAATAATGTTAATTCGTTAGAAATATTATGTTTTTTTATACAATGAAGCTCTATATAGCTTAGGTGGTAGATGTTAGATAGGTCATAATGTATCAAGATAGGATGGAGAGAAAAACCCTCACTCAAGGGGTACGTAAGATCAGTTGACTTAGACGGAGTAAGGGTTATGTAGTTTTGTTATCGGCTTGTATAGCTTGCGTCTGTTCCATGACCATACAGATCAACAACAACATAGATGTTTTGCTTGTTCTTATTTTTGACACTTAAGTTTTGAAAATGGATCACCCACTCTACTTCAAATTTTAATCTTTGTTTGTTTGTACTAACAATAGGAACAGACAACCACGAGCTGTCGATCTTCTTGTCTTGTGTTAGCGTCCAGAGTTTTTTTCGTGCTGCTCTTTGGATCTCTTTTTTAGGTAACTCTGTCTTGATAAAACAAGAGTGTGCATGATCTTTTTTGGTACTCAACTCATCATGATCCATGTTCTTCTCTTTAGCATATGCTAATGGATTTGTCATCAAAAGCATTGTCGTAACTATAAATATATTTCTAATAGATTTTTTCATATTGTGATTCCTTTAAAATGCAATTGATCCGACATATAAGTATCTCTTTTATATAAACATAAAAGTAAGATCATCTCACAAAACCATTCATGTAAATAGCCCTGTTTGCATAGTTACATTATAACAAATGCATCAATATGAACAGATAAAGCTAACTACTTTCTCTGCTTTTAAAGAAAAGATCAAGGTAGTCATATCTACCTAAAATTTCAAGATATACTTAGTACACTTCACCTGATCTCTTATTTATTCTAAAACTAACCATATAAAAACAAATAAAGCATTTTGCAATAATTTAATATTTTTTTACATCATTGCATAACTTCTACTAAGTCTTCACTTAAGCCTTAGTTGTATAAACTGTGTACTAATAAAGAGTTATCTAAGAAAGGAAGAATTTGAATATATCGTTATATTACTATTCAGGTGCTGGTAATACAAAATTTATAGCTAAAAAAATTTCTTCTAAGTTAAAAAAAATGAATTACAAAGTTAATTTTGTAAAAATAACTGAAAAATCTATAGTTAATATAAAATCTGCTGATATTTATATTATTGGTTTTCCTGTATATGATTTGACTTCCCCACAACTTGTAAAAGATTTAATATCAAATTTAAATGATAGAGATAAATCAATTTCATTTTTTTGTACTAAAGCTTTTGCTTCTGCTGATTCTATAAAGGAACTCAGTGAATTAGCAGAGAAGCAAAACTTACAAACAGTAGCTACAATGGAACTGTATATGCCAGGAACCGATGCTTTGGTCTTCTTTGCTAAAGAAAATTCTTTGTCAGAAAAAATAATAAAATTTTTTCATTCAAGAAATATTGATAAAAAAGTCAATCAATTTATTTCTAAAATTTTTAAAAATAAAGTTGTTAATACCCCACAAAAATGGTACATATATCTATCATTTTTAATTCCACAAAAGACTAAAGATAATTTTCATGCACAATATTCAAAATTTGTACCAGAATTTTATTCACAAACAGATATATGTATAGAGTGTATGAAGTGTGTCAATGGATGCCCTAGAGATAATATCCGATTTGATGAGTATATAAAATTTGATTTAAATTGCGATATGTGTTTGCACTGTATACATCATTGTCCAACGCAATCAATTCAAATTGGAGACTATACACAGGGTAATGTAAGATATAAAAAAATTAATTTAGAATAAATTAGATAACAAGCACTTGGAGAAAAATAGTTTACCCTGCGGGTAAAACTGTTTCTCAAGGGAGTTGTTATAAGACAAAGGTTCAAGTAAATGAAAGCTGTTGTATTTCTAATTGAAAACTATGAAATTGTTATTACTTCATCAATTGTAATAATTGGTGCATTGTATTTTTTCAGAGATAAGTTTGTTTCAGAAGAAGAAAAAAAGAACGACGAAATTTAATTATAAGTTTGGACTTATAATAAGTACGAGGAACGTTAGGAGAGTATATGTGACCCCTTTTACTCTGTTACTTTTTCAGATTCCTTTTATACATCTAACTGGATAAGGATATGCGGACATTGCATGTCCAATACTAGATGATCCACTATTTTCAAAGATAGAGAAGTTCCTCCCAGCAGAACCCCCATACCACTCTTTTGGTGTACTTGTCCAAAGTTTTATAGCGGGTTGACTGTTATAACTTGGAAACCAATTTCTTCCTAGTTTCAAAAAGCTATCAAACGAATCATAATAATTCCAGTTGCTGGCATCTGATATTTTGATTTCAGCTGCAAACTCATCTGCTGTTGGTACTCTAAATCCTATAGGACATATTCCTGTACCATCTATTTTAGACCATTGTCTTTCTCTTTGTAAACCATCAGTGTCAGTACCATATGCCCAATCACCATAATCTTCCTTATTCCAAGTATAGGCATATATCAATTCATCATGACCTACATTTGTAACATCTGTCGCAAGTGTTTTATTAGTTAAAAGATACGGGTCTTTTTTTTCATGACCATCTGCCAATCTTCCCCATTGATAATTATCTCCATAACAATCGGTATCGTCTACTGCTGTACAAACTTGAGTAGCGCCTAAATTTCTGTCTAGCCACACTTTTCCCGTTAATGGAGAAGTAACTGTATTATATGTTAAACCATTCCATACATCACCACTTTTGAATTCGTCTCTAGTAGAATCAGCTGCACTACCACAACCAACAAGCATCATGAGTAATACTAACAGTATTGCTAAAGTGATTTTATTCATTATTATCCTTGGTGCATCTAAC